>OOCT01000896.1_pt1 | contig 14783 bp, 19 predicted proteins | sample 1671851 | NCBI WGS metagenome assembly OOCT01 (sample SAMN06348199, study PRJEB24527) | human gut metagenome | biome: human gut; feature: ankylosing spondylitis patient; material: feces | host: Homo sapiens | place: China | collected 2015-10
GAACCAGAAGCGAATGCTCCCATATCCGGTATCTGATTATCTCCTGTGCCCACATTCCGTTTTGCCGCTTCTCCCAAACCAAGGTATGTGAGAAGACCAGCTACATCCTTTCCACTCAAATTGGTAAGCGTATTGTCCAGCGGTTGTTTACCTGCCAGCGCATTAAGCATTGTCGTGGCAAAGTTCGGATCATTCCCCAGTGCCGCCGCCAGTTCGTTCAGTGTATCCAGTGCAGCAGGTGCAGAACCCACCATTCCTGCAATCGCCGATTTCACAAAAGCCGTAGTGGCAATCTGTGTATTGTTGACCGACTGCGCCGCCGTGGGGGCTGTTGGCGTTCCGGTGAGTGCCGGACTCGACAACGGTGCTTTAAGTGCCAGCGCATTGTTAATGGTGGTACTGAAATTCGGATCATTGTTAATGGCTGCGGCTATTTCTTTCAGCGTGTCCAGCGTGGCTGGCGCACCATTAATAAGGGCCGTCAGTGCCGCCTGTACAAACGCAGTGGTCGCAACCTGCGTGGTATTATTCCCCGCCGCTGGCGTTGGCGCTTTGGGGGTTCCGGTAAATGTCGGGCTGGCTTTTGGCGCGTACTGTGAATGCGGGTCCGGTGCGGCAAGATGTTTTGCCATCTGATCATCCGCGTACACCTTCAGCTCCAGTGCCTTGTCATCCACATACTTGCGGGTTGCCAGCACTACAGCAGGGTCGATTTTCAGGGTGATATTGTCCGTGCTGCTGGTAATCAGCACCATGCGCACGGTCTGAGTGCGCCCGCTACCTTCAGCCAGTTGCGGCTTATAGCTTTCCGGGCAGTTGCCCACGGCAATCAATGCCCCGGACTCATCAAACAAGCCCACTTCACGTATCCACCAACCGCCCTCGTTTTCAGGGATCACCTGTTCGGCAATAATCTGGCTGCTGTTCTGCGGGTCGATATAAAGCATATTCAGCGCAGCCCGGCGTTTCTCATTTACCAGTGCCGTCTGCTTTGCGTCCGGCGTTGGCAATACTCCACCGCCATCGCCCACCGCCATATGGGTAATTTTTAGCGGCACACCGAGCGCGGCGGCGCTGGCAAGTTTCGCCGCGCCAATATCCGTCAGCAGGGTATAAAATTTTGTGCTCATGGATTCACTCTCATTGTGTCAATAACATGGACCGCCCCGCCTTCATGCGCGGTGCCACCGGAAATAATCGTTTCGTTGATATACGGATAGATCGTGATTTCTTCGCCAAGATAGCTGGCGGCTCCCACCCAATGCGGGCCGCTGGTCTGCAGATTGATGGACATGCCGATCATGTGGCGGCTACATGGTTTGGCATCGCTTATCAGTCGCTCAAGTTCCAGATAGGTATCTTCAGTGATGCCCTGGTCCTGCACGCCGATATCCAGGCGAAACGTGCCCGGTGTTTCTCCGGTCTGCCACCACTCAATAATGCGGATCAGGAATCCGAACGGCTCCACCACCCGCCGCACGGCACTGGTGGTCCCTTTATGCTGATGAATATAAAAAGCATCCTTCACCACCTGGCGCTTGACGCTTTCTGTCCAGCCCTCGTCCCAGCGATCCACAGAGAACGCCCAGGCGAGATAAGGCAGGAAACTGACCGGACAGGTTGCCGGATTCCACAAGTCACGAAGCGGCACCTGCAGATCAGAAATCCCGCTGCAGGTTTGCGCCAGTCGGCGCTCCAGTGGTGTTGAACCCGGTGGCAGCAGACTATTCATCCGTTCCTCCGTTGGTTACGCTCCACTGCGTACATGATGCCGCCTGTGTTTTGTTCAGGACCACATCCGCCAGAGGAGAAGCCAGCTCCACACGCTGCACCCCCTCAACATGCAGGGCGGCAAAGATGGCGCTACGGCGAATATCCCGACCAAGACGCGTCTGACTGGCGATGTACTTCTGCAGGCTGGCTTTTGCCGCTGCCATTACCGGCTCTGCTTCCGGTCCAGGATAGAGAAAAATGGTGGCTTCCACGCGATACGGGATGATTTCTGCGCTGCGAACCGTAAGACGGTCAGCCACCGGGCGGACGTTCTCACTGTTCAGAGCTTTTTCCACCACGTCCAGCAGGTCTTTTTCTGCAGTTCCATCGCCTTCGCGGCTAAGGACAGTCAGCACCACCTCTGCAGGTGCCGGGCTGGTTGCACTGGCATCCGCCACCCGACCGTCGGCGCTTCGGGCATGAAATTCATAAGCTGCAGTTGGCCCCGCAACAGAAAGCCCTTCAAAGGCTGCAGGCACACGCAGGCGCAACGCTTCATCGCTTTCCATCACAGCTGCAACGGGCGGCACAGCGTCATTATCAGCAGGCGTCACCGTCAGGCGTTTCACGTTGTAGTTGGCAGCGAGCTGGTCAAGATCGCTGCCCATCGCGTAAGCCACCATCACAGCCTGCGCGGCTTCGTTAATGCGCTGGCGCAGAAGCAACTCACGGTAAGCGTTCTCCTGCAACAATTTAGTGGCGGGTTCAGATTCCAGTTCCAGCGTGCGGATCACTGCTTCCTGCTCATCTTTCGGATGAAGCGCCACAAATTCTGCCTTGCGTTCGGCAAGCAGCGTCTCAAAGTCCGGCACATCCACAATCTGCGGCGCAGGCAACTGCGAAAGGTCAATCACTGCCATTCTCTGCTCCTGTTGATACGGAAAGGGACACAGGCACACCGTTATTCCGCCGCCCGGTCAGCTCCACCACCATTGAACCGTCAAAATTGCTGTTGATGGTGATGGAATCCAGCGTCAACCGTGGCTCCCAGCGACTCAGCGCCACATACACTGCCGACATGACCTGCAGGCGTAATGCCGGATTTTGTGGCTGATCTATCAGTGCCGACAGCAGGGAACCATATTCCCGGCGGGCAATACGGCTACCCTGCGGTGTCAGCAGAATGTCCCGCACCGACTGGCGCAGATGATCAATATCAGTAATGACTTTGCCGCTGGTATTGTTCATCCCGCTATAAAGCGTCATACCGGGCCTCCGGTTGTATCGCCGCCTTTCAGGACGCCAGTATGCTGATGCGCATCAACCACGATCCCGTTAGAACTCATCGCTCCGCCGCCCTGGGTAACGCCACCATTGATCACCACTTCGCTGTTAATGCGCGTGCGGTCAGCCTCCAGTACAAACTCACTGGTTTTCATGGTGATGTTGTCAGCAGCCTCAATGACCATTGATTTGATGCCCCTGACATACCAGCGCCCGGTGGCGGGTTCGTATTCAAACCAGCCACCGTCAGGATGTTCTGTCACGCAGGCGTCCGCCGACGTCGACGGTGGTGCGAACTGATTCGAATAGACAGCGGGCAGCGCAAAGGCGGTTTCCAGATTGCCGCCCAGACTCAGCAGCACCACCTGCTCACCTTCCGATGGTCGCCACCATGTACGGGCATTCCCGGCACGCAGCGTCAGCCAGCTGATCCAGTTGGTTTCAAGCTCGCCCGTTTTCACCCGGCAAAGCCAGTTTTCCCTGTCCACTTCGGTGACTACCCCTGTGCGGATCAGGTTGGTGATAAGGCGCATGATTTCGGTTAATTGTGCGTTCATAGGGAAAGGTTGCCATCAGGGGAAGAAAGGCGGCAGTGCTGCAACTTGTATCAGTGCTGATACAAAGATCACCCCGCCAGCCATTGCAGAATCATGTCGCGGGTCATTGCCTCAACATCATCATTTACACCCAGAAGGCGACGCTCTGCGTAACGCACCTCCGGTCCCTTACGACTGACGCGATCTCGCAGGCCGTAATGGTGAACGCGGGCAATGCGCTGCACCTTGCCTTCAAACTGCACGCTGGCAGAGTCGGCGCTGGCGGCAGTTTTCAGGTATTTTGTGGTGCGCAGCTTTGTAAACATCTGACGTTTGATGCGCCCCTTTTTGCTGCGTGCTGTTACTCTGCGCGGCTCATAACTGCTGCCATCTGGATTGCGCTGCATCCTGATGTTCTGTTGCTGTGTCCGGCGCAGTTCCTGCGCCAGCTGACGCATCATGCGGCTTCTTGCGACTGGCTCCAGATTCGCCAGCAAGGCACTCAGCCAGTCGTCTACTTTCTGCAGTTCAGCCACGTTTCACCGTCCACATTTCTTCAGGTTCATCGGGTTCCGTTATCGCTTCAACGCTCGACACACTTCCGTCAGTGCTGACCAGCACACGCTCCGTCAGCTGCAGGTTCAGGCTGATATCACAGACATCGTTGCGCAGAATATCCACTTCAAAGGTGAATAGCTTTTCCCGTAACGTCGGGTTATTGATGGCATCAGACTGGTTATCCCGCAGCCACAGCAAAACCGGGGCCATCAGCAGATTCTGGTCGCCGCTGAAATCTTCAATCACCACGTTAAGGGTGTAGCGGTACTCCCATGACATGGAGCTGGCCCCGGTGGCAACCAGCGAACCGTTATCCACAAACAGATGCAGTTTGTCCGGGTTATTACGGACATAAGGCACTGCTTTATTGAGGGCGTGGCGCAGGGATTGTGGTTTGTTCACTGTTTCGCTCCTGACACGCAATAATCATGTCCACTTTGTCTGCACAGACCGCCCAGGCGGCCTCCGTTTCATCCAGCAATGCGTTCAGATCACCGTTATTGTGTGGCGCTGCCTGATCCAGCTGACACGGCGTCACTCGCGGACAACCACTGACGGTAAGCTGCACCTCCGGTGAGTGCCGGACGTTCCCGCAGCCGGATAATGTCAGCAGGCAAAGGAGTATCAGCCCAGCGGCGTAAATCCTCGTTCTCACGTTTCAGTTCCTCAATCCGGCGTTGTCGTTGTCTCAGCAGTGCACTGGTCTGTTCTGCTTCGGCATAGAGCCGCGCCTGCTCCCGGTTGTTAGTTTCAGTCAGAATGGACAGGCTGATAAGCTGGTTGTTGCTCTTTGCCAGCGCCTGGCTTTTGCTCTGCAGCTCGTCTGCCTGCGTGCTGATGGTCTGGCTGGCATCAGCCAGCCGCCACGTCTGCCAGCCCAGCGCCGTCAGTAATAACGCCAGCACACCCAGCAGCAACCGGTTCATGCTGCTACCTGTTGCGCCATCTGATTACGGGTGATCCAGAAGGCAATAACGGTCAGTAGATAAAAGACCAGGGTAATAGCCCACTCCGTCCAGGCGAGACTTACGACAATCAGCAATCGCATCACCCAGCTGATAAATACGTTTTCTTTTCGGGTAATTGTCTTCAGCAAAGATGCCCTCAACTCCTGCCAGAGCGGGCTATTCTTAATTAACGCAGCCAGTGCTACCGGAATTACCGCCCATGTCAGCAAACAGGCTACCCAAACGCCGGACGCTGCCAGTACCGGAAAAATCCCCTGCGGATACACCATTGCGGCGATTAACAGCGCCATCCATAACATCAGAAACAGCCCGCTGATTAATTTCTTTTTCATTTCAGTTTGCTCCCTGTAAACACCAGGCCATCTCCCGCGCACGGCGGTTATCCAGCCCCTGATTAAACACACCTTTTACATAAACCCAGCGCGGCAACTGTCGGCACGCATCCGCCCAGCGCCGCTGATTGAGTAATTTCACCAGCGTGGAACTGCAGGCATTGCCCGTTCCCACGTTGAAGGCAAACGACACCGCAGCGTCATATACCTTCTGCGGCGGCTGTTGTTTCACACACCTTTCCAGCGCCCGCTCCACACGTAGCACGTTGGAAATCAGTCCTTCTGCTGCCTGTCGTTCCGTAATGGTTTTGCCGGGAATGACGCCTGACGTGTTACCAATGCCGTCGGTCCAGACGCCCGCGCTGCACTGATACGGCTGCAGACGACAGCCTTCGTAATCGGCAATCAGTTTCAGCCCCTCCACGGAGGTGTGAAGCTGCTGAAACCCCGGCAGCGTGGCAGCAATAGCCAGCACGGCCCCGACAAGGCAGCGTTTAACGATTGATGGATTCATAGTCCTCCCGCGAGATCTGCCCGTCGCGCAGAAGCTGGTAGGCTTTGTGTTTGTAGTACCAGTTGATAGCCAGCATCAGCACACCAATCATCAGGCCGCCCAGCGTTGAGGCATCCTTGATGGACAAATCGCCCAGCCAGGCCAGCACAACGGCGATGCAGTACGTGATAAAGGCGCTGATTCGCTCAAGCGTCATAATTCAGTCCCATAGCTGGACGGTCTGCACGGTGGTGGTGGTCGGAATGTCCGGCAGCTCCACCTGCAGCCCGTGAGGTAAAAAGGGGCCATATTCGGCAAGCCCCGGATTTGCCTTCAGTACCTGCTCCGTGACACCCTGCGTGCGCCCGTAATGACGCCAGCAAAGCGCGTCCACCGTGTCATACTGATGCGCACGCACTTTCATCAGATAAGCTCCACTGTGCAGTGCGGCGCATCCTGCACCCGGCTGATGGCCCAGCGGGCGTCACGCCATAAATCACCGCTTGCTTCCGCCAGTTCCTCGCCTCGCTTCGCACCGGATGCCGTGGCGTCATAGTCCTGGTAACGTTCGTTGAGCATGGCGCGTGCCCAGCAGTAAACCGCGTTGAAATAGTGCTGAATGCGCTCACTTTTGCCGTCCAGCTGTTCCGCCGGAACCTCAGCCAGCGACACATACCCCAGCAACTGCTGACGTCTGCGAAACTCATACAGCTCTGCGTTGACCTCCGAAATTGCCGACAGCGCAACCTGCTTTAAACGCGGCTGCGTCACCGTGCCGTCAGTGCGCATGACACTGCGAAACTCCGACAGGTCCACATCAGGCCAGAACGGCGTATTTCTGATGATTTCCGCCTGTTCCGGTGCCTGTTCTGGCGCAACAAACTTCATGCTGCTTTCTCCTGAAATAGAGGGCGGTGGACGGGGTTTTGATGTGGCAGTGCCTTTCGCCACCCCGTGCCGCCCGTGCGCGGGGGCACGTTCTGTCAGCGGCTGTCATTGCGCAGTCTGCGCTCCAGCTGCTGTTTGTCTTTTTTCACGCCACAGCGGGGATCAAGCTGTAACGCATGGTTGAGATGATTAAGGGCGGAAGCCGGATTGCTTTCACTCAGGACAGCGCCAATCGCTTTATGTAGACGCGCCCGTGACTGGTCCGGCATATCCAGACCGTCTGTCAGCTCCAGCGTCTGCAACAACAGATCGGCATCAAAGCCGGTGGCGGCAAGCATTGCGCTCTGCGCGGCGTCTGCCATTTCCTCTGCCAGCACGGTCTGCACGTTGCGGTTACCCAGCGGCATCACCCAGCCATGACGCAGGGCATGACGCCCGATCTCCAGCGCCCCGGCATAATCTCCGGCATCAATGCGCCACAGCATCACGTACATCAGCACGTCATCCTGTTGAGCGCCTCCGGCAGCCAGGACACCCTCTGCCCAGGCGGCGTACTTCGGCAGCAGCTCCACCTTGATTTCCGCTTTTTTGACCGTGGACTGAACGCCCTTGAGACGGCGGCGGTCTTCCGCCAGTTGCAGCAGCATCAGGTCATAGCCCGATGCGTGGCGAACACTGCCGCCCTCGCGGGCGGCCTGTTCAGCCTGAACGCGCAGGCGATGCTGCCGTGCGGGACTCAGGCTCATGGATTACGCTCCGGTTTCGGCTGCGGCGGCGCTGAAATCACCAATCTGGATGTTTTCCACCAGTGCGGCGCAGCGGTAGTCCTCAACCACATAGGCTTCATTAACGGATTCAAAGTTTTCAATCCGGTCACGTTTCGGGTTGTCGATAACTGAACGGCGGCGGGTGTCTTCCTGCCAGTAGATGGACAGGTTATCCAGACGGGTGATCAGCAGTGCATTCGGCGGGAAGAACGGCGCACGCACGGCCTGCAGGCCACCCATGCGTTTCTGACTGATGATCATATCGGCAGCCAGTTTTTCACTGTTTTCCTGCTCTTTGTTGACCAGTGGGAAATACTTGTCAGACAACAGTTCACGACCGCAAATCACCACCAGATCGTCATCGTCCTGGTAGACCACGTCGATAAGCTCATTGACGGCATCCATCACCACGGCGTCCAGGTTGGCATATTCGCCACCTTTCCCGACTTTCACCGCACCCGGTGTGGTTTCACCGCCCGTGGTGGTGCTGCCCATGACGTGATCCGGTGCATCTTCACGGATTTTCTGCAGCCAGCCTTTGTTCACATCCTGTAGCAGCGGGTTTTCGCTACGGTTGGAGGTTTTCGCACGCTTCACGCCGTTAAAGCCGATCATGATGCGGTCCAGAGCCTGACGTTTCACGATGGCGTCACGGATGCGCACCTGGAAATCCTGAAACTTCGCCCACAGGTCCAGCTTCGCGTAGGTCAGCACCGTGTCAAAGTTGGTCTGCTCGCATTTATATTCCACATCGACCATCAGCGTCGGATCGACAGGTTCACGCTCTTTCGCGGTGGTGTCAGTGGTTCCGGCAATGGTGCTACCAACACCCAACCCCAGCAGCTGACCGGACTGCTCAGTCACTGGCGTGACGTTAATCAGCGTCAGGAAAGCGGCGGACTGCTGGATCTGGTCTTCCAGCGTCTGCTGTACAGACGGCTCCACAGTGAACTTGCTGGACAGTTCTTCAACTGCCACACCGTTCAGACGCGCCAGCTGCTGCAGGTAAGCGTTAAAAGCAAAGCGGGTATTCTTCTTCATCAGGTTTTGTGCTCCATCAGCAATTGGTCAGAGTGTCAGCGGGGGCGTTACCGCCTGTTGCACGCTGGCGGTAGTCCTGGCGGCTGTCTTCATGACTCAGCTTATTCACCAGTTCTTTAAAGGCGGTTTGCTGCTCCTGCAGAGCAGTCTCCAGCTCAGACAGGCGTTCTTCCTGTTCAGCCAGGGATTTTTCGGTGCGTGTGCTCAGGTTCTGCTGCTCAGTGGCGACCAGCTCCACGGCCTTATGCACATCAGAGAACCGGGCATCGTCTGACTGCTCTTTTTTGGTGAACAGCGCCGTGACGCGGGCAAACAGGGACGGTTTGTCATCCTGGACTTCTTCCAGTTCGATCACCGTTTCCTCTGCAGCGGTAAAAAGATTGGCGGGATTCTGCTTGCGGTTTGCCAACGGGTTATGGGCTGCACTGGCGCTGAATGTCAGCATTTCCGTACCCAGACTGGCTGGATCATCAGTGGCAGCCAGGCCAACCAGGTAGGCTTTGCCCGTATCAGCGAACTTCGGGCTGACTTCCATAGAGGTGAATAATTTCTGGCCTTTTTTCACCAGCTCCACCAGGGACTCCGTTGGCTCAACGTCGGCATACAGCGCCATCTTGCCTGCCAGCGGGCCTTCCGTGATTTCTTCAGCAAACAGCGCCGTCACCTTGCCGTAGCGGTTAAAGGTGCTGTCCGGCAGATAAGACTTGATGTGCTCAAGGTTAATCAGCGCGGTATACACCGCCGGGTTGTAGCTGGCTGCCATCTGTTCCAGCCATTCACGCTGGATTTCGCGTCCGTCGGTGGTGGCACCTTCCACCCCGATGCGAAAACGCTTTGCTTTCACTGTCATGAGCCGTGCTCCGTTAGAAAAAACTTACTGGAGCCTTATGGTTGCGGTGATGGGGGCAGTGAAACAATGCGCGGTATTTGTACCGACAACCACACAAACCGCAGGCGGGGAAAGCCTTCATTCAAGGCTGTAGGTTTGTGCCATGAACACCACACTGACACCCGCAGATCTCGATCCCCGTCGGCAGGCCATGCTGCTGTACTTTCAGGGATACCGCGTAGCCCGCATTGCTGAAATGCTGGGCGAGAAAGTTGCAACCGTTCACAGCTGGAAAAAACGCGACAAGTGGGGTGACTATGGGCCGCTGGATCAGATGCAGCTCACCACCGCCGCACGCTACTGCCAGCTCATTATGAAGGAGCACAAAGAAGGGAAAGATTTCAAAGAGATTGACCTGCTGGCGCGCCAGTCGGAGCGCCATGCGCGGATCGGCAAGTTTAACAATGGCGGCAACGAAGCCGACTTAAACCCTAACGTCGCCAACCGCAACAAAGGCCCGCGCCGTCAGCCGGAAAAGAACGTTTTCACCGATGAACAGATTGAGAAGCTGGAAGAAATCTTCCATTCCTCCATGTTCAACTACCAGCGCCACTGGTGGGAAGCCGGAAAAACCAACCGCATCCGCAACCTGCTGAAGTCACGCCAGATCGGCGCGACCTTCTATTTTGCCCGTGAAGCCCTGATTGACGCCCTGCTAACCGGGCGTAACCAGATTTTCCTTTCCGCCAGCAAGGCTCAGGCCCACGTCTTTAAGCAGTACATCATCGACTTCGCCAAAGAAGTGGAGGTGGAGCTGAAAGGCGATCCGATGGTGCTTCCTAACGGGGCCACGCTGTACTTCCTCGGCACCAATGCCCGCACGGCCCAGAGTTACCACGGCAACCTGTATCTGGATGAATATTTCTGGATACCGAAATTCCAGGAGCTGCGCAAAGTGGCTTCCGGTATGGCTATTCACAAAAAATGGCGACAAACCTATTTTTCCACGCCATCCAGCCTGACACACAGTGCTTATCCGTTCTGGTCCGGTGCGCTGTTCAACCGAGGGCGCAACAAAGCCGATAAGGTGGACATCGACCTGTCCCACAGCAATCTGGCCCCCGGCCTGCTGTGCGCAGACGGGCAATACCGCCAGATAGTCACCGTGGAAGATGCGGTGCGCGGCGGCTGTAACCTGTTCGACCTCGACCAGTTGCGCATGGAGTACAGCCCGGACGAATACCAGAACCTGCTGATGTGTGAGTTCGTGGACGATCTCGCGTCTGTGTTCCCACTCAGCGAGCTGCAGGCGTGCATGGTGGACAGTTGGGAAGTCTGGACCGACTTTCATGCACTGGCCCTGCGCCCGTTTGGCTGGCGCGAAGTGTGGATCGGATATGACCCGGCGAAAGGTACGCAGAACGGCGACAGCGCCGGATGCGTGGTGGTGGCGCCGCCAGCCGTGCCGGGCGGTAAGTTCCGCATTCTTGAGCGTCACCAGTGGCGCGGAATGGACTTCCGCGCCCAGGCTGACGCCATCAAAAAACTGACCGAACAGTACAACGTGACCTATATCGGCATCGACTCAACCGGCGTTGGTCACGGGGTTTACGAGAACGTGAAAGCGTTTTTTCCTGCCGTCCGGGAGTTTGTCTACAACCCCAACGTTAAAAACGCCCTGGTACTCAAGGCCTACGACATTATCAGCCACCGCCGTCTGGAGTTTGACGCCGGACACACCGACATAGCGCAGTCCTTTATGGCAATCCGTCGCGCCACCACCGCCAGTGGCAACCGCCCGACCTATGAAGCCAGCCGCAGCGAAGAAGCCAGCCACGCCGATCTGGCCTGGGCAACGATGCACGCACTGTTTAACGAACCGCTGCAGGGCGAATCCGCCAATACCAGCAATATTGTGGAGTTTTTTTGATGGGAAAGAGTAAGAAGAACCGCGCTGCGGCGACGAAACAGATCCAGCTTAAAAGTCAAACTACAGCCGAAGCATTCAGCTTCGGCGATCCCGTTCCTGTTCTGGACCGCCGAGAACTGCTGGATTATGTGGAATGCGTACAGATGGACCGCTGGTATGAGCCGCCCGTCAGCTTTGACGGACTGGCGCGCACCTTCCGCGCTGCCGTTCATCATAGTTCCCCGATTGCAGTAAAGTGCAACATTCTGACCAGCACCTACATCCCTCACCCGCTGCTCAGCCAGCAGGCTTTTTCACGTTTTGTGCAGGACTATCTGGTATTTGGTAACGCCTATCTGGAGAAACGCACGAACCGGTTCGGTGAAATTATCGCTCTTGAGCCTGCCCTGGCAAAATATACCCGACGCGGGTTAGACCTGGATACCTACTGGTTTGTGCAATACGGTATGACCACGCAACCGTATCAGTTCACGAAAGGCAGCATTTTTCATCTGATGGAACCAGATATCAACCAGGAGATCTACGGCCTGCCCGGTTATCTTTCTGCCATTCCGTCAGCCCTGCTCAACGAGTCCGCCACGCTGTTCCGCCGTAAGTATTACATCAACGGCAGCCATGCAGGCTTCATCATGTACATGACCGACGCCGCGCAGAACCAGGAAGATGTAAACAATCTCCGTAACGCGATGAAAAGCGCCAAAGGTCCAGGCAACTTCCGCAACCTGTTTATGTACTCGCCTAACGGCAAAAAAGACGGGCTTCAGATTATTCCTCTGTCAGAAGTCGCGGCAAAGGATGAATTTTTGAATATCAAGAACGTGAGCCGGGATGACATGATGGCAGCACACCGAGTGCCGCCGCAAATGATGGGGATAATGCCGAATAATGTTGGGGGATTTGGGGATGTGGAGAAGGCTAGTAAGGTTTTTATGCGTAATGAATTGATACCGCTACAAAACAGAATAGAAGAACTCAATAAATGGCTCAAAGATGACATAATAAAATTCATGCCATACAGTTTCATATAAAACTAAGGGCCGAATACCTCGGCCCTCTACATTAAGATTTATGGCTAAAGAGTATACCTGTAACAGAACGTTGATAGGCATCAAGCTTCTCTTGCCTCTGCTTAAATTTAGATTTGATATCACTAATACTCGGAATACCTATTACTCCAAGGCCTGCACTTAACGCCGTTAAAGTAGTATTGCCAGTCAGCGCTCCAGCAATTGCTATAGCACCATTTGCGATACATGGTAGGACATCTAGTCCGTAAATTCTCAATTTCTCTTTTTGGGCTTTTGCAAGAATCCTTTGATGTTCAATAAAAGCCCGGTCTACATTATCAATTACTTTTTGCGTTGTCCTCGAAAAGCTCTCTGCCGAAGAATTGATTAAAGAGTCAACACCATTTGATAAGATGGATCTTACATCCTCCATCAATTTGTTACGTCTCAACTCAATTATTTTATTGACCGGTACATTTCCTAACCATGAAAAACCATCTTGCATACCAGCAGATAACGCATGAACCATATGCAAATTTTTTAGTTCAATATCATTGACATCAAAATTAAGAGATTCGTACTCAATAAGCCAAGTATAATAGAGCCAAGATGTGTCTGCATTTATATATGGAGTACTACCAAGTTCTTGTGCATTACATTTTGCTGAATAGGCTTGCGGCATTCTTCCAATGCAGGAAAGGAAAACCTCCATTCCAGCATGATCACCAACAACATTACGTGATATTCTTTTTTTATCAGATAGTAGTTTTTCTAATTGAGTTTTTGGATTTAGCCCCCATGCTGTATCAAAAATAAGTCTATCTGCTCTCTTAATATTTTTAAGAACAGCATCAATATCATTCATCGAATAACTAAAATCTCGAAATTCATCGTAGCTTTCGAACCGTCGATCATAGAGATATTGCGCATGAGTCAGAGCATAAGGCTCACAAAAACTCATCAAATTTTTTTTGCTCTCAGTTTCAAAATCTCTTCTATCCGGCAAAATTAATACTATTGCTGGCTCTATATCTTCAAGCGCTACTTCTTTATATGTCATACATGTTAGGACATGCTTCAGAAGTATCCTTGTAAACTCAGCCTTATCTGACTTTTCATAGAGACGACCGACTCTTAATATAGGACATGGAAGTGAAATAGTATCAACATACAACCCTGCAATAGAGACAGCATTCTCATCAAATGCAGGAAATAAGTCACCAGAAAAATTAGCTTTAAACTGAGAACCATCCTGCAAATGTATTACACCAATATCGGATGTTACCTGCCAAAACTCTATTACCTGATTATATAACTCAGGAAAAATATCTTCTATTTGCTTAACATATTCTTCTTGTTGAGAAAAAAAACTTGATGCTTTATGTGGCGTTGCATTAGTTTTTTTCATCAGATAAAACAACTCGCCAAAATTACTAAAAAGAATATTAAAGTAAGAACTTTGCAAGTCCTGAATAGAGTATTTGTTTTTTATATCTTCTCTTTCTAAAAAGTGATTAACCGCTGCTCCCATAGCCCTTATTCTGCCATCAACAGTAGAAGGGTCAACTTTACCATCCTGTCGCAGCCTTATTCTTTTAAAACTTTCAATAAAACCTTCTACAAGATGATGAGCTATTTTTAGTTTTCCCGCTTCCAGTTGTTGCTTAATGAGAAAAACACGCTCAGTTAAATCATCTACATATTCCTCATCTTGATATTTTTCCATAAACGCTCCATTAAAATATTTAATAATGCATATAAGAATAGTTAATAATATTTACAGTAACTATATCACATTAGATCCAGATTGTTACACTGTTGCGCGCGCTCGTATCCCCGCCACGCCTGCCCGCTTTATGCAGTGGTTTTCATGCACCTGCATGATCTACGCAAAAGCCCGCCAGTTCTGGCGGGCCTTAGCAAAAACGATCCTCAAACGATCATGCGATCTCATGCGGCATAGACATGCACTACAGAGCTAACGCCTCGCAAGGGCTCGTTGTTCAACCTTGCTGACGCCAGAAGCAAGTTCAGACGCCAGCAACGTTTCTTAATGCAGCCAGCTGTCGTCTTCCCACACTTTCTGCATAATTTTCATCACTTGTTTTCTTTCTTCGTCCAGTTGCAGTCCGGTAAGTTCCACACCGTTAGAGCTACCTTTGCGGATACGAATTACCGTTTTGGGATACAGGGGGCGCAGGTTGCGGTAAAGCTCGGACTCCAGAGCGTCCAGGGTAGACTGGCTAATCTTCTGCTCTTTATCGATCATTATTTCAATGCGCATAAAAGTCACCTCAGCTGATGACATCCATTGAGCGGTTGTATTCGTGGGTTCTGATTTTTGCCATGAGTTCATCTGTTAGTTCAGAAACCCACTGCAGGGCCAGCCCCTTCTCTTCATCACTACACTCACTAGCCGCTACAAGCTTAAGAAAAA
>OOCT01000899.1_pt1 | contig 14678 bp, 11 predicted proteins | sample 1671851 | NCBI WGS metagenome assembly OOCT01 (sample SAMN06348199, study PRJEB24527) | human gut metagenome | biome: human gut; feature: ankylosing spondylitis patient; material: feces | host: Homo sapiens | place: China | collected 2015-10
CTTGTCACGTCCTTCTTCGGCTCCTGATGCCAAGGCATTCCCCTTGCGCTCTTTCCAGCTTGACCTATCGCCGTTCTCACAGCGACTTGTCAGAGAATTCTTGGTTCTCTTTGAGAATTATGCAGGCTTTACAAAGATCGAAATTGTATGTCACCCTGCATCCTTTCGGATGCTGTTCCACAATCAATTTGTTTCCTCTGTGTCTCCACAGAGAAACCTCTCTGTTGCCTTACTTGCTTTTGTCACATTGTTCAGTTTTCAAGGTGCAGATCGCCGTCCGCAAGCTTTCGCTTGTCTCCGGCACAGCTTCCAACCGCTTTTGCAGTCAGATTTGAAGATCCGATCTTTCGATCAGGTCTTCAAATCCAAAGGCAAATCGCCTGGTGGGCCCGAGTGGGCTCGAACCACCGACCTTACGATTATCAGTCGTACGCTCTAGCCAGCTGAGCTACGGGCCCGCGTCGTCGCAAAGTCCGCTCGGCTCCGTTTCCGCTTTCGCGAAAACTTCACCCGCTCCCTTGCTCCTCCGCTTCGTTTCAAACCCGCTTCGCTGGGCTTTGAAACGATTTGGAATGCGGGGTTACGCTTATTCTCTTGGTGGAGATAGTCGGGTTCGAACCGGCGACCTCCTGCTTGCAAGGCAGGCGCTCTCCCAGCTGAGCTATATCCCCTTCTATCTCCCGGCGTACGCCCTCTAAATTAAACAACGTAACTCCTTTTCCGCTCCAGCTGACCAGGAATTCCAGGCAAAGCTTGCTCTGCCCAGGTCTCCTTAGAAAGGAGGTGATCCAGCCGCACCTTCCGATACGGCTACCTTGTTACGACTTCACCCCAATCATCGCCCCCACCTTAGACGGTCGGTACCATAGGCCCTTAGCCGGCTTCGGGTGTGAATGACTTTCGTGGTGTGACGGGCGGTGTGTACAAGGCCCGGGAACGTATTCACCGCAGTATGCTGACCTGCGATTACTAGCGATTCCGACTTCACGCAGGCGGGTTGCAGCCTGCGATCCGAACTGGGACGGCTTTTGGGGGTTTGCTCTGCCTCGCGGCTTTGCCTCCCTCTGTTGACCGCCATTGTATTACGTGTGTAGCCCAGGACATAAGGGGCATGATGATTTGACGTCGTCCCCACCTTCCTCCGTTTTGTCAACGGCAGTCTCGCTAGAGTGCTCTTGCGTAGCAACTAACAATAGGGGTTGCGCTCGTTGCGGGACTTAACCCAACATCTCACGACACGAGCTGACGACAACCATGCACCACCTGTCTCTCTTGCCCCGAAGGGAAGGCGCCGTTACACGCCGGTCAAGAGGATGTCAAGACTTGGTAAGGTTCTTCGCGTTGCTTCGAATTAAACCACATGCTCCACCGCTTGTGCGGGCCCCCGTCAATTCCTTTGAGTTTCAACCTTGCGATCGTACTCCCCAGGTGGGATACTTATTGTGTTAACTGCGGCACGCAGGGGGTCAGTCCCCGCACACCTAGTATCCATCGTTTACAGCGTGGACTACCAGGGTATCTAATCCTGTTTGCTCCCCACGCTTTCGCGCCTCACCGTCAGTTGCCGTCCAGTTATCCGCCTTCGCCACTGGTGTTCTTCCTTATATCTACGCATTTCACCGCTACACAAGGAATTCCGATAACCTCTCCGGTACTCAAGACCTACAGTTTCAAATGCAGTTTGGAGGTTAAGCCTCCAGATTTCACATCTGACTTGCCGGCCCGGCTGCACGCCCTTTACACCCAGTAAATCCGGACAACGCTTGCCACCTACGTATTACCGCGGCTGCTGGCACGTAGTTAGCCGTGGCTTATTCGTCAGGTACCGTCATTTGTTTCGTCCCTGACAAAAGAAGTTTACAACCCGAAAGCCTTCTTCCTTCACGCGGCGTTGCTGGGTCAGACTTGCGTCCATTGCCCAATATTCCCCACTGCTGCCTCCCGTAGGAGTCTGGGCCGTATCTCAGTCCCAATGTGGCCGGTCAACCTCTCAGTCCGGCTACTGATCGTCGCCATGGTGGGCCGTTACCCCACCATCTAGCTAATCAGACGCGAGGCCATCTTCCAGCGATAAAATCTTTAACATGCCCGGGATGCCCCGGTCATGCGTCATGCGGTATTAGCAGTCGTTTCCAACTGTTGTCCCCCTCTGGAAGGTAGGTTCCTCACGCGTTACTCACCAGTCCGCCACTAAGCATTCCTATCATTTGGTCGAAACCTCAGTCAAGGGTGCTCCGTTCGACTTGCATGTGTTAAGCACGCCGCCAGCGTTCGTCCTGAGCCAGGATCAAACTCTCTATAAAATGGTATCTAAACGAACCGTAGTCCGCTCAAACCTTCATAGAGCTATTTGTCATAGCTTCATTTCTCCATCTCACCGGTAATTGACTCAACCCAGTGAGACGGCTTTGTCCTTTGGCAAACTCACCTAAATGAGCTCGCCTTCTGGTGCTTCCTTTTCGTTACGTTGTTTAATTTACAAGGTGCACGCCGTTCCCGGCGGAACATTGCTATTATACTCGATTTCATTTCGTTTGTCAAGAACTTTTTTCAGAAGTTTTTTGACATCCGATCCATCTCGTATCAGCAGCAACCTGTTTAGGTTACCACATCTCAGCCTTGCTGTCAAGAACTTTTTTCATTTCTTCCCGGCCCGGCTCATCACCGCGCCGACAGCTTTGTTAGAATACCAAATCCTTCCCCTTTTGTCAATACCTTTTTCGAGGTTTTTTTATTTTTCTGATTGCTGTGGCGATTTCTCCGGCTTTCGTCCCCTTTCCCCTTGCGCAGGTTGGGAAAATAAGCTGTGCAAACGGAGGCGACAGTGGTATAATGTCCATGGAAATAAAATGTATACATAGTAGGAGGGATTGATCTGCGGATTCATCGCATGACCGCCACCTTCGGCAAACTCCAGGGCCGGTCTTTGGAGCTGGGGGACGGTCTGAATATCATCGAAGCCCCCAACGAGACTGGAAAGTCCACCTGGTGCGCCTTTCTGCTCTCTATTTTATATGGTGTCAACAGCCGGGAGCGGGACCGCGCTGGTTTTATCGCGGATAAAAACCGCTTTGCTCCCTGGTCAGGCGCGGCCATGTCCGGCCGGATGGACTGCGGCACGGAACTGGGGGAGTTGACTCTGACCCGCGCCACCCGGCGGCAGACCAGCCCCATGGGGGAATTCAGTGCCGTATACGCCGGTACCAACGAGCCTGTGCCGGGCCTGACCGGTGCCGCCTGCGGCGAGACCCTGCTGGGCATCAGCCGGGAGGTCTTTGAGCGCAGCGCCTTTATCCGGCAGAATAACCTGCCCATCAGCCAGGACGCCGAGCTGGAACGGCGCATCGCGGCCTTGATCTCCTCCGGAGAGGAGGGCACCTCCTATACAGAGGCTGCGGATGCCCTGAAAAAGCAGCTGAATCGTCGCCGCCATAACAGGACCGGGCAGCTCCCCGCTCTGGAGACGGAGCTGGCCGAACTGGACCGTCAGCTGTCGGAGAGCAACTCTCTGGCCCGGCAGCTGGTGCAGGCCCGCTCCGAGGTCGAAGCTCTGTCCCGTCGGGCGGAGATCCTACAGGCGGAACTGACGGACTGCGACCGCTGGGAGGCCGCCCAGCGCCGCCAGGCCCTCTCCGGTGCCGCATCGGCGGCGGAACAGGCAGAGGTCCGCGCCGCGCAGGTGCAGGAGCGGCTTCAGCAGGACCAAATCCCGGAGAACGAGACCATCGCCCGGCTTCGCGGCGCCATCGTCAATCTGGAGACCACCCGGAGAGCCGTGGACAAGGCCCGGTCGGAGCGGGACGAGGCCATGAAGGCATTGCTGCGGGCGGAGGCCGCTGTGAATGAGAGTCCCTTTGCCGGGCAGAGTCCGGAGAGCGCCCGGCGAGAGGCCGCAGGAACTGAGAACGAGCCTGTCAAATGGAATCCGGTCCCCGGCGTGCTGACTTTTTTAATTGGTGTCCCACTGTGTTTCGTCGTGACCTATGCGGTACTTTTTCTCACAGGCAGCCACAGCAAGCCGCTTGCGCTTCTCACCATGCTAGCCGGATTCTCCTGCGTGTGCGCCCTCGCTCTCTTTTTGAAAAAGCGGGCGTTTCAGGCCGGCTGGGCAGAACTCCGGTTGAAGCGCTTCGGCACCGCGGACCTGGATGCCATCCGCCAGCTGGCTGAGGATTACGCCAAGCTGTGCGAGGCCCGGGACGCCGCCCAGGCCAGTGTCAACGCCAAGTCCGCCGCAGCGGACACCTTATATAGTAGTCTCTCCTCCAACGAACAGGGCATCCTGCTGGAGGTCCGGCGCTTCGCTCCCGACGCCTTCGACATCCCCACGGCGGACCAGCTGCTCCGGGCCTGTGCCGTCCGGCGGAAGGAGCTGGCGGAGGCGGAGACCGCCGCCCGGGAGGCACGGATGCGCTATGAGCTTCAGGTCCAGCAGGCGCCCGCTCCCGGCACGCCGGAGGCGGATGTCCCCGCTCCCGTCCGGAGCCGGGAGGCCATCTCCACGGAGCTGGACCGGGTCCGCGCCGCACTGGCGGAGGCCCGCTCCTCCGCGGACCGTCTGGACGGCCAGCTCCACGCCGCGGGCGATCCCGCGGTGCTGCGGGCTTCTGCCGAGGACCTGGCTGCCCGAAAGGAGCGGCTGGAAACGGAGTACAGCGCTCTCCGGCTGGCTATGGAGGCACTGGAGGGGGCCAACACCGCCCTGCAGAACCGCTTCTCTCCCGCTCTGGGCCGCCGGGCAGCGGAGATCTTTTCCCGACTGACCGACAACCGCTATGCCGGTGTGGTGCTGGACCGGAGCTTCCGCCTCTCGGCAGAGCCTGTGGGAGACCCGGTGTTCCGGGATGCCGCCCTGCTCTCCGCCGGCGCGCTGGACCAGCTGTATCTGGCGGTGCGCCTGGCCATCTGTGAGCTGGTGCTGCCGCCGGAGAAGCAGGTGCCCATCGTGCTGGACGACGCCCTGGCCAATTTTGACGACAGCCGCTGCGCTGCGGCCCTGCAGTTTTTGAAAGAGGCCGCCGGGAACCGGCAGATCCTGCTCTTCACCTGCCACAGCCGGGAGGGGGAATTTTTTGCCGGAGACAGGGAAGTTTTCGTCCAGCGGTTGACGGATGCGGCGGTAGAGGTATAAGATATGGAATGCTCCCCGTTCCCCGCAGCGGCGGGGCCGGGAGCCTGTGTTTATCAATTACGCGAAAGCGAAAAAAGGAGATATCCATACTATGAGCGAATGCACCCACGACTGCTCCACCTGCGGCGAGAGCTGCAGCGAGCGGCAGGAACCCCAGTCCCTGCTGAAGGAGCACCATCCCGAAGCCCACATCGGTAAGGTGTTCGGCATCGTGTCCGGCAAGGGCGGCGTCGGAAAGTCCATGGTCACCAGCCAGCTGGCGGTCACCATGCGCCGCCGGGGCCATCAGGTCGGCATTCTGGATGCCGACGTCACCGGTCCCTCCATCCCCAAGGCCTTCGGCATCCACGGCCAGGCCACAGGCAGCGAGGCGGGCCTGTATCCCATGGTGTCCAAAACCGGCATTCAGGTGATGAGCACCAACCTGCTGCTGCCCAACGAGACGGACCCGGTCATCTGGCGGGGCCCGGTCATCTCCGGCGTGGTCCAGCAGTTCTGGACCGACGTGCTGTGGAACTGTGACTACCTGTTCGTGGATATGCCGCCGGGAACCGGCGATGTGTCCCTCAGTGTGTTCCAGTCCATTCCCCTGGACGGCATCGTGATCGTGGCCTCTCCCCAGGAGCTGGTGAGCATGGTGGTGGAGAAAGCCGTGAAGATGGCAGAGATGATGGAGGTCCCCATCGTGGGCCTGGTGGAGAACATGAGCTATGTCACCTGCCCGGACTGCGGGAAGCAGATCCATCTCTTCGGCCAGGGCAAAACTGCCGAAGCTGCGGAGCGCCACCATCTGCCCGTGCTGGCGGAGATGCCCATCGACCCGGCCCTGGCCGCCCTTACCGACGCCGGAGACATCGAGTCCTTCCAGGGCAGCTGGCTGGAGGCTGCCGCCGACAAGCTGGAGGGGAAATAATGCCCAACGCCGCGCCGTGTCCTTCCACGGCGCGGCGTTTGTCGCGTTTTGTCCGTCCTATGCAAATCCACCGGAGGAAGCACCTTCTTTTTGTGGGCAAAAACAGTTGCAAAATCCGGCAGGATTCGAGATAATAGAAAAAGATCAAATTTGGCATAAAACCATGCAAAATACAGACAGATCGAGGGGGAATCACCCATGCAGGAACTGAAAGACCGCATCGTGAAAGAGGGCAAGGTGCTGCCCGGCAACATCATCAAGGTGGATGGTTTTCTGAACCACCGCATCGACACGGAGCTGATGGACCATATCGCAGAGGAGTTCGGCAAACACTTCAATATGGACGAGGTCACCATGATCCTCACCGCCGAGGCCAGCGGCATCGCCCTGTCCGCCATCGTGGCCCACCACTTCCACAAGCCCATGATCTTCGCCAAGAAGGCCAAGAGCGACAACATCGAGGGCGGCCTGTACCAGAGCGACATCTTCTCCTACACCTATAAGAAAAAGGTGACGCTGCTGGTGTCCAAGGAGTGGCTCTCCGCCGACGACAAGGTCCTGATTATCGACGACTTCATGGCCAACGGCGAAGCCATGCGGGGCCTGTGCGACATCGTCAACGCCGCCGGTGCCACGCTGGTGGGCATCGGCTGCGCGGTAGAGAAGGGATTCCAGGGCGGCGGCGACCGGCTGCGGGCCGCGGGTGTGAACCTGAAGTCCCTGGCCATCATCGAGTCCGCCGAGCCCGGCAACATCGTCTTCCGGGGCGAGGACTGATCCTCTGCATTTTCCGCGGCACTCTGTAAGATTCGTCTCTTTTTTCCGTCTGATAGGATAGCAGAACGATCGTTCCCTATCTTCCGGCGCATCAGAAAAAGGAGGACTTTTCCATGAAACGGCCCCCACTGTTTCTGGTACTGCTGACCCTGGCCCTAGCGCTGCTCCCCAGCTGTACGCCGCCGGGAGGCGGAGCCGACGCAAAGCCGGTCATCTACCTCTATCCGGAGGCGGAGACCGATGTCACCGTTACCCTGGACTATGACGGGGAACTGACCTGTGTTTATCCCGTCATGAATGGAAATTCCTGGATGGTCACCGCCAGCCCCGACGGGACGCTGACGGACGCGGTCGGTCAGACCTACAATTACCTCTACTGGGAGGGCGTCAGCCGGACGGAATATGACTTCTCCCAGGGCTTCTGCGTACCAGGCAGGGACACCGCCGCCTTTTTGGAGGACCCCCTGGCCACTCTGGGTCTGAACCGCCGGGAGGCCAACGAGTTTATTGTCTACTGGCTGCCTCACATGGAGGGGAACGCCTATAATCTGATCGCCTTCCAGACAAGTTCCTACACGGACCATGCCCGGCTCACGGCAGACCCGGCGCCGAACACGGTGCTGCGGGTCTTCATGGCCTGGAAGCCGCTGGACCGCTCCGTGGAGCTTCCGCCCCAGACGCTGGCCGCCCCGGTGCGTACCGGCTTCACCCTGGTGGAGTGGGGCGGCGCAGAGATCTCATAAACCGAATTTACACAAAGGAGGAATTCCCTTGTCTCACCAGACTGTCATCGTGCTGGACTTCGGCGGACAGTACAATCAGCTCATTGCCCGCCGGGTCCGGGAGTGCGGCGTCTACTGCGAGGTAAAGCCCTACACCACCCCGCTGGCGGACATCCGCGCCATGAATCCCGTCGGCATCATCTTCACCGGCGGCCCCAACAGCGTGTATGATCCCAAGTCCCCCCAGGTGGACCCGGCCATTTTCACCTGGGGCGTGCCCATCCTGGGCATCTGCTACGGCTGCCAGCTGATGGCCCATAATCTGGGCGGCCGGGTTACCGAGGCCCAGGACGACTCCGCCCGGGAGTACGGCAAGACCGAGACGTATTTCGATTCGGCCTGCAAGCTCTTCAAGGGCCTTCCCACCCAGGGCATCACCTGGATGAGTCACGGGGACTACATGGAGAAGGTGCCGGAGGGCTTCGCTCTGGTGGCCCACTCCGACGCCTGCCCCAATGTGGCCATCTGCGATGAGAGCCGCGGCTTCTACGGCGTCCAGTACCACCCGGAGGTCAATCATACGGAGCATGGCACCGACATGATCCGCAACTTCCTGTATGAGGTCTGCGGCGCAGCGGGCGACTGGACCATGGGCGACTACAAGGAGACTGCCATCCGCCAGATCCGGGAGAAGGTGGGGGACGGCAAGGTGCTGCTGGCCCTGTCCGGCGGCGTGGACTCCTCCGTGGCGGCAGCCCTGGTAGCCGAGGCCGTAGGCAGCCAGCTGACCTGCGTGTTTGTGGACCACGGCCTCATGCGCCTGAACGAGGGCGACGAGGTGGAGGAGGCCTTCAAAAAGTGGGACATCAACTTCGTCCGGGCCAACGCGGAGGAGCTGTTCCTCTCCAAACTCTCCGGCGTCAGCGAGCCGGAGCGCAAGCGGAAGATCATCGGGGAGGAGTTCATCCGGGTCTTTGAGGCGGAGGCCAAAAAGATCGGCCAGGTGGATTACCTGGTCCAGGGCACCATCTATCCCGATGTGATCGAGTCCGGCACCGGCGACGCCGCCGTCATCAAGAGCCACCACAACGTGGGCGGCCTGCCGGACTATGTGGACTTCAAGGAGATCATCGAACCCCTGCGGATGCTCTTCAAGGACGAGGTCCGTCAGCTTGGTCGGGAGCTGGGCCTGCCGGAGTATCTGGTCATGCGCCAGCCTTTCCCGGGTCCGGGCCTTGCCATCCGGGTCATCGGCGAGGTGACGAAGGACAAGCTGGACACTCTGCGCCTGGCAGACTTCATTTTCCGGGACGAGATCGCTAAGGCCCATCTGGAGGGCACCATGAACCAGTATTTCGCGGTGCTCACCAACATGCGTTCCGTGGGCGTTATGGGTGACGGCCGGACCTATGACTACACTCTGGCTCTCCGCTCTGTCACCACCACAGACTTCATGACCGCCGACTGGACCCGTATTCCCTACGAGGTGCTGGACCGGATCAGCGTGCGGATTGTCAACGAAGTGCCCCATATCAACCGGATTGTGTACGATATCACGTCCAAGCCGCCCGCTACGATCGAGTGGGAATAACTAACAAAACCCGCAAAGCCTTGAAAACACTGGGTTTTTGAAACGGAAACGGGGCATTTGATAGCAAATTGATAGCAGATACCAAAACCGGATTTACTTTGTTCACTCCCGTATAGCGGGTGGCTTGCGGGTAAATCTTCCATATCCTGATAAAAGGTCTTGCTGACTTTCACCAGTCGGCAAGACCTTTTTGCTATTTGTCTTTTCTCTGTTTCTTCAATCCTTTTATCAGAGCATCGCTTAATTCCTTCGAGGGGACTTTGGCCCACCGCTGGGTGGTGTCGTACTTGGGATAGTTGTACCGCCAGCGGTCATAGTCCTCCTTGGTGATCTCCCCGGCCTCCAGCTTCGCCGCCTGTTCCCGCCACGCAATCAAGATTTTGTTCAGCTCACTGGCTTGACGGCCTCCCTGAAAAATATCTGCTTGCAGGCAGGCACGTCCATCCGCCTCTACCACTTTCAGACTGTAAACATCCTCCAAGGCGAACAGCGTATGGGCCAAACCTATGTAATTGTCTATGTCCGGGACGCTCAACGCCTGGGGCGATACATCTAATGTATGCGCCAGGGCAGCGGTCAAGTCGGCCTTCGGCGTCCGGGTGCCTGTTTCGTACTGTGCCAGACGAACATCGGCGGAACGCTCTGGAAAGCCCACCGCCATACCAAGATACTTCTGTGTCATACCCCGGAGGGTGCGGAAAAAATGGATGCGCTCTCCTATTGCCATAAATGCCAACTCCTATCTGGTGGTTTCTGTCGAAAGTAGTATAACATATTCGCTTAGTAACAGTCAAGAGTATCTTAAACAAAAAAGTTAAAAATTATTCCGCAAGCCACTTGACAAAGCAAATTTGCTTAGTTATAATAGGTTAAACATAAAGGCTTAGTCCTGGAGCCGTGAAAGGAGGTGAGCGCACAATGGCAAGCACCATGTTCATGCGGGTGGACGAGGTAGCGGAGGAATTAGGGGTTTCTGTCCCCTATGCCTATAAGCTGATTCGTTCTATGAATGCGGAGTTGAAAAAGACGGGCTGTATTACCATTTCAGGCCGCATCGACCGCAAATTCTTTCACGAAAAATTTTATGGCACAAGAGGCCAGAACGAAAGGAACGATTAACCTATGGCAGCGTTTAAGAACAAGGCCAACGGCACTTGGTACGTCCAGTTCCGCTATACGGACTGGAAAGGAGAGCGCCAGCAGAAGTTAAAGCGTGGCTTTGCCACCAAGAAAGAGGCCCAGGCGTGGGAACGGGAGTTTCTGATGCAGAAGCAGGCCGATGTGAACATGACCTTTGAGAGCTTCGCCCAGCTCTATGAGAAGGATATGAAGCTCAAGCTGAAGCTGAACACCTGGCTGACAAAAGAGAGCATCATCCAGAAGAAAATCCTGCCGTATTTTGGAAAACGGAAATTGTCGGAAATCACCGCCAAGGACGTGATGGATTGGCAGAACGCAATCCGGGGATTGACGGACGCCAAAGGAAAGCCCTATTCCCCTACCTATCTCAAAACCGTCCACAATCAGTTGAGCGCCCTCTTTAACCATGCTGTCCGCTACTACGGCCTCCAGGTCAATCCTGCGGCCAAGGCCGGGAACATGGGGGTGGAGGAACGGCGTGAAATGCTGTTCTGGACGAAGGAAGAGTATCTGAAATTTGCAGACGCCATGATGGACAAGCCCCTCTCCTACTATGCCTTTGAAATGCTCTACTGGTGCGGTATCCGGGAGGGGGAACTGCTGGCCCTCACCCCAACAGACTTCGACTTTGAGGCGGGTACAGTGTCCATCAGCAAATCCTATCAGCGGCTCAAGGGCAAGGACGTGATTACCACCCCCAAGACGAAAAAGAGCAACCGTATCATTAAGATGCCCAAATTCCTCTGCGGAGAGATGGAGGACTACTTAAAGATGTTTTACAGCGCCGGGGCGGATGAACGGATTTTCCCTGTCAGCAAACACTATCTCCACCATGAAATGGACAGAGGTGCGAAAGCGGCGGGAGTGAAGCGGATCAGGATTCACGACCTCCGACATTCGCACATTTCCCTGCTGATCGATATGGGCTTTACCGCCCTGGCAATCGCTGATCGGGTAGGGCATGAGAGTATCGACATCACCTACCGCTATGCTCACCTGTTTCCCACAAGGCAAACGGAAATGGCGGACAAGTTGGATATTGAGCGAGAAGGTTCATTTTCCTAAAAACGAAGTTTCTTCGTTTTTAAGATTTTGTCAAGTTGAGAAAGGATTTAAAAAATGTCGCTGAAAAACCGAGACAACAAAAATCGTTGGAGAAACAAGACCGTGGCCTTCCGGGTATCCCCAGAGGAAGATGAACAGATCGAGGCCGCTGTACGGCTCTCCGGCCTGACAAAGCAGGACTACATCACAAGACGCCTCCTGTGCCGGGAAGTGGTGGTACAGGGCAATCCCAAGGTCTACAAGGCCCTGCGTGACCAGCTTGCCGCCGTTCTGGACGAACTGCGGCGGGCCGAGGACGGGGCTGGCGTGGACGATGAACTGCTGGACACCATTCAGATGATCGCCGCTATCATGGGCGGCATGAAGGAGGTTTGATAGATTGATGGATTCCAAGGAAACGAAAGGGACTGTCCCGGTTCCGTCTGTTGGCGCAGACGGGGAACAGCCCATTTCACAAACACCCACCGCAAGTATAACAGAGGAAACGACAGAAAACAATCCCCCTGAAAAAAATTATGCGGAACTGCTGCGGAAAATGCAGCGCATGAACGACCCGGCGTATCTCCCCACGATTTCCATGAACGAGTTGTACGAGAACGTCTATCAGAGCAGACCGCCCGTCATTGACGGTCTGCTCTATCCGGGGACGTACCTCTTTGCGGGAGCGCCCAAGGTGGGCAAGTCGTTCCTGATGGCCCAGCTTGCCTACCACGTCAGCATGGGCCTCCCCCTGTGGGACTATCCCGTTCACAAGGGGACTGTCCTCTATCTGGCGCTGGAGGACGATCACCGTCGCTTGCAGGAGCGGCTTTACCGGATGTTCGGCATGGAGGGCACCAACGACCTTCTCTTTTCCATCTGTGCCAAGCAGGTCGGCAGCGGGCTGGAGGAACAGCTAAAGCGGTTCGTGCAGGAACACCCCGACACCAAGCTGATTATCATTGACACCCTCCAGAAAATCCGGGAGGCTGGCGGGGATAAGTACAGCTACGCCAACGATTACGAGGTGGTGGGCAAGCTGAAACGCCTCGCTGATGCCTGCGGCGTCTGCCTCCTGCTGGTACATCACACTCGGAAACAGCAGGCCGATGACAAGTTTGATATGATCTCCGGCACCAACGGACTGTCGGGAGCGGCGGACGGGGCCTTTCTTCTTCAGAAGGAGAAGCGGACGGATGACACCGCCACCCTGGATGTGGTAGGACGTGACCAGCAAGACCAGCGGCTCTATCTCACCAAGGACAAGGAACACCTGACATGGACACTGGAGCGGATGGAAACGGAGTTGTGGGTAGAACCCCCCGACCCGGTGCTGGAGGCCGTAGCCGCCTTTATCACGGCGGAGAGGCCGTCCTGGGGCGGTACGGCCACGGAACTGACAGCGGCCCTGCAAGTGGATATGAAGCCCAACGCCCTGGCGATGCGGCTGAACGTCCGGGCGATGCGGCTGAACGTCCGGGCCGGGAAACTGGCGGCAGAGTATCACATCCGTTATGAGAACACCCGTACCCACGCCGGGAGAAATATCAGCCTGACCCTGGAGCCTCCCCAGGCGTGACGACCGTGACGGCTGTGACGGCTTTTTGAGAGCGGGGGCGGTGTCTAAAACATCGTCACGGTCGTCACGGCTGTCACGGGGAGAGGAGGGGCAAGGGAACGGAGTGAGGGATGGCCGCAAGGCCGTCCCGAATGGAGTGGACTTTGCCCCGACGAGGTGCAGGGTGCCCTTTTCAAAGGGCGGCCCTGCTGGGGGAGGCAACCGCAGTTGCCGGGGGCAAAGCCCCCACACCCCCTCGGGAGAGCCCACGGCACTTTCGCACCAACGGGGCGAAAGTGTCATAGTGGGTTATTACACTTCCCGCAGGAAGTGCCTCCCCCGAACCCCCGTCCATTTTCAACAACCAAACATCTGAAACAGGAGGATTTTTGCCTATGGCGAGAGGCGACGGCATTGACCGTACCAACGCAAGAAATATGAGGCTGACCGCTACTAAAATCGGCAACACCCAGCAGCACAACGAGCGTGAGAAGGATTCCTATGTCAACCAGGACATTGTACCAGAGCGGTCACATCTCAACATTCATTTTAAGGAACCGACTGGTACCTATCAGCAAATGTTTAATCAAATGGAGGCCGACGGCGTGATCTCCACCCGTGGCATTAAGGCGGACGCATTTCGATACGGTGAGTTGGTCTTTGATGTGAACTCCGCCTACTTCTACAATCACGGCGGCTATGACTTCGCAAAACAATTTTACACCGACGCTTACAAAGCCGCAATCAAAATCGTAGGTGGAGAGCAGTATATTTTGTCGGCGGTCATGCACGCCGACGAGCGCAACCGGGCCATGTCCGAGGCGCTGGGGGAGGATGTGTACCACTACCACCTCCATGTGGTCTATATCCCGGTGGTGGAGAAGGAGATACGATGGACAAAGCGGTGCAAGGACAAATCCCTGGTGGGCAAGGTCAAAGAAACCGTTATGCAGGTCAGCATGAGCAAAAAGTGGGCATCCCAGCCCGCAGTAGACGAGGCCACCGGGGAGCCATTACGAACAGCAAAGGGCAAGCCTGTTTTGAGAAAGTCGTACAGCGTCTTGCAGGATGATTTCTTTCAGCAGATGCGCTCCGCTGGCTACACGGATTTGGAACGTGGGGAGCGTGGCAGTTCCGAGGAACATCTGACGGTCACGCAGTTCAAGGTGAAGTGTGAACAGGAGCGGTTGGCACAGCTTCAAGAGGCGGCTGTGCTGGCCCAGGCCGAGGTTGACCGAAGGAACAGGGAGGCGGCAGCTGCCGAAAAGAAAGCGGCCCAGGCCAAGGCCAAACTAAACGATGCGGCCCCCATGCTGAAAGGCATGGAGAAGCTGGCGGAGGAATTTTCCAGCGACCCGGAACAGGTCTTGCCAGAAGCGGGACCGCTGGAATCAGCCAGGACCTATCGGGAGAAAAAGGCCAAGCCCCTATGGGCGAAGATCGTCAAGGTGCTGCGATCTGTCTACCGGGCCTACTGCGACCTCAAATCCAAATTTGAGCGACTGCAAGCGGACTATGGCCGGGAGGTCAGCAAAAATAGTTCCTTGTCAGAAAGGATTTACGAGGTCTGCACCGAGAGAGACAGCCTAAAGGGAAAGGTCAGAGACTATGAGCGGGTCAGGCGGGCCATTGGCCCGGAACAGGCGGACAGAATATTAGAGGCCGCTTACCAGCAGGAACAGGCCGAAAAGGAACGGAAACGGGCCGCAAGGCAAAAAACAAGGGTAGGCGCACGATAATCACCAAAACCGGAGGGTGTTCCAGTGAATGCCCTCCTGATTTATTTGGGGAATCGGGTAAAA
>OOCT01000941.1_pt1 | contig 13723 bp, 16 predicted proteins | sample 1671851 | NCBI WGS metagenome assembly OOCT01 (sample SAMN06348199, study PRJEB24527) | human gut metagenome | biome: human gut; feature: ankylosing spondylitis patient; material: feces | host: Homo sapiens | place: China | collected 2015-10
TGTTAAGTGGTGGTGCAGTGCTTATTCTCAATAACGATGCGATTGATGAAAATGATAGACCTTTTTGGAATTTAGAATTTTCTCAATAATCAAGCCCCCAAAATGGCAAACTTGAAATCATCGAGAGATACATAAAATATAGGGTTAAATCGACTTTCGTGTCGAAAAAACAAGTGCTAGAAATAGCAAAATCCATTGAATTTTAGAATGACATTTATAAGAAACCAGTAGATTTGCCTGATATTTGTGATTTCTTTGACCGTTGGGCCATTGATTTTGCACTACATTGATTTTGCACTACTATGAGCAAAGGAAAAACTTAAAATAAGCAAACAACCCGCCATTTGCAGCGACTGCAAGTAGCGGGTTGTTTGGCCTATTTAGAGGTTAGTCTTTCAGTTTGCCATGGTCACAGCCAAGTGAGAGATAATGCTCAATCTCACCACTCAGCACAAGCTGGACGCACTCCAAGGGCTTGTTGTATAGTAGCCAATCAAGTTCAGCTCGCTGTGCCGGGGTATTGCCGTATTCGTCCTCGATGGCAAGGCAGTCAATGGCAATGGCAGAGCCATCAGCGAACTGGGCTTCCGCTCGGTTGGTGTCCATATTATAGTGCCAAGAACGTGCTTTTTGAGAACTATTCTGGTCAAAAATTCGATTTTGTTTCATTTGAATGCCCTCTTTGATGCTTTTATGATTTAGTTTTTTGACGAGATGAGGTCTCTTTTTTCTTTCTCTTGAGTCACCCAACCGCACTATCCTGCATCACAGGCATTGACAATGGTATCCACGTCGGGTCGGTCCATCAGGGCGCGTAGATTTTCAAATGCGTCCTCCTTGCCCGGTGCCAGCACATAGCGGAACGGCTCCGGCAGAATGGGAAGATCGTCATAGCGCCATTTCTTGAAATTCTCGTCATAGCCGCCCGCATCCATCGGGGATACCAGGTGCCCTACGCACCAGGATACGAGAAGGCCGCTGCCCTCATAAAAGCCATCGGCCCTGGATGAAGCACCCAGGGCCGATGCGATAGATTTTGCCACACTCGGTTTTTCTGCGATAATCAGTTTACTCATTCTTTTCCTCCGTTTCCTCGTCCTCGGTCAGATATTCTTCTTCATCCTCCAGGTCGAAATCATCCAGATCAGCGGGAACTTTCTTTCCCTGCTTCGGTTTCAGCACCAGGAAATAGACCGCCGTACCACCTCCGGCTGCAAGGATCAGCAGCACCGCCAGGATCGCCCCGGTATTGCTTTTCTTTTCAGGCTTCGGATTCTCCGGCTCGGTGGGCTCCGCAGCTTTCTGTTCTGTGCCAACACATTCACTAAGATTTTTTACGCAGACCGGGCAAGCGGTATTGACCGCTCCGGCCTGGCACTTCTCCGTACAGGTGCAGACGATAGGTGTTTCCGCCTTTTCTCCATCCTCCGTGAGTGCCATGAGATCGGCTTCATCCACTTGGTTCAGAAAATGCACGGTTTCCTCGCCCTCGTCGTCACGGTCGATAATGAGATAGAACACATTGCCGTTCTTCGTTTCCACTGTGATAAACTGTTTGCCACTGGTGGTAGGGCTGCCGATATCGTCGATCAGCGAAAGGTTTCCGTCCGGCGTCAGGGCAGCACCGCCATTCAAGCCGCCGCCCAGCATCCCCAGCAGATTTTCCAGCGTTTCCGCGTCCAGAGAGAAAGAATCTTCCCCGGAGCCAGCCTCGCCGTCACTTACCGTCATGTAGCCGGAATAGACATAGCCGACCTTTTCCGGCAGGATGACCTTCAGCCAGTCGCCGTCCGTGCCGATCACCTTCACGGTCGTTCCGTTGGGAAGCTGAGCGAAGGCGGTATAGTCCATTCCAGCACCCGTGCGGACATTCAGATTGCCGCCGCCCGTGGTGACGGTGCCGGTCTGCTCAGAGTCATTTTTGCCGGAACTGAACTGGATACCATCCTCGGTGACGGATACCGTGACCTGGCTGCCTGCCAGAGCGGAAAGCAGATCAGAGACATCCCCAGCCGTTTCCTGTTCAGCCACGGACTCCGTGCTTTCCTCGCCGCCGCTGGCAAAGGCGGTGACAGAAAAAGCGGCAGTGCTGAGCACCACCGCCAAAAGAGCCGATACCATTTTTGTCATAAAGTTATGCTTCATCTTCGTATCCCTCCGTTTTCTCATTCTCGGTGCAATCCTCCGGCATCATACCTTCCGGCAGAGAGATCATACCGCTGGCATAGGCTTTCAGGAAAGCGGTCAACTCCTTGTTGTCCATCTTCACGGCTTTCACCATGCGGACGATTTCCAGATTTTCTTCCTCCGCAAGCTGGGCCTCCAGCGCACGAAGGCGTTTCTGCTGCTCCGCGATCTTTTCTTTGGTTTTCGCAATGTCATTGCGGATCTTCTGTGTCGTTGCCATAAATCAAATTACCTCCATATCGTTTTTTAGTTGTAGGGCGGTCGCCCGAAAGCGTAAAAGTGGGATTGCCAGTAGCTTGTGTTGATATCTGCATACTGAATGGGGTCGCCGCAGTGCAGCATTTTTCCGCCGCCCACATAGATACCCACATGGGAAATGCCCGGCGTATCGTAAGTGCCGACGAAAAAGATCAGGTCGCCGGGTCTTGCGTTGGCAGAGGATACCGGGGTGGAAATATTGTAGAGTCCTTGGGCTCCCAGCCTGCCCGTATTGCAGACGCCGCTTTGCGTCAGCGCCCAGGATACGAAGCCGGAGCAATCAAAAGAAGTGTTCGGATTGCTGCCGCCCCAGACATAGGGATATCCGATGTACTTCTCCGCCTCGGTAATGAGCGCTGCAAAGGTTTCATCTTCCAGTGCGGAAGGTGGGATATCATAGGTGGTTGGCGGTTTGGTGTACTTGTCCACATAGCCGGAGCCGGGAAACAAATCTTCCCGGTTTCCCAGCGTTGCCATATAGACCGCATACAAGGAAAGCGTTTCTTCGTCCATGATGTAGACCGGCACATGGGAAAGATCGAAGTTTTCCAGCTTCACCTTGCAGATATAGTAGTTATACGGTACTTCCACGTCATAGTCATTTCCCTCGCTGTCTGTCCGCGTTTCCGTCCGATAGCGTACCTCCACCTCCACGGTCTGCGTCAGAATGTACTGCTTTTCAAAGAGCATTTGCAGCTCCGCCTGAACCTCGTCGATGGTGAACACCCCTTCATGGAACGCCGTGAGAATGGAGATCAGCACATAAGGGTCATGCTCGATCTCATCCAGATCAAAACGGTATTCGTCATATCCGGGGTGCAGAGCCTCATAGTGGTCCAGCTCATATTGAAGTTCCTGTTCCAGTTCGCAGTAGGCCGCTTCTGCAACCAGCATATCCGCATCCTCAGAGAGATAAGAGGAAGTAAATACACCGCCCACACCGGAGCCCGCCATCATGGAACAGGAAGATACCCCGCCAAACAGCAGAGCAACACAGGCGCCAATGCCAATCACCAACAGAACCGCCCGGCTATGATGCTTGATGTAGAGAAAGGTTTCCTTGAATGCGTCCTTTGCTTTCTGTGCCGCACTTTTCGCCGTGGCCGCTGTGTTCTTTGCGGTTTTCTCTGCCTGCCGCAGCTCCTTTGCATAGTTCCGCTTGATTCGCTGTTTCTGCAGAAAGTGAGATACCGGGTTAGAAGCTGCCAATGCAGGATCATCATGCAGTGCCTTTTGGTAAAGGTACTCGGTGTTTGCCTTAAAAGAAGCCTGCTCTGCCTTCGCCGCGTCACGCCAGGGCTTTGTGCGGTGATGGTGGATAGCGGCACGGACTTTGCCTTTTCCGTAGGCAAGCCCACGCTCCGTCAGCACCTCGCCCTTGTGTCCAGCCTCAACACCCACATTTTCCTGTTCCACCTCATGCACCTTCGTATGAGCGGCGTGGACGATCTCATGGACCGGCCGGGAAAGTGGATTGTGCCGCAGGCGTCCGTTGGGGCGTTTCTCCACTTCTTCAAAGTGAAGCTGCGTTTTGCCTTTCCCGGCTGTCTCGTCAAAAACACGCTCGGTACGGAGAACTTTCTTTGTGGGGATAGCGGCCTTTGCCGCGTCCAGCCTATCCGCTGCACGGTCGGAACGGTCAATGTACTTTCCAAGTGCGGGATCGGCACGTTCTTCCTCGGTGAATTGCAGACGGGAGGACGGGCGCTGCCTTGCGGCAGAACCATCCCGCACTGCCTGGGTATCAGCTTTTTCTGCCTTTCGTGCGGTTTTCTTCTCATGGTGTTCCGCCGCACGCAGAGCAAGGTCAGTAGCCGCGCCAGCAGATTCTTCCGAAGAAGCGGACAACTCCGTTTCCGGCTCCCGGCTGCTGATATGTTCCACCTCTCCCGTGGCAAGGTTTTCCGATACCGCACCGTCACGGGTCATTTTCTGCGTGATCTTATCGGTCGCTTTCAGTTCCCTCATAGGCAGTCACCTTCCTTTCCATAGGGGCAAAAGTCGCCGCAGGTGCCATTCTCAATCATGGCGATATAGCGGAAAATGGGATAGGCCTGGGGCGGGCAGACCGCATTTCCCAAAGTTTTCAGCCGCAGCGCCCGGTCATCCATGCGCTCGGTCATGCGGGGGATTCCTTCCGGCTCGTCAGCCCAGAGGATACGTCCGTCCATCCTTTCGGGAAGCCCATGAGCCATTCCACCCAATCCGGGTTCAGCGCCGCCGTTTCGGACACCGGCTGTTCCTGGGAGATGATCTGCGCTGAAAGGTTCCCGTCCTTTTTCGCCGGATTGAAGGCTGACGGCTTCAAGGTCGAGCGAAAACCGTCCGACGCCACCGGGGTCAGATAGAACACCGCCGCCGACAGGCTGAGGCTCCAAATCGCCCCGTTTCGGTTCCGCTTGCGGAATATCCCATTGTCCGACAGGAACACATCCAGGCTTGCCGCGTCCCTGGCGGTGTTGTTGTCGGAGGCAAGGGGTGTGGGAAACATCAGCCGCGACGATAAAAGTTCGCTGGCGCTCATGCCATGCGCCGACACCGCAAGCCGGAAATACGAATGGGAGAACAGCGTATCTCGCTTTTGCCAGGTCAAAGATCGTTTTGTCGAGCCCCATATTGATGAAGCCAGCAACATTTTCCCCAAGCACCCAACGGGGCCGCAGCTCGGTAATAACGCGGCACATTTCCGGCCACAGGTAGCGTTCATCCGCAAAGCCCTTCCGTTTTCCGGCGGTGGAGAAGGGCTGACAGGGAAAGCCGCCTGAGATAACGGTAACTGTTTCAAGTCCTGTTTTTTCAAAAAACGCCTCCTTCGTAAAAGTAGTAATATCCCGGAACCTGGGAACATCCGGCCATCGTGCGGAGAGGACGGAGTGCGGAAAATCCGCCCACTCACACTGGCAGACGGTTTCAAACCCGGCAGCCTCCGCCGCCAGGTCCAGACCGCCAATGCCGGAAAACAGGCTCACATGGGTCAGTTTATTCATGGTTCTTCGGCGCACGGAACGGTTCGATCTCACTTTCCAGCTCCGCAAGGACCGCCTCCATATCCGCCGTGACCGCCTTGTTTCTGGCGATCAGCCGGTTCATCACATCAAAGAAGGTTTCACCGTCCTGTTTTTCTTCTGTATGCAAATAGCGGGGATCATTCATGTTCGTTTTCTCCTTTCCCGGTTTCACCAAGTTTTGTCGTCATAATGCTGTAAAGTTCATTGTCCTTCGGGAAGTCATCCACAAAAGGCAGGATCACATTGCCGAAGAAGATCAGCCCCTCGCCGGGGCCTGCGTTGCTGATATGCGCCGCCTGCTGGTTGGAGATATTCAGGCGCTCGCAGAGGATTTTCCTGTCTCCGCTGGCCTGGTTCAGAAGGTACACAAAATCGCTGTTTTCAAAGATGTTCTCAATCTCCGGGGAGGAAAGCAGGTCCTTGATGTTCTGCGTAATTCCCGTGGGGATACCGCCCCATTTGCGAAAGCGTTTCCAAATCTCCACACTCCAGGAACCAACCTCACCGCGCAGCAGAAGGTGGAACTCGTCCACGAAATACCAGGTAGATTTACCCTGATCCCGGTTCTGGGAAACACGGTTCCACACCTGATCCTGGATCACCAGCATACCCAGGCTTTTGAGCTGCTTTCCCAGCTCCTTGATATCGAAGCAGACAATGCGGTTGTTGATATCCACATTGGTGCGGTGGTTAAAAACATTCAAACTGCCATGCACATACAGTTCCAGTGCCGCTGCGATCCGCTGTGCCTCCGGCTCCGGCTGCCGTTTGATCTCGTCATACAAATCTTCCAGCAGTGGCATATTCTCCGGGCGGGGGTCTGCGATATAGGGGCGGTACACGATCCGCACGGCACGGTCAATGACCGTTTTTTCCACCGGCTCCAGACCGTTCCGGCCGCCTGCCGCCAGTTCACAGAACGACAAGATAAAGTCAGATTTCAACGCCAGCGGGTTATCATCCTCGCTGTAATTGAGGTTGATATCCATAGGGTTCACATACTGCGTGCTGGTAGGCGAGATTTTGATGACCTGGCCTTCCAGACGGTTCACCAGCGGAAAATATTCTGCCTCCGGGTCGCAGATCAGGATATCGTCCTTTGTGTTCAGGAACACACCCACGATGGAACGCTTTGCGGAAAAGCTCTTACCACTGCCTGGCGTACCTAAGATCATGCCGTTGGGCGTTTTCAGCTTTTTGCGGTCAGCAAGGATCATGTTGCCGGAAGTGGCATTGAGCCCGTAGTAGAGAGCTTCGCCGCCGTGGAAAATCTCCTGTGTGGTGAAGGGAACGAACACCGCCACCGCCGAAGTGGTAAGTCCGCGCTGTATCTTAATGCGGTTGACACCCAGGGGCAGAGCCGACACGAAGCCGTCCTCCTGCTGGAAGTCCAGCCGCACCAGGGAGCAGTTATATTTCTGCGCCACGCTTGCCGCACGGAGAAGGTCATTCTCCAGCTTTTGCTTGCTGTCCGCAAAGTTCACCACCAGGAAGGTCATCAGGAACATTCGCTCATTTCTGCTTTGCAGGTCACGGAGGATGTTCTTTGCCTCGCCTGCGTAGGTGGCAAGATCGGTGGGGATGATATCCATGTCGAAACCTTCCCGCACTGCCTTTTTCTGTGCGTCGATCTTCATACTGTCAATGTCGGTGATTTTCCGCTTGACCGTTTTGATTGCCTCGTTCTGATCCATGCTGCGGATATGGAGGCTGACAAGCAGCCCGCTGTCCGTATCCAGCAGTTCGGTGAGCATACGGTCATCCATTTCCGGTGCGCTGATCTGCAGAAAGGACACGGCACAGAATTTATCCGCCATCGTGAACTTCCGTGCTTCACCGAAGCGGAAGGAAGATGGTGCGATAAAATCCTGAACCGACAGACCGGAAGGGGCAAGCCAGCTCCATTCAAAGGCAAACCGTTCCCCGTCCGGGTGCAGGATGCCGTGGAGCATTTCCAGCCACTCCTTGCCGCCAAGCTCTTTTGCCAGAGCGCCCATGACCTTGAAATGATTGAGGGCGTCCATGACGATCCGGGAAAATCGTGCCCGTGCGGTTTTGCTGTCCCGCGCTTCGATGGTGAGGGTCAGGTACTTTGTTTTAATAAGACCGTTGTTGCCCCGTTCAAGCTGCTTGCGGAGCATTTGCGTGTAAAGCTCACGGATATGGTCGAAGTGATCTCCCTGCGCCGCGATCTCGATACGCTTCACAAAATCCTCCCGGTTCATGCGGCGGCTCACAAGAGAGAGCTGCATCCCGATAGAAGCGTCATGGGCGTTATACATATCGCAGAGGGCTTCAAAGATCGCCGTCTGGTCGTCAGGCTTTGCAAGCTGATAATTCACATCCTCGAACTCGATACACTTCGACCAGGTGTGATCGTCCAGCTTGCACAGTCCGTCCGGGTACATCTGGCGGAAAGGTAAAGTATCCTGCGCGGAATGTACCTTGCCGTCGCCTCTGGCGGTTTCCAGAATACGGCTGATCTCACGCTTTTCTGCGGCGGTCAGCTTTACCGCGGGTTTTGCCGCCTGTCGTGCCTGCGGCTTTGGCTTTCGCTTTCTGAACAATGGCTTTCACCTCCTTTTCCGCCTGAGCCTGACGCTCCAGGGCTGCATAGAAATTGTTTGTCTGGTAAGGCCGTTCTTTCGTCCGCAGGAACATACAGCGGATGACCTGTCCGGCCACCACCTCCAGGGGTTGACCATGCCGCTCATACATGGCAAGTAGAAAGAACGGGAGCATGACGATAATCATGCAGAACGCGGCGGCACTGTTGCTGGCTGTGCGTCTGAGCAAAAAGAAAAGCGGTACTCCGATGAGTGCCGCCGCTCCGAAACATATAAGCTGCCGTTTGGTAAGCCCAAACAGCACTTTGGATTTTACTTTCGTCAAATCCTTTGGAATGGTTACATACGCCAATTTATCAAGCCTCCTTAATGCGCTCCGAACAGGCTCTTAGAGAGGCTGCCGGTCTTGAACAGGGCGAAGCACAGCAGGACCGTGTAGCCCATGCAGGCCCATATCGCGCCTGAGATATTTCCGTCCGTGGCGATACTCTGTACCAAAACAGAGTAGATTCCCACGCACACCATGATTAGAAATGCCTGGAACGCCAATGCAAACAGGGATTTCAAGTAGTTCTGTCCTGTATGGCTCCAATCCCGATTTGTCATAGTGGCAAGCGGGATCGGTCCAACGGAAGTTGTCAAATACACCTCGATCATGCGGCCGTAAATGACAAGCATGATACAGATGGAAAGGGCGTTCATGGTAAGCCCCACGAAAAGGGACTGGAACCACAGCCCGAACAGTTCTCCCGTGCCCAGGGCTTCAAGCTGCGCCTCCATATCCGTGATGACGCTGCTGATATCAATGGAGGTATTCCCAATGATGACGCCTGCGCTGCTGTTCACAACGCTTTGCCCCACATCGAAGATACCCATGACGATATTCCATGTGTTCGTCACAATAAGAACGGCACAGAAAGTCTTGAAAATCCACTTGAAGAACATCCAGGTATCTACATCGTGCAGATTGTTTTTCTCTGTCACAAGCTGGATCAGCTCATAACACATTACGAATGTCAGGATAACCCCGGCGATTGGAACGATCACCGTTTCAGAGAGGTTTCGGATCATAGAAAAGACGCCGCTGTTCCATGCCAGCGGCGTCTGGCCCACTTCACCGGCGATCTCGCCTACTTTGGTATTGACCGTATCGAACATGCCCGACAGGTTTCCCGTGATCCCCTCGATGAGCAGCCCTCGGAGCCATTCATCGAGTTTGTCGAGTATGCCGCCCATAAGCGATCACCGCCGGACGATCAACCGAACAGGCCGGAGAGCAGAGGTACAAGGGTGATGCCGATGAGGGCGACACCGCCGCCGGCCATCAACTGTTTCATACCCTGGCTTTTGGAAGCAGGGTTGTCCTGGCCATAACCTTCCAGAAGGTTGATAACGCCCCAGATACCAAGACCTGCGCCCAGGGCCACCACGAGAGTCTGCAAAACACCAACTGCGCTGTTGAAAAATTCCATAAAATAATCCTCCTAAAAAATGTTTTTGATTTTGGGTTAAGTTGTTGCGTCAATCTCGTACACATCGAAGGTGTCCGTGGGTTTTACCACGGCACGCTGCTTCTTCATGTACCGTTCCATGTCAAAGACATTTTTAGGGTCGGCGTCGGCCGTGTATCTGTAATTCGGGTGCCGGGTGAGGTCGTACTTGTCCGAAAGGAACGGGCGCACGCCCCGCAGCATGAAGATACACTTGCCGCCGTCCATCACTGCCAATTCGTCCTGGGTCATCAACTCCTTTCCTAATTTCTGATAACTGAGGCCGTGAGAAACCTGACTACCCCGGTTTTCGGACTGGTTATAGAGATCAATGGTCTCTTTCCCCAGCAGTTCCGAAATTTCCTTGAGCGTGGATTTCTCCTTGCCTCCCAAAAACAAAGTGCTGTCACAGTTACCGACGATGGTATCTGCCGCGTCCTTGTAGATGGTCTTTAACTGGCTTTGCGACTGCAAAATAATAGAAGCCGATATCTCACGGCTTCGGATGGTGGCAATCAGCTTATCGAAGTTCGGTATCTGGCCGATGTTGGCAAACTCGTCCAGGATCAGACGGACATGGACGGGCAGCCGTCCGCCGTAGAAGTCATCTGCCTTGTCGCAGAGCAGATTGAAAAGCTGACTATACATGAGGGCGGCCACGAAATTGAAAGTGCTGTCCGTATCTGACAGGATCACAAACAGCGCCGTCTTTTGGTCGCCCAGGGTATCCAGTTCCAGTTCGTCATATTCCATCAGGTCCCGCAGCTCCTTGATGTCGAAGGGAGCAAGCCGGGCACCGCAGGAAATGAGGATGGATTTTAAGGTTTTGCCCGCCGCCATCTTGAATTTGCGGTACTGCTTGACGGCAAAGTGGTCCGGCTCCCGTTCCTCCAACTGAGAAAAGAGCAGGTCCACCGGGCTTTGATAAGTTTCGTCATCCTCTCTGGCTTCACTGGCATTGATAAGGTCCAGAAGTGTGATGAAGTTCTTTTCTTCCTCCGTGGCCTCATACCAGATGTAGCCGATCAGTGCGGAATAATAGAGGCGTTCTGCTTTGACCCAGAAATCTTCCGAAGATTTTTCTCCTTCGCCCTTCGTGTTCATAATCAGTGCGTTCACCAGCTTTAAGATATCTTTCTCTGACCGAATGTAAGCCAGTGGATTGTATTTCATGGATTTTTGGAAGTTTATCAGGTTGAGGCACTTGATACGGTATTTCTTCCGTTCCAGGAAAGCGCCGATCTCCGGCAGCAAGGTTCCTTTCGGATCAGTGCAGACATAGGACGAATGAGCTTGCAGCAGCGACGGCTTGCAGAAGAACCGCGTCTTGCCGCTGCCGGAACCGCCGATCACCAGAATGTTTTTATTTCTGGCATACTTCGGCTGCTTTGGGCGGCTCGCCATCGTGATCCGTTCCGTCTGCGTCATGGGGATGTTCTGGAAAAAGTCCTTGTCCATGTAGGGAGCAATATCTGCCGCTGTACCCCAGCGGGCAGAACCATACTCGATTCCATGACGGTATTTCTTAGCGTTCTTGCCTTTCAGGTAGACCGCCATGCGAAGGACCACCGCACCGGCTATGCCGATCAGCAGGTCCGTGGGATGGAAACTGAGCCACGGGGAGGAAAGTGTTGCCGTGAAGCCGTCCCCGATGGAGAGCAGCTTGCCGGAGAGGTCAGAACCGGGCGCAAGCCGGAAAGCCTGTGCCAACTTATCGAAGGGATACACGAACAGAAGATACGGAAGGTTCAGCAAAAACAGTTTTTTCATGTTCATCTCTGCACGCTCCGATCTTTGACCTTTACTTTTTCCCGGTCAATGGTGCGGTGTTCCGCTTTCTCCGCCGCCTGTTCCTTCGCCTGGGTCAGCCGTTCCCGGATGGAGGGCTTTTCCTCACGGCTTATTTTCCGGCTGGCAAACTCCTGAAATGCCGCTGTGATGGCATCCGCGTCCCGGCTTTTGAAAAAGACCAGGTAACGGGGCTACTCTGCGGCGGTGTCTTTCTTCAAGGCAAAATCCACATGGTATTTCTTCGCCACACGGGAGAAAGCCTTGATATTCTTGTCACTGATCTCGATATTGGCAAGACCGGCATTCTGGCTGGCAAGCTGTTTAAGGCTCTGCCTGCCGCGGTAGATTTTGGGCTTCTGGCTTTTCTGGATTTCCTCCAGGAACTTTTTGACGGCCTTTTCAAAGACCTGCTCGCTTAGCTTGGCTCCGTCAACAATGAGCGTTACGGCGCCCCGCGTTACTTCCTCCTGCATTTAGCCTCGCCCCCTTTGCCCGTCCCCGTACATATCGTGCTGCACCAGGGAAGAATAATAGCTGTTGATGGTGGTCGGGGCGTTATACAGCGCCGCCAGCAGATATTTCTTGATATTGCGGACATAGGTGGTGTTGTCCTTCATACAGTCCATGACATACTGAACATGTGAACTGTCCAGCTTCATAAACCGGGACTTTACCACCTCCGCCGGATAATCGTCTCCGGCAATGCGGATGACTTTGCGGGCAGAACACACGGTATCCACGATCAGGTCAACGATCTCGTCAAGCTGCTCACGGTCGATATGGCTGTCCTGCACCAGATAGCTGTACTCGATGTTATCCAAAATCACTTCACGATAACATTCTCTGGCTCCCATCCGATCCGTTCCCATCCTTGCCCCTACGGGGGTAGGGGGATTTGATTGGATAGGATTTGATAGTTCCGTACTTGATAAATCAGTCTTTGTTTGATTAGTATTTAATTGTGCGGGGTTTTCCGTACACGGTTCCGCCGTATCCGGGATACCCATATCCGGGTTTTCCGTATATGGCTTTGCCGTACCCGGTAAAGGCGTACCTGGGCTTGACGGCGGCTCGCACTGAGGCATTTCGTAAATGACATACTCGGTATCCGTGATCTTGCCTTTTTCATCCCGAAGCTGGGTGCGCCGGATATACCCGTGGGTTTCCAACTCCTTCAATGCCGCACCGATGCTGTCCACACCTTCCCGGCAGATCGCCGCAAGACCTCTGGTGGTGTAATTCCACTCGTCAGGGAGCGACAACATCATGGACAGCAGCCCCTTGGATTTCAGGGTCAGCGTCCGATCTTTTAAGTGATGGTTCGACATGACCGTATAATCACGGGTCTTTTCAATACGAAAAACAGCCATCTTCGCACCTCCTTCCTGTGAAAATAAAAAGTGTTGATTTTGAGCGGTTTATCTGTCTGTACGCCCTCATAGCCTCCCGCATGGGAAAACATCCACGCCCTGTTCAGAACGCAAGCCACGGAGGAAGAAACAGAAGATTTTCCGCTGATTTTGATACATTTTGGGGGCGGCTACCTCTCACGGTCTTTATGGTCATAGTGGAGGTCGCCGGAAAGCACCTTCGCATGGCTACGGATTTTGATGTGCCCCTTTTCCTGATTTCCCAAAGCCTTGCTGTATCCGGCGTCGGTCAGGAACAGGCGCATTTTCTCACCCTTCCAGCCAACAGGCGAGTCATGGGTAAGAACATCAAAGACGATCATGTGTCTGGTTGCCGGGTCGAAACGCTCCAAAGCCATAATGTCATGGCCGGATAACTTCTGCGCCCCGGATTTCTGTCTGGCCTCTGCCAGCATTTCCCCGATGGTGCGGGCTTTCTCCGGCAGACGGTATTCGGCCTGCACCTTGCGGATCAAATCCATGCAATCCTGATCCGACAGGGGACGGAGCTTGTCCAGAAGGCTTTCTGCCGTTTCTTTTACTGCCTGGTTCGGCGCATAGCGCCATGTCATGTAAATCTCATTCAGGGCAGCGTTCTGATTGGTACTTTCAATCTGAAACACCATCCTCATTTCTGCTTCTGTCAATTTCATTGCCAGCCTCCTTCAAAATGGGTATAAAAAAACGCCATAGGTTTTTTGAGCCTACGGCGTTTCTTGCGATATTCACAATTCCAAACTTTCCAGCCACTCGTCAAAAGATTTCTTGGAGACGCGGATCGCATTTCCTATGCGGACGATTCTGAACTCCTCCTGCTTGACGAGCTGATATGCGGTTGTGCGGCCAATGTTGAGCATGGCCGCAATCTGTTCCACGGTATATGTGCGCGGTTCCGGCAGTGACTTTTTCTCTTTCTTGTCCATAGTAACCTCCATGTATTTGCCTTGTTATTTTGACTAAGCCGTTCATGTATCCGCAGGCTGTGCAGATCGGCTGTGAGCTGGAGGATTTGC
>OOCT01000954.1_pt1 | contig 13490 bp, 7 predicted proteins | sample 1671851 | NCBI WGS metagenome assembly OOCT01 (sample SAMN06348199, study PRJEB24527) | human gut metagenome | biome: human gut; feature: ankylosing spondylitis patient; material: feces | host: Homo sapiens | place: China | collected 2015-10
TTTAGAAGCGGTATCTGTACTCAAATTTGAAGGCATGGTCTGCTTTGCCTTTGGTGCCGGCCGTGAATCCGTAGCGGACACCAAACGTTGTCGGACCTTTATCGGCCTGTACGCCTAGATTGACGCTGGTGCCGAATTTGCCCGCAAATTCTCCCGACAGCTTGTCGCTGACACCGTTGAAATTGCTGAGCTTCGTCTTCTGTTCGGTATCCCCGAATTGCGGGATGAACGTCAGATCAGCTTGCGGACGAACATTCCAACCGGAAACGGTCATAATGTCGCCTCGAACCGCAACACCGATAGGCAGCTGGAAAGTATTGGTAGCGTCCGGTGTGTTGCCCCAAACCTTCTTACCGTCCACCTTGGTGTCGTAGCTGCCGGACTTGGCCCACACATAACGCAGTCCTGCGTGAGGAATTACGTTTGCCTTGCCGACCGGCAGATTGGCTTCGGCTCGAGCGCCGAGACTAAACAGATTTGTCTTGACATCAGCATCGGCCTTGTTGAATCCAGCTGCATTAATCGACTGTGTAATATCAGAGGAGTTGTGCATCCAGCTCAAAGTTCCGATCAGATTGACTCTATCGACGGGAGCGTAAGCGCCGTAAGCGTGCAGACCGAAGCTGTCATACTTGTTCTTGGTCTTCAGCACGTCGCCGGTGGAATCAAGTGAACCGTGGTTGTAACTGAAAGCGCCGCCTAAGATGACGGACTTACCGGCAAACTTGCGGTCATAGCCCATAACAAGACCGTAGGCGTTCGTATCGAATCCGGCTTTAGAAATACCGGTGGCACTCAGGCTCTTGTACTTCTGCTTACCTCCGATAACATCGACCCAAAGATCGTTTCCGCGATCCCATTCGCGCATAACACCGTACTCGGTAAAGGCTTCGTTCCGCATGGAAACTCTGCCCTCGATGGAGTCGGCAGCCGTGTTGAGGTCGTTTATGGAAACGCTCATAGCGCCGCCCGCAAAGGCGATATTTGCTACAGAGTTGATGACTTTGGTCTTACCAGCAACATCAAGCTCTTTATCGCGCAGAACGCGGCAAACAAATTCGGCTCCTGCGTCACCGCTCTTGCAGTGCAGCAGATCGTCGTTAGCAATGTTGGGAATGGCGATGTCAGGATAGACAGTGCGGACATCGGCCAGCGTTGCATTGACCCAAATCTTGCTCGGATCGTTGTGCAGCGTCAGAATCCAGTTGATGCCGGAGCCGTCTTGAGGCAGAGCGTAGAGATTGTCGCCTGTCCAGCCGCCGGTCCACATTCCGTTAGTCTCGTTTCCGCCCGTAATGTAGCCGTTGACAATCGTGTAGTCGCCGACTTCTTCAATATTGCCTAAAACAAGGTTTGCACCCGGTTCGACAGTCACTTTCGCAATATCGCTTGTGGTATTGAATGCGCTCTTACCGTCAGTCAGGATAGAACTGTCAATAACCGTCAGAGAGTCTGTGGCAAAATACAAATCACCGTTTCCGATCTGGACATGATTGTCTTTATCTGTCCAAACGTTGGGGCCTACGGCAATGCCTCCTCCCGGACCGGTTGTCACGTTATTAGTAATAACCAATCGGCTCGGTGTGCCGCCCGGCACGGTCGGAGATCCGATGGAATCGGCCCAATCAAGACCGCCTGTGGGTCCCAAGTTCAAGTCGCCGTTATTCTTCACGTAAATGTTCGTGTCGATCACGTCGTTCTTCGGATTGATTTCAGCCTTGACGTGGTTTTCCTCGATCGGTTCTCTGTCGTTTCCAATAACAAGGTCTCCGCCGTTAAGGTCGGTTTCTTCTGCTTTCAAGCTGCCGCCGTCGATTTTGACGAGGCCGTCATCAATGGTGAGTTTGCCGGTCTCAATATCTCCCGTGTTGTTCACGTCGCCGCCCGCAACAACAACGTTGTTCCAGATGGACGTGCCGGAGTTATTGTGTTCGCCGTCCGGGTCAATCGTCAGGATGTCTCCTTTTTCGTACCCGGAATTATTCGACGTACCGCCGCCCTGAATTGTCATATCGTCGTATTCAGATTTGCCTTGATTGTCGAGTGTCCCGGAAATAAGGGTATCGGTGACCTTGGTGGCGTCAATTTCACCTTTATTCGTCTTCTCACCATCAATGACATACTTGTCATTAATGGTTTCTTTGCCTCCTTCTTCGGTAGTGGCCGAGCCTCCGACCTGAACGGTTTGGTTGTTCCAGATCGAGGTTCCTGAATTGATGTGCTCACCGCCGTCTTCGATGATGAGGATGTCGCCTTTCTCGTAACCGGAGTTGTTCGAGGTACCGCCTGAAGCGACGGTCATATCGTCATAATTCGAGGTTCCTTGGTTGTCGAGTGACCCAGAAACCTGAGTATTGGCAACCTTCGTTGCGTCAACTTCGCCTTTGTTGGTTCGTTTGCCCGCAATGTCATAGGTATCGTTGATTGTTTCCTTGCCGCCTACATCAACAGTTGAAGTTGCTCCGGTTTGAACCGTGACATTGTTCCAAATCGACGTCCCGCTGTTGGTGTGCTGACCGCCGTTGGCAACCGTCAGGATGTCGCCTTTCTCGTAACCGGAGTTGTTCGACGTACCGCCCGAAGCGACGGTCATATCGTCATAGTTTGCCGTTCCTTCGTTGCGCAGCAGACCCGCAACAGTTGTCACGGCTGTCTTGGTAGCATCAAGAACAGCGTCTTTGCCCTTGTTGACAAACTCACCGATCACATCGAACACAGTGCCGACATCGAGCTTGCCTGCGTTTTCGCCTTTGCCCTTATCGGCAACAGTGACACCGTTCCAAGTAGACGTACCGGAGTTGGTATGAGTTCCTTCAACGGTGAGGATGTTTCCTTTTTCCGTACCGCTGTTATTAGAGCTGCCACCCTCGGCAATCAGCATATCGTTGTAATTGGCTTTGCCTTCATTGGCGTGTGTGCCGGATACCGTTACCTTGTCAACCTTGGAAGCGTCCAAGACGGAGTTCTGGCCCTTATTCAGGAAATTTCCGGTGACATCAAAGACCGGAAGACTTCCGTCTTTTTCGTCCAGAGAGACTTTTCCTTCATTAACGGTCGAACCGCTGCCGGTCAGGCTGTTGGTGTGCAAAATGGCATTGGAGTGAACGTGAACATTACCGTTGTTTGCGATAGTCCAATCTGCAAATTCGCCGTTCTTGGCTTCCAAAGCTCCGTTTTCTCCAATATTGGAGGAAAGAATCCATCCGACTGTCGGTGTAACACCGCCGTGAGAGCCGAACGTAAACGTACCGTTATTCACGTCAATGGAACCGCCGTCGGCGGAATCCTTCAGCAGTTTATTGGCATCATCACCAAAAGAACCTTCAGGAATTGCATTGACGGCATTGCCGACAAGAACCAATTCCTTACCGCCTTCGATTGTGACTTTATCGGTATGAGAGACATCTTTGAATCCCATACTAATATTGATCGAATTGGTATTCGGATCATTGGACTCGGCACCAATGATCAAACCTTTGATCGTCTGAGAAGCATCAGTGTCTTTGTTGTACTCATCCGCAAACTCATTGTGCAGAGTCGTCGTGTTGAGCACAATGCCGGGGTTCAGAACGACATCGAGCCCTTCTTTTTCCAAATCGTTTGCCGTCGTAATAGTAAACGGGGCGGTCATCTGACCAAGGAAATTAATCGTCAGGTTTGCTGCGTTTTCAAATGCATTCGAAATTTTGTCGGTGACGCTGACAATCAGCGAAGCGCTGAAATAATCATCATCCAAGGCGAGGTTGCCGCTTTCGACATTCAGCCCGGATTTGATCTCATCTTTAACTGCGCCGACGGTAGTTGCAGAAAGCACGGTGGTCGGAAGTTGTACGGTGCCTGTTTCGGCGTCCGTTGCGTCGATACGAATTGCCTCAGTTGTGACTGAACCGAAGATCTGATCAGCGCTTGTCTGAAGAACGCCGCCCTTCAGATTGATGCTATCGGCTTTTCCGTCAAGTTCGATCTTGGCAACATCGAGGACGCCGCCCGCCATAATATTGACGGTGGTATCGCTGTTGACCAATCCTGCGATAACCTGCGTCAAATTGTCTTTATAGTGGGATTTATCCTCAGCCGAATCCTCGTTATCAATCACCGGAGTCTTATTGCCGCCGGAGATGTTAACGGTGTTATTGCCGAGGAGACCGGTAACGTTACCTTCGGAATCGCGAACTTCGGAAGCATCAAAAATACCGCCCTTTATGTTGAGCGTGGAATCTGCAAAGAATCCTTTATCAGCCTTGAAGTGTCCGCCCAACTGGTTATAGACGGAGTTCTTTGCATCGAGCTCGGCAATATTGAGATTGCCCTTGTTAAGGTTAATCGTTCCCTCGTTGGACACAACCTTCTGAAGGTTGCTGTCTCCATCGGAAGTGAACTGACCGCCGGTCGCGATTTGCGTCAGAGCGATATCCGAGGTGTTTCCACCGGCATTGACAAATTCTCCGCCGTTAAGAACCAGTTGATCGGCCTTGACTGAACCGGCTGCTTGGTTAAGGAAGCGGTCGTTCTCAGCTAAAACGAGGTGTCCGGCCTCAACGGTGCCTGTATTTTCGGTCTTGGTAGCGGCAAATTCAATGACTTTTACCGTACCGGCATTGTTCAGTTCTTTTAATTGAACCTTTTCGGCCTCAATCGAGGCATCCTGCCGGACATCTGCCAGAGTCACATCCTTAGAACCGACGGAACCGCCCTGAATCATGCCCTTCAGTAACATGAGGTTTGAAAGCTCAAGGTGCCCTTCATTGGCAATACCGACGTCGGAGGCGTCAGCCATTTCAATCTGAGTTGTCCCTGAGTCTTTGAACTGATCGGCTTGGGCAGAATTTTGTACCTGACCGCCGGTGATATTCAAACCGTTCAAAGCTAAGGAGCCGTTGTTGCCAACCGTGCCGCCTGTGACATTCAGCGCATTGGTATTTTCCATTGTGCCGTTGTTGTTGAGTTCACCGGAAGCAACCGTCACGCTCGCAGTTCCGTCAACTTTGAGAGTTCCGTCATTGGTAACGGTTCCGTTAAGTTCGGAGGCTCCTTTAAGACCTGCAATTGTCAGGACAGCATCCGCAGCATTCGTGACAAAAGATCCTGCTTCTGTCAGCATTGAATCCACTTTGGCAAGTGCGTTATTAATGAAGCTGCCCGCCGTTGCATCCTGAACGGGTGTTGCGGCTTGAACGGTAAGTTTTGCAATGTCCACTTCGCCGCTGTTGGTCATATCACCGGCAACAGTTAGCTCATCCGTAACGGACAGTTTGCCCTGATTTTCCAGCGATCCACGAATGCCGTAAGTTCCCGAAGCACCGGCAAGAGCGTTACCGGAAACAGTCAGTTTTCCGGCTGTCAGTTCAGCACCTTGCTTATTAACAGAACCGTATTCGCGTAGTGTCAGCTCATTAAAGGCTGCTTGACCGTTGTTTTCCACGTAGCCGCTGATGTCGGCAGTACCGATCTCAAAGGTTCCGTAGTTAACAAACGAATTATTGGTGTTGCGGGATGCAATATTTTGAGCTTTGAAAATACCGTGATTGCTCATCGCGCTGCCGTCAACAGCCGTATAGGTGCCGACAATCAGCAGAGTGGCTGTGTCATCGGCATTGCCGATAACCAATCCCTCTTTATCATTGCCGTAACCGGCAGAGCCGTTGTTCAGCACGTCAACAGTGAACTCGCCATTTTTGACAATCACCTGACCACCGGCACCTCCGAGAGCGGGATTCGCAGGGGATACTCCAATGTTTAACTCACCAAGATGGCCTTTTGTTTCAGAAGCAGAACCGTAAGAACCAAGTGTTAGTTTGGAAGGAGTGACGGAACCGTCAATGTTTTTGTTGCCGCCAACCCACACGGCACCGTCTGCTAATTCCACCGGAGCGAGATTGGGATTGGGCTGGGCCTGACCAACCAAAACGAAGTGGCTGCCACTATTAATATAGAGGCCGTCAGAAACGCCGGTTACGTTCATAAACCCCATTGACTGGTTTAAAACGTTCGGCGTACCGGAAGTCGGAACAACAACCGCTGTACGATCATTAACACCTATAACCAAAGAAGTTGCGCCCGGATTTGCAGCGCTTTCATTGGAAAGCGTTTCATTAGCAAAGGTTGCGTAGGCTAGAGTTCCGTCGGCAGTGGCTCTAATGGAATTTGCGAGATCTACATTAAATCTCTCAGCAGCTTTGCCGTTAAATGCAACTTCAAGTTCTCCGCGGCGATCCGCAGGAACATCTCCGATTGCTACGAGCTTATTAACTGCATCACCGGCAAGAGCAGCACTGTAGGAGGCGTCGTCAAACGCGACAGTGCCCCATTGAAAAGCGATACCCTGTGCAACAGAACCGATAACGTTACCGATGCCCGTGACGATTTGAGGATTGCTGCTGACTTCAACTTTATCTTCAGGATTTACTGCATCAAGATTTAATGTACTGTAATCAAGATCAGTAAAGATCTGATCCAAAGTTGTGGACAAACGACCGCCTACCAAATTGGTTGTCTTATTGCCGTTCATCGCAATGTGCTCGGTTCTCAGAGTGGCGCCGCGACGAATTTCAACATAGGAGGAACTGTCCAGTGTTCCTACGGTGAATGTTGCCGCGTCATTGGAACCGGAGCCCGCGCCAAGATTGTAGGTGTTGCCGGAACCGAGGACAGTGTGCTCAATCGTTCCGCCGGTCAGATCAACTGTTGAATTGCTGAACCAACCCGAAGCACTCGAAAGACTGCCTGCCGTCTGGACATATTTAATATTGTCAGCCTCAAGGCTTCCGGTTTTGATTTGTCCGGCATTCGTAAAGGTATCGTTGCCAAGACCCGCGCGTTTGAACACTATCAGACCGTCCCCGGTAATCGAGCCGGAATTGTTCAAAGTACCGCCGAAAGTAAATGTACCTGCATTTTTGATCGAGCCGGTATTAGTAATACCTAATCCGCTGCCGTCAACGAAAATGTCAGACACGCCGCCGAAAGCTTCGGCGCCTGTAGCATTGATAAATTCACCCGCAATCGTACCTGTACCGTAGTAGGCCAATCCGTTATTTGTCTTTGTTCCGCCTTCGGAAACCGTCAGATTCTTTAATTGCTCTGTTGCTCTGGCAACTGCTCTTGCGACGGCTCTGAGGCGCAACGGAGAAGCTGTGAACGTTTGCTGCGCGTTGTCTCCATTGATGAAATAGCCGCCGTCATTGACGATTAGTGAATCCGCTATGAGCGTGCCATTATTGGAAACTACACCGCCATCAAGAATCAACAGCTCGGCATCATCTCCTGAAAACTCTGCGACTGCACCCTGAGCGTTAGCAATCAGACCGGAAACTTGAGTTTTACCGGTTGCTTTAAGAGTGTAAGTATTGCCGATTGTGCCAATGTCACCTTCGCCGCGCGAACCAATGGCCGTATTGAACAGACGAATTTCTCCCGGATTTTCAAGAGTGCCGAATACTGTTGAATTATCCAGCGCTTCCATGTAACCGAAATTCCGCAGTGTTCCGTTGACATTTACGGTATTCGCGATTAAAGAAGCACCCTGACTGTTTTGGAGGGTACCGTCCAGGTCCGCAGTTCCTACCAATTTGGCGTTTGCGTTATTGATGAATCTGCCGCCGAATTGTGTGATACCGTTGACCGTTAGCTTGCTGTTGTTGTGAACTTCAGCACCGTTCCAACCTGTCAAAGTACCAAGAACCGTTTCTCCATTGTTCTCTAAGACTGCTTTGTCTGTGAAGGTAGCGTTTTCGCTGTTGAAAACAGCATTTTTATCGACAGTGGTCTTTCCGCCTGAAGAATTAAGGTTCTTGACGAGGTAATCGCCGGCGGCAACCTTAAGTTCTCCCTTATCAGAGAGATGAACCTGTTCGGCCTGTCCTTGGTAGACAGAAGAGTCTTTAATTCCCAAGCTGCCAAGAATGAGCTTTGCTCCGTCACCAACCGCACTGATAATACGTTCGGCAAGAGTAAAGCGATTACCTGTACCATCTGATTTGCCGCCGATAAGGGTTAGCTCTTTTCCGTCCTGGATGGTCGTGCCGGTTGCTTCATTGATGCCTGTGAACCCTGTGTTGTTTCGCAAACCGGAATCTCCGACAACGATTGCTCCGTTTTCGCCTTCAAGTTTGCGATCAACGAAAATAACATCGCGCAGGTGCTCTACGTTGTCATAAAGCTCATTGGTTTTTGCGACGGTTAATCTATCATCATGTGAAACGCCCGCTATCGTGCCTTGGAACTCAAGAGCTGTATTACCTCCAAACTTGTCTTTAAATGCCTTTTTCAGATCGTCAGCTTGTGTTTGAGTGAGTTCCACTCCGGTGACAACCACTTTTCCACCCGTAAACGAGGCGTGACTGATTAAGTTCTGGGCAAGCTTGCCAGGTAAATATTTCAGGAAAAAGTCTGTAAGACTTGTTTTAACTTCCTGCGGAACGGAAGAACCAAGCCCGACATAATTGAGGTCCTGCTGTCCAGTTTCTCCAATGCTGTCGAAAACGTCAAAGACATTATTCGTTTGGACAGTACCTGAGGAGGTTAAGCGTCCATTGCTGAACTCGAATCCGTTCTGAAAATTAACGCTACCGGAATTGTTAAGGTTGGCTGCAATTGTATAACGATTGGTTTCTGTCCAATTGCCCCGATTATTCAGGTTACCAGTACTGGTCAAGTTGCCGCGAGTAACGACGTTTCCTGTCAGATTGAGAGTACCTGTGCTGTTCAGAGTACCGCCCAAGTTAGCGTTTCCAATGGTCAAGTTTCCGCTGTTGGTCGTCGTTCCGTTGGACTGATTAAAGTTGCTTACAGTGAGTGTGGATTTGTTTGTAAGCGTGCCATTGGACTTATTCAGTGTCCCGATCCCATAAGAACCGGCCGAAACCATAACTGATCCGCCGACATGAGTGAGGACAGATAAATTCCCAACGGCACCTCCAGCCAAGTTCAAACCTTGACCGACGGAAAACTTACCTTGATCGGCCCCTACAACAATTGCATCATTATTTCCAACCGTTCCTCCGCTGACTGTCAGAGTACCGTTAATGTGGAAGTCATTTGTTCCACCTTGCTGAAAGTAGCCACCGGCTTGCGTAATATTATTAAAAGTACCGTTTAAGGCGTTCGGAGAGTCAAAAACAAATGTACCGTTGTTTACTAGGTTGTTGATTGAGAACGATCCGTATGTTCTTCCCGCTTGAGTCCCACCGTAGGAAATAAGGCGTCCTGAGTTGTAAACGGTTCCTCCGACATTAAGACTTGCGTGAATTGTTGGGTCGTTACCGCTTCCCCCATTACTGATTAGAGAAAGCTCGGAGTCACTCGAAATGTTTAGATCTTTGGAAATATTCAGGGCACTATAGATATTTCCCCCTTCGTCACCGTTATGAGCGATGTGTACCCATGAATTGTTATTGATATTGAAATTTCCGTTCACAATCAATGTGTTACTGAGAGAGCTGAAGTAGCCTGCCCCAATAGAAACACAAAGGAAAGATCTTCTGAAATCCCCTTCTCGCCCTAAGTTCCAAGTTAAATTTCCATTTATGGTATGACTATCGGCCAGTGCAGGACCCCGGCCTTGAAAATGGAATCGAGCGTCTTTTCCGACTACATCCCCGTCAATGGTTGTCAGCGCAACAGCAGGTGACGCAATGACACTTAAAACTGCTGCCGCGACTAAAACGGACTTTTTGTTTTGCTGAGATGCCGAGCTAACAGCCTCTGACACAGCAACAAATACGCCTCGGGAGCGGTTAAATACCTTTTTGAATATTTTGTTCATAACGTGTTTTGATCAAAAAATCTGGCAGGACTTTTGCGCGACCCATCATGAACATCAGTTGGAAAGATAAAACACTCGCCGCTCTTTCCTTGCGGGGCAGGACTTAAAATTGGGGTGTCCGGGACGGTTAATGTGTCCTGCCAAGAACATTAACCAGCTTCTATTGAGAAGAAGGTCGCTGTCCCGGACATAAACTTTGCGACTACATATCTATGCAGCCTCTAATTGAGAGAGCAGCCAGTTCTGAAGGAATCCCAAATCTTCAGACTGTTTTTTATACGTCCGACCTTTTTTTCTTTATCCGGGCCTCGTAAGTAAAAATTGCTTTGAGTCCTTTGAGTCCTTGGACTTTCCGTTCAGATACCACAGAAATTTCCGCGTTTTTGATTTCTTGATTGTTGATTCTCATTGTCTGTTCTCCTAGTCGGGTTGTTCAGAAGGTTCCAATTTCGACACCGGATCTTCGAAAACCTCTTTCCTGAGTTTTTGTTCCTCTTCTTCTCGGCGTCTTCCTGCTTCTCTTTCGGCTTTTTCTTTTGCTGAAAGTTGCTCTTTCAGTTGTCTTATCGCATATTTGAGACCATCCAAATACCCGCATAGATCATCAGTAATCTTCAAGTTTTTCGGATCTTCTTTTGGAAATGGTTTTCTTTCACAACCAAAAGCTAATAATTCGTTAGCCAAACGTTTAATTTTTGCTCCACACTCTGTGAGTCCCTTTGCAAGTCTCACGCTATTAGACTCAGCCGCCGGAGCACCATTAGCCAGCAATCGAAAGCTCTTTTTACAATACCGGAGCCAGGATTCATCCTCAATGAAACTGCGAAACCAATCAAGGAAACAGCTTAGGTGTCTGTACTCTGCTTCCAGCTCATTAATGACAGAGGACAAAATATCCAACGAACTGTATAAATTTTCACTTTTGACAAAAGAACCAATTTGGACGAGGTTAGAACCTATTTGTCTTAACTGATCGAAATACGTGGGATACGAGTAAGAATAGCGGCCCAACCGATAACACTGATCAGAGCGGTTAACGATTGCTATTTCCCTATGAGAAATTAGTCCAAGGTATTTACCGATAATCTGAAGGGCAGTTGAGAATAACTCCTGTTCTTCCCATTCCATAACAATATGGGGGAGCCAACGGCATTCACATTCAAATGCTTCCTCAATGACTTCTAATGTACATATCAAAAAGTCTTTTGGTCCGGTTGTGTTGACAATGGAACAACTGTAATAGTCTTTTAGTATGGGAGGGTTTATTTTTAATTCTTCAATTGTTTTCCTGCACAGCTCAACCAAAAAATACAATTGAACCCAAGAAGGAGCCTGATGATCTGCAATAGTGCTACGCAGTTCATTGAAAGCGGTTTTCAAATAACGGTTGCTGAGATTGCAGCTCATCGTTCTAATGCGATTTTCCATTTTGCCTATCTCTTTTTATTGTTATTTCTCTAACTCTTTGATATACATGGTATTTTTGGTGCTCCTAAAGAGGGGTAGAATGATCGGCGGGCGGTGCTTCTTTTTTTCCAGAAAACAACACCGCTCACTGTTAGATTTCTTAACCTTTGACTCTTTAGGAGCGTAAACATGACCTTAGATCCTGAAAAAAATCCTAATGTTGACCCTAGGCAGTGCTCTTACAGCCATTATGAAAGAGCTGAAAAGCTTTTGATCGCAATGATGGCTGCCGGCCAACTGAAACTGGATACAGTCGATCCGAAAAAGGGGACTGATAGCGGTGTTGGCCAAATAAAAACAAATTTGGATACTTTTTTCTTATGGAGAGACGCAGTCGCCAAGCATTTGTGGCAAAGAGACTTGCACGGTTCAGCTTTTCACTCTTACCCTGACTCATTCTCATAGCAGCTCCCAGCAGGCTCGAGAATACTGTTTGAATGCTTCAACCAGCTTATTAGAAGGATGGCATTGTTCCGGATATTCTTTGCGTAAAGGAAGAAGTCCTGCCTGGTAAGCCCTAACTTCCGCAGACTCATGGATGCAGGAGTCGTTAATCAGCTCATAGGCGCAGGCCCTATCGGCCTCCTGCATCTTAGGCGAGGTGCTTTTAAGCATGATTTCAGCCTCGATGCTTCGAATCTTATTTAGTTGAACCAATAATTTCGATTCAATTTCAATTACTTCACCCATCAATCCATCGGCTTCAGCCATGCAGCGGAGACGTTCCTGATTAAGGGATGCAAGTTTTTTGAACTCTTCGGAGGGCAAAACGTCCTTCAGGATTTCAATCGGTTCTTTGGGAAAATCTTCTTTTCTAAGCATTATTATTCCTCCTTTGTCTTGTCCTCATTTTGATGAGAGGGGCGGAGTCTTAAAAGGTCAAAATCATCAATGTGTTTAACCAGCTCTGAGCGATAAGCTTCCAGAAGCGGCTTCATTAAAATCGCTTGCGCTTCGGGAGTAAAAACCGGATGCATCGTGTCGCAGATGTAGGAATTAGATTTAAACCGATTAATAAACAAATTCCATTTACCTTTGAACGTACCTCTGATTGCAGACGGGACAGTCGCTCCGTCTAATATCCTGAAAAACCGAGGCTCTCCGTTCTTCGCATACCAAAAATATTTATTTTGTAAGTCCTTAAGGGCATTTTGCATATCCGAATAAGGAACATAACAGTAAGAGAAGCCGGTGAAGTAGCTTTCATTGGAGATACAGCAGTTATTAAAATAATATCCATCATTACCGGAGCTGTTATCAACACAGCAGCGGATAACCGACATGAGGATGCCTTTTTCCGTATCTGTTAAATAAGAACAAAGCTTTGAAGCGTGAGGACTGCACACAAGATAATTTTGTTCGAATATTTTTGAATCTTCTTGACACCAGTCTTTATTTTCTTTTCTAATTTTCTCTGCGTGAATTTCTTCCTCTTTGCCACGACTGCTGTTAAATCTGAGTCTTAAATCTGCCAGTTTGTCGTTTAATGCTCGGATTGACTTTGTATGGCAAGACTGGGTGAAACTATTCATCAGGATTGCGGCTGATAATACGATTATGCAAAAACTGTTTAAAATCATAACCCCTCTCTAGCGGCAGTGAGATCCGAAAGGGCAAGCGTGAAAGTGACACCCCATCGCCTTGTGCCACCAATCATCTTCTGAGAGTTCTTCGGAATAAATCTCAGGAAGGGCGCCTGTCAGTGCCTTGACTTGCTGTAAAACAGTACAAATGTCCATTGCAGCTCCTCGGTTCCCTTACCAATGCACGCGAGTCCAATTTTTGCCGTTGATGAAAACGTCAATCGCTCGTCTGGACTGGTATTTCTGCCAAACAACTTCCTCGTAAACTTTCACCGGCCGGTAACATGTTGTGCTGTATGAACTGTCTCCGGAACTGTCATAGCAGCTGTAAGCTTCATAGGCCGTGCCTTGGTATCCTCTTACGCACGCCTTAGTCCCACCCCAATGACCGGCTGAGTCTTCGGTGGCCTTGAACCAATGTTCTCCGCCCCAGTTGTAATCAGCATTGTTTTTCCTCAGCAGTTTGTTTTGACGCCGGTCGGTCTTGAACTGATTGCTGTCATTTATGTTGCCTTCGACAATCCATCCTTGAGGAGCATCCTCCATGCCTTGCAAAGAGCATGGATCAAAGCCGTCACTAAGCTGCTTCGCATAGTTGCCGTCTCCGGCCATCGGGCAGCTAGGGAATTTACAAGGATGACGCCACGACAAGCAATCAAATAATTTGTCAATTGGAG
>OOCT01000957.1_pt1 | contig 13479 bp, 8 predicted proteins | sample 1671851 | NCBI WGS metagenome assembly OOCT01 (sample SAMN06348199, study PRJEB24527) | human gut metagenome | biome: human gut; feature: ankylosing spondylitis patient; material: feces | host: Homo sapiens | place: China | collected 2015-10
CGAGCGCAGGCGGATGACTGTGGCGCCGTCCGCACGCACGGCGGCCCGCAGCTCGCCGGTCTCCCGCCGGGCGGTGGTGCCGTACACCGTCACGGGCCAGAGCCCCGCCAGCCCCGCCAGCGCCCCGCCGCACACCTCCGCCAGATCCCGCCACGGGAACACTGTGTCCGGGTAGAACAGCAGCAGCGCCGGGCTGTCCGGCCGCTGGAGCACCACAGGCTCACAGTCAAAGAGCTGTCCCACATCCCGCATCAGGCCCAGCAGCGCCCCAGGGCCTGCCGCGCACCCAGGCCGCAGTCCGGGGAGCCGGTGCTCCCCGGCGGGGCGGTAGGGATACAGCATGGCCTCTCCTCCCCCGCTCATGCTTCACTCTCCGCCCCGGCCTCCTCGTCGGGCTGGCGGATCATCCGGTAGCCCACGCCGATGTGGGTCTGGATGTACCGGGGGTGGCTGGGATCGGGCTCGATCTTCTTGCGCAGCGTGGCCATAAACACCCGCAGTGAGGGGGTGTCGGAGGGCAGGGCGCTGCTCCAGATCTTGTTGAGAATGTAGTTGTGGGTGAGCACCTTGCCGGTGTTCTGGGCCAGCAGGCACAGCAGCTTGTACTCGATGGGGGTCAGGTGGATCTCCTTCCCGTTCTGGTAGGTGCAGCCGGCGGCGTAGTCGATTTTCAGCCCGCCGTTCTGGTAGATGCTGGCCGCCTCGTCCACCTTCTCGCTGTCGTAGCGCACCCGGCGCAGGGACACCCGCAGCCGGGCCAGCAGCTCCTCCACCGAGAAGGGCTTGGTCAGATAGTCGTCCGCCCCGGCGTCCAGGGCCTCCACCTTGTCGTGATCCTCGCTGCGGGCAGAGATGACAATGATGGGGGTGTTGCTCCAGGTGCGCACCTTCTTGATGATGTCCACGCCGTCCATGTCGGGCAGGCCCAGATCCAGCAGGATCACGTCGGGCCGGCAGGAGGCCGCCTCCAGCACGCCGGAGGCGCCGTTTTTGGCCCGCCGGTACTGGTAGTGCTGGGTCTCCAGGGTGGTGGAAATCAGGTTGCCGATGGCGTTGTCGTCTTCAATGATCAAGATTTGAGGTTTGTTCATCGGTGTTCACCTCCGCAAGTGGTAGTGTAAAGCTGAAGATAGCGCCCTTGGGATAGTTGTCCTCCACGGTGATGGAGCCGCCGTGGGCCTGCACGATGGAGCGGCACAGGGACAGGCCCAGGCCCAGGCCCCGCCGTCCGTCGCCCCGGGCGTTGTTGGCTGTGTAAAACATGTCGAACAGCTTGGCCTTGGCCTCGTCCGAGATGCCGGGGCCGTCGTCGGCGATGCGCACCTCCACGCTCTCTCCCCGCTTCCGGGCGGACACCTGGACATGGGAGGCGGGGGGCGTGTATTTGATGGCGTTGTTGACGATGTTGATGACCACCTGCACGATCAGGCGGGCGTCCATTTTGGCCATGAGCATGTCGTCAGGCAGCTCCACGGTAATGGTGTGCTCCTTGGCCTTCCGGTCCAGGTGGGTCAGGGCCTCCTGGAACACCTCCTCCAGCAGCTCCGGCTCCATCTTCAGACGGATGGTGCCGTTCTCAATGCGGGAGACGGAGAGCAGGTTCTCCACCAGGTTGGCCAGCCACATGGAGTCGTCGTAGATGGAGGTGTAGAGCTGCCGCCGCTTGGCCGCGTCCAGCACGGAGGCGTTCTCCATGAGGATGCCCGCGTTGCCCGAAATGGCGGTCAGCGGGGTGCGCAGATCGTGGGAGATGGCCCGCAGCAGATTGGCCCGCAGGGCCTCCTGCTGGGCCTGCTCCTCCACCCGGTGCTTCTCCTGGCCCAGCAGCTCCTTCTCCAGCACCAGGCCGCACTCGTCCACGATGGCCAGCATCAGGTTTTTCTCAAAGGCGTCAGGCTCCCGGCCCTCCTCGATGGCAATACCCGCCACCGCCAGGGCGCTGCCCTCCCCCCGCACCGCCAGATAGAGGCACTTGGCGTTGGGCAGGGTGTTGGTGGTGGCGCCGGCGTGCTTGTTGTTCTTCTGCACCCAGGAGGCCACCGCCGTCTCGTCAGGGCCCAGGTATGCCCCTGTGTCCACGGTGGGCTCCACGGGGAAGAACCGGGGCTGGCCCAGGGTGCCGTCGGGCAGCACCGGGTAGTACAGGGCCGTCCGCTCCAGCAGCTTGCGCAGTTGTACCGCCATGGCCTCCAGAATGGCCTCCTGGCCCTCCGCCTTCTGGAGGGTCTGGCTGGCCTCCAGAAGCACCTGGGTGCGGTAGGCCTGCCGGGAGGCCAGCCGCGCCTGCCGCTTGATGCGGGTGGTCAGCGAGCTGCTCAGGAAGGCCACCAGGAACATCACCAGGAAGGTGGCCAGATAGCTCTTGTCGTTGAAATGGAGCGTGAACAGCGGGACGGTAAAGAAGAAATTGAAGATAAGAATGGACAGGATGGAGGCCGCCAGGCTGTAAAGCCGCCCGCTGGTGACCATGGCCACCACCAGCACGCCCAACTGGTAGATCATGATGATGTTGGCCTCGCTGAAGTCCAGATAGGCGAAGGCCAGGCCCACCATCGTGCACACCGCCAGGATCACCAGGGTGCGCAGCGCGTCCTTGACGGTGAACCGCTCGCTGAGGTTCCAGCTCTTCCGCGGCGCCCGGTAGGCGGGGTAGGTGTCCGGGATGATGTGGATGTCCAGATCGGGGGCTAGGGCGTTGAGCCGGTCCACCAGGTTTTTGCTCCGCTCCCAAAAGAAGCGCTTGTTATTGCTCCGGCCCAGGACGATTTTAGTCACGCCGCTGGCCCGGGCGTACTCGGCGATCTGGAGGGGGGTGTCGTCGCCGTACACCGTGGCGATGCGGGCCCCCAGCTCCTCCGCCAGGCGCAGGTTGGCCCGCAGGCGGCTGCGGTTGTCATCGCTCATGTCCTTGAAGTCGGAGGTCTCCACGAACAGGGCGGTGAAGCTGCTGCGGAAGGCCTCCGCCATGCGGGCCGCCGTGCGGATGACATTGGCGTTGGACGGCGCGCCGGACAGGCAGACCAGGATGTGCTCGCTGCTCTTGGCCTTGGTGCCCACCCCGGTGTCCGCCGCCCGGTTGAGCCGGTCTGCGGTGCGCCGCAGGGCGATCTCGCGCAGGGCGGCCAGATTCTTCAGGGTGAAGAAGTGGTCCATGGCCCGGGCCGCCTGGTTGGGCCGGTAGATCTTGCCCTCCTTGAGCCGCTCCAGCAGATCCGCCGGCTCGATGTCCACTACCTCAACCTGGTCGGCGCGGTCAAAGATCCGGTCGGGCAGCCGCTCCGCCACCGCAATGCCGGTGATGGAGGCCACCACGTCATTGAGGCTCTCCAGGTGCTGCACGTTGACGGTGGTGTAGACGCTGATGCCTGCCCGCAGCAGCTCCTCGATATCCTGGTAGCGCTTGCGGTGCCGGCTCCCGGCGGCGTTGGTGTGGGCCAGCTCATCCACCAGGATGAGCTGGGGCTTCCGCGCCAGGGCCCCGTCCAGATCAAACTCCCGCAGCGTGATATTCTTATAGGGGATCTCCTTGTTGGGGAGCTGTTCCAGTCCGTCCAGCAGAGCCAGGGTTTCCGGCCGGACGTGCGGCTCGATGTACCCGGCCACCACGTCCACGCCCACCTCCTTGGCGTGGTGGGCGGCCTCCAGCATGGCGTAGGTCTTGCCCACGCCCGCCGCATAACCGAAGAATATCTTCAGCTTTCCCGTCCTGGTCTCCTCTTTCAGCTTGAGCTCCCGCAGCAGTGCGTCCGGATCCGGCCGCTGGTCCGTCATGGTTCCCGCCTCCCCTGCATAAAATTTTACATTATATTATATCACAGCTTTTGTTGGAATTTCGCTGCCTTTTTCACTTTCGTATAAAGATTGCGTTAAGATTTCGCCAGGGCATGCGCTCACGCTCCTTTACATATAAATGAAAAAACGGCCTATTTGAGAAGGGAGCGGATTTTTGTATGAAGTGTTTGATCCTGCGGCGCCGGACCCTGACCGTGCTGGCGTGCGCCCTGCTGGCGGCGGCCATGTTTGCCCTGGTCAACGCCCCGGCAGTGGCGGAGGCCTCCGCCACCGACCGGCAGCTTCCCATCTACTGCGTTCAGCGGGACCAGAAGATGCTGGCCATCTCCTTTGACGCCGCCTGGGGCAATGAGGACACCCAGCAGCTCATCGACATCCTGGGAAAATACAACGTAAAGGCCACCTTCTTCGTGGTGGGGGACTGGGTGGACAAATACCCGGAGTCCGTCAAGGCCCTCCACGACGCCGGCCACGAGGTGATGAACCACTCCAACTCCCACGCCCACATGTCTCAGCTCTCCAGCGAGGCGATCGTCGCCGATGTGGAGGCCTGCAACGACAAAATTGAGGCCGTCACCGGCGTGCGCCCCACCCTGATCCGCCCGCCCTACGGAGAATACGACAACAATGTAATCACGTCCATCCGCTCCATCGGGATGGAGCCCATCCAGTGGGACGTGGACAGTCTGGACTGGAAGGATCTCCCCGCCGGGGAGATCACGGAGCGGGTGGTGAGCCGGGTCCAGCCCGGGTCCATCGTTCTCTTCCACAACGCCGCCCTCCATACCCCCGAGGCCCTGCCCGCCATCCTCGAAACCCTGCTACAGGAGGGCTACACCTTCGTCCCCATCTCCGAGTTGATTCTCCCCGGGGAATACAACGTGGACTACACCATCGACCACACCGGCCGCCAGCTTCCGGCGCAGCCATCGTCATCCCCCCGATAAGGGTCCGCTGCCCGGACCTTCACCTGTGCAGCCCCAGCAGAGCCTGGTGCCGCAGATGGTCTATTGATTGCTTCGGGAGCAATGATGTTGTCTTACTCATCGGCCCCAGGATTCCCCGCTGAATGTATGGCGCGCTTTCAGGCGAAAATCGGCCGGCGGGAACGGGCGGGCCCTTTTATACTGCTGATAAACATACGGGTTTTTACATCTCTCAAGCCAGGCCCCCGGAGCGTTTTGCTCCGGGGGCCTGGCTTTCGCTCGGGCATACGCCGGAGCGAAAGCCCTCCATAACTTTTCTGAAGGTAACCCTTTTGTTTTGGAATTTCTCTCACATGATAAGCTTTGGTATAATGAAATTGCACAAAACAAATCGTATATATTCTTATAAAGATTGGGAGTGTGCCTGCCATGGAAAAGAAAATTGCCGTTCTGCGCGGGGATGGAATTGGTCCGGAAGTCGTCAACGAAAGTATTAAGGTATTGGAGCGGGTCGCACAGAAATTTGGGCACACGTTCCATTATTATGATATAATCGGCGGTGTCGCCGGTCTGGAGGCCTACGGCGATGCCCTGCGTCCGCAGGATTATGAGCTGGGGCGTTCCTGCGACAGCATCCTGTTCGGCTCGGTGGGTGATCCCCGCAAATACACCTTCACCGGCGCCAACGGCACAAAAAAATACCCAAGCCGTAAGGAGGCCGCAGTGAAGGCCCTGGCTTCGTTCCGGCGCGGCATGGAGCTCTTTGCCAATATCCGTCCGGCCAAGGTCTATCCCCAACTGATCCAGGCCTCTCCGCTCAAGGATACGGTGGCCCGGGAACTGGATCTTATTGTTCTGCGGGAGAATACCGCGGGTATCTTCTATGCGGGCAAGTATAGGAAGGAGATCGGCGGCGAACTGACCGCCTGCGATGAGTGCGTCTACACCTGGTCACAGATCGAGCGGCACGCCCGCTGTGCGTTTGACCTGGCCATGGGCCGCAAAAAGCACGTCACGATGGTAAACAAGCCCAACGCCATGGAGACCGGCGTGCTGTGGCAGACGGTATATGAAAAGGTGGCCGAGGAATACCCTGAGGTTCACTATGAGACCATGCTGATTGACGGCTGCGCCGCCCGCCTGGTGAGCAGGCCGGGGTATTTTGACGTAATCGCGGCAGAAAATATGTTCGGCGATATCCTGTCCGACCTGGCCAACAGTGCCGCCGGCTCCATGGGTATTGCCGGCTCCGGCGACATTGGGAGCGAGGGCAAGGGATTATACGAGTGCGCCGGCGGCTCAGCGCCGGACATTGCCGGCCAGAACATTGCCAATCCCATTGCCGAGATCCTCTCTGCGGCACTGATGCTCCGCCTCTCCTTCCATATGACCGTTGAGGCCGACGCGATTGAGGCGGCCATTGTCAAGGTTTTGGACGACGGATACCGCACCGGCGACATTATGACTCCGGGAGGCAAGCGGCTCTCCTGCAGCGACATGGGGGATGCCATATCCGAGGCGATCTGACTGTGGGCCCCGGTGCGGCCTGAAAAAGGGAGGTTCCGCTATGCGCATCGAACAGCTTATCGCATTCGATAAAGTAGTGCAGCACAGCTCCTTCACAAAAGCGGCTAACGAGCTCTACACCACCCAGCCCTCTGTCAGTAAGATGATCGACGCCCTGGAGGACGAGCTGGGGCACCAACTGCTGCGGCGGACGAGCCGCGGCATCGAGCTCACCGCCTATGGCAAGTGGGTTTACGGGGACGTAAAGATCATTCTTCAAATGGTGAACGGCTGGCAGGAATCCACCCCTCTGGAGGAGGTTCCCCGGGAGGTACACATACAGAGCACCACCACCATGTGCAATTTTCTCTCCGCAGGGTTTATCCCCTGCCTGAAGGACCGGCACCCCGACATCAATCTGCTGCTCCACGAATGTCGGCGCAGCGAGATCATTCACAAAATGGAGGAGAACGGGGTTCACATCGGCCTGCTCCCGATCCGCAAGGAAAATCAGGCGGACTCGACCGCCACCCTGGAGCGGATCCGCAAAAACGGCTGGGACTGCTGCGAGGTGATTGAAGACCCGGAATACCTGTTTCTCGGCTCCGGCCATCCCCTGGCTCTGACAGGGGAAATCACGCCTCAGATGCTTGCGCAGGTGCCCCTTGGCACCTATTCCCACGTAAACGACGACAACTGGCTTCTGTTCGGACACTATTTCAGTGGAGAGGCCGGATTCCGCTGCCACAGCAAGGACGCCATCTTGCAGTATGTGGCGCAGAACAGGTGCGCCGCTATCTTTCCCAGGTTTACCTCCCAGTACGAGTATTTTGTCAGCCAGGGAGCGGTGCAGCCCGTCATGGTTCATGGGCTGGATTTCGGACATGCCACCTTCCTGCTGGTCCACCAATCAGGAAAGTCCCTGCTTCGGGAGGAACAGTCGGTGGTGTGTGCGCTGAAGCGATACTTCAAGGATTGCACCTGCAAATAAAAAGGTTGAAAAGCCCCGCCGGTATCCTATTGGGATACCGGCGGGGCTTTTCACGTATGCTCCAGACCCTGCTGCATCAGAACATGACGTTTGCCATGGGGAAGATCACGGCCAGAATAAGAACCAGGGTGATGCCGCAGCAGACAAGGCCGTATTTCACGGCGTCACTTCCGGGAATCCACTCCTTTTCGCCGTGGACAATGGCCGCAGGAGCACTGGCGGGCGGGGGTGCCATACCCATATTGGTGGCCAGCAGCACACAGACCGCCAGTGCCGCCGGATTGGCGCCGCAGGCGATGCCCACACTGTAGGCGATGGGCGTCAGCATGGCTGCGGTGGCGATGTTATTAGCCACGTTGGTGAGGGCCATACCGACGACACACATTACTGCGGTGAGGACGAGAGGGCTCTTGCCCTGGACCACCGGCGTGATCAGCTCCACCAGCCAGGCCGAGATTCCGGTGGACTCGGCGGCCATGGCATCGGCGATACTCAGCGCGGCGGCCAGGATGAAGATGATGGACCAGCCAATATTCTTGGAGAACAGTTGGACGGCAGGCATGCCCTCCTTCAGACTGACCATGATATAGACGCCGACAGCGCCCAGCAGGATGCCGGTGGCGCCCACATTGTTCAGCACCGTACTGACAATAAAGGTCTTGGGCACGAAGGAGGGGAACAGCAGCAGGACGATCACGGTCACAAAGAAGACCATGATAAATTTCTGATACCGGCTCAGCTTGGGCAGCTCTTCCATGGATTTGTTGCTGGAGGCAATTACGCTGACATCGCACCGGAGGACAAATTTCATCAGCACCAGCAGCAGGGCCATGGTAATAGCGGTGATGACGACCACGATCGCCAGATAGGGGACAAGTGCGATGGAGTCGCCACCGGACATCTGGGTATAGCTGGAGAACACCACGGCGGGCAGAGACTTGAACGGCAGCAGCATGTAGAAGGAGCAGCCCACACAGATTGTGCCCACCAGGGTGATAGAGGCCCACTTGCTGCCGGGCTTAACGCCGTAGAGACGGCAGATCTCCTTGATCAGGGGGAAAATTACCATGGTGGCCGCAGCGCAGGAAACCATGATGACCAGCGCGCACATGGCTAAGAAGATCATCAGGGTCAGCAGATATGGCCTGCCCTGCACAACCTTGCGGCTGACGATCCAGCGCGCGATATACTCAGTGATACCGGCGGCGCTGATGATGTTGGTAAAGGCGAAGAAGAAGAACAGCAGCAGAACAGTGGAATTGCCGAAGCCATCCCTCAGGACGGCGGGTACGGTGGAGTAGCTGCTCAGGCCCAGGAAAAGCAGGCCGAAAATGCTGGGCCAGAAGGAGTCGTTGGCGATCAGCCAGCCATAGAGCATCCCCAGGAAGATACCGATCACCTCCACCCCGAGGGGGGTCAGCGGCTCCGCGGCGGGGACAAACTTGAAACAGACCATGATTGCCAGGGATATCAGGATGTGGATCACCTTGATCGGAGTGAGATTGGTCAATCCTTGCTGTGCTTTTAGTTGCGTACTCACATTTGAGACCTCCCTTGAAAGTTGTATTTATCTCAGGCTGGACTCACACACGCTCCAGCTCCAAGATTCTGCGGGCGTTGCCGGCCAGGAAAGCGGGCTGGGCCTCGGGTCTCAGGCGCCCCTCCAGGAAGTAGTCCACCGCCTCCCGCAGGGAGACATAGGGGTAGGCGGAACCAAAGAGCATCTGATCCCGCAGGATATAGTTCGCCGCAGCCAGGTACTCTCCGCTTCCCGGGCCGTTGAACTGGTACAAATCCGGCAGCAGATAGACATTTTTATAGCGATACGCCACGTGAATGGCCTCCGTCACCCAGGGCCAGCCTCCGTGGGAGAGGATGATGTTCAATTTGGGAAACGCCTTGGCCACCCGCTCGGCGTGCTCCGGCTTGGAGTACTCGATGTCCGGGCCGCAGTTGGAGCCCACCATGAGCATGACGGGGACACCCAGCGCCTGGCAGCGCTCATAGAGCGGGAAAATCCGTTCATCCTCCACGAACATGGGGGTCTTGGTCAGTCCCGGTTCCATGACGATGCCCCGCAGGCCCTCGCCCACGACGTACCGCTCCAGTTCCTCCATGGCCTCCGGCCCGTCGCTGGGGTCCACCCCCGCCATACCGGTAAACCGCCCGGGGTAGGCGTGGATCAGGTCCACGATATCCTGATTGTCCACAACGCCGATGTGAGGAAGTACCTTGCGTCCGGCCAGCACCGCCATGCCGATGCCCGCCCGGTCCATTTCCGTTAAAGATGCCTCCATATCCCTGGCAGCCACAGCCGGGGACTGGTTCATACCGAACGCCTCGGAACAGCGCTTTGCCCGCTCCAGATCCCGGTACATAATGGTCTCCCGGTAGCTGCCATAGGGCGGACGGTAACGAAAATCAATGATATCCATGAAAATCACTCCTGTCCCGGCCGCAGGCCCAACTCAGCCCGCAGCTCGTCGTTGAGGCGCCTTACCGCCCCCCTGTCCGGCGGCTCCAGTCCGGCCAGTGGATAGCTCCGGCCCAGCTGGCGGTATTTTCCCTCCCCCCAGTTGTGATAGGGGAGCAGCTGGTAGTCGGCCAGCGATGGGAGCCTCCGCAGGAACTGCACGATTTCGGACAACTGTTCCCGGCCGTCGTTGACGCCGGGGATCAGAGGGGTGCGCACCCGGAGGGGCAAATCAGGGAATTCCCGGGAGAGCGCCATCAGGTTGTCCAGAATCCGCCGATTGTCCACCCCGGTGTACCGCCTGTGTACCTCCGAAGCCATACATTTGAGATCAAAAAAGATAAGCTGGCAAAAGGGCGCGGCCTTCTGGAACGCCTCAAAGGGCACGTATCCACAGGTCTCCAGGGCCGTTCCCACCCCCTCCTCCCGGAACCGTTGCAGCAGCTCGGCAGCAAAATCGGGCTGAGCCAGAGGCTCACCTCCGCTGAGCGTCACACCGCCTTCGGCGCGCCAGCTCATGTGCTGGGCCATCACCCGCTCCACCAGGGTCCTGGCGTCAAGCTCTTCACCGATCCGGCTCAGCGCGCCGGAGCAGCAGGCCCGGGCACAGGCAAAGCAGCTCCGGCAGGCGGCGCGGTCCACCTGAATCCGGCCGCCTGCCGCCACGGCGGCGGCCCCGGTGGGGCACGCAGCCGTGCAGGCCCGGCAGCCGATGCATTTGGAAGGGCGGCAGCTCAACTCAGGCTCCGCATGCTGTGACTCCGGATTGGCGCACCACTCGCACCGGAGCGGGCAGCCCTTTAGAAAAATCAGATCCCGCATGCCGGGGCCGTCGTGGAGGCTGAAGCGCTGCACATTGAAGATGGTTCCCACTGCGGATTGGCTCATGCCGCCCCACCTCCCTCCTGCGGATGGTTTATTCGGTGCACATGCTGGTGTGCTCGGTACGGTTGATAATCTCCGTCTGTAGCTTCTCACTCAGGTCGGTGAAGTAGGCGCAGTAACCTGCCACACGCACCACCAGGTTGCGGTATTTGTCCGGGTCCTTCTGCGCGGCCAGCAGGGTCTCCCGGTTGACGACATTAAACTGAATGTGCCACAGTTTCAGATCCACAAAGGTGCGGATGATCTGGATAAAGTTCTGAATACCGCTCTCCCCCTCCAGGAATGCGGGAGACAGCTTGATGTTCAGCAGGCGCTGCATCGTCAGGTCGTGGGCATGGCTGTTGATGGCCGCCACAGCGTTAAGCGTGGTGATGGGGCCGTTCTCATCGGTGCCCTGGGTGGGGGAGATTCCCTCGGACAGGGCCACGCCCGCCCTGCGTCCGTTGGGTGTGGCAATGGTCTTGCCGCCCAGGGCCACGTGGGAGGCCACCGGCACGAACTTCAGGTGCTTCTGTCCGCCGTGCATGGTGCGGTGGCGGACAATGACGTTCTGCATCATGGCGTCAAACCGCCGGGCCAGCTCCAGGGCGTGCTGGTCGCCGTTGGCAAACTTGGGTGCCCTGAGCAGCTTCTGGCGCATGGGCTCATAGCCCTCAAAGTTGGCATTTACCGCCTGGCGGACCTGCTCCAGGGTGAATTCCCTGCCCCGGAATACGAACTCATCCAGGGCGGAGAGCGATTCGATCAGGGTGCCGATGCCAATGACATTCACCGCACCGTTGTCGATATACAGGCCGTAGTCCCTGTCACAGGGCTGGTGCAGATCCTTCATGTTGATCCGGCCCGCCTCGCTGAGGGCGGAGGTAAAGGGGCAGGCCAGCTTCAGGGCGTTGCTCTGCTCCAGGGTGCCGGTGCGCTTCATGATGTGGCGCACAAAGAAGGTGAACGCCGCCTCCAGGTTGACCATCAGATCGTCCATGTTCTGAATGTGGCCGGCGGGGATGGGCGTATCCAGGAATTTCTCGTACTTCCCGTCCCCGAAGTGAACCCAGCCGTCGCTCATGGCCATCTCCAGGACGGCGGTGATGTTCAGGTTGCACACCGCGGCCAGGTAAGTCTCATAGTCGGGCAGGCGGCCCCCGCAGCAGCCACAGGCGGCATAGTCGCGGGCAATGTGCAGCGGCACGCCGGCGGCGATGTAGTGGGTGATAAACTCCTCGTCGTTGAAGAACTTGGGGCAGCCGTATCCCACCTTCACCACCTCGGCGGCGGCCCGGAGCAGCTTATCCGGGGTATTGGCGTGAACCCGCAGGCTGACATCGGGATACTGGAAGGGGAACTCCTTCTTGGAGCGGAGGATGAGGTAGGTCAGTGGATTGGTGGCGTCCCGGCCGTCGGGGGTCAGGCCGCCCAGGGAAAGGGCCTCAAAGTGGGTGTAGCCCTCGTGGCCGCCCGCCGTGCTCTTGCCCTGGTAGGGGACCACCTCACCCACCTTGATAAACATGCATTCCAGGATTTCCATGGCCCGCTCCTCCGTGAGGGTGCCATCCTCCAGGCCCGCCTTGTAGAGGGGATAGAGATACTGGTCCAGGCGGCCCAAACCCACACCGCCGCCGTTCATGTTCTCCAGCCGGTAGCCCACCTGGAGGAACCACTGGGCCTGCACCGCCTCATAGAAGTTCCGGGCGGGGTGCTCGGGCACATGGCGGCAGATCTCCGCAATGGTCTCCAGCTCGGCCCGGCGTACCGGGTCGCTCTCCTCCGCGGCCATCGCCTCGGCCCTGTCCGCATAGCGGTGGGCATATGTAATCATGGCCTTGCAGGAGAGAATCGCGGCGTCCAGATAGTAGATCTTGTCCATCTGGTTGTGCAGCAGGTTGCCCTCGATGCCCGCCTTCTTCTCCTCCAGCTCGCGGATGATGCCCTCCAGGCCCTCCCTGATTACCTTTTCATAGGAGCCGGTCCAGCTCAGTGTGTGGGCGTTGTTGGCCTCGTCGAAGATGAGGCCCTGGGTGGCATACTCCTCGTCGCCGTAGATCACCCTGCGGGTCTCCCTGGGGAGCATGTTCAGATAGAGCTCATGGGAGGTCTTGCCCTTCCAGTACGGAACCACCTCGTTGAGAACGGTATCCACCTCCGCCTGGGTCATGGCGTAGCCCGCCTTGCCCTCCGCCTTGAGGATCTTGGGCAGATCACGCGGGAACTGGCCGCCCCGGGTCTCAGGATATAGCACACAGTAGCGGCCCGGACCGCCGGCCGTGCCGACAATGAGCTCATGGGGCTGGATCACCACTTCTATGTGCTCCATCATGTACTGGATGGCCAGCGCGGTGCGGAGCACCTGGGGATAGGCCTCCGTCTGCATCATGGACTGCGTAAAGAGCACCGCTCGCTGGATATCCACCCGGGGCTTCCGGCCGTAAAAGCGGTCCTCCATGATCCTGTTGATGCGCGGCCGCGGAGCGGAGAGCTGCCGGCCATCCTGAATCCGCTGCTCCAAGTCGGTCATTACGGCGGTGTGTGCGTTTGCACTCATAGAACGTCCCTCCTATGTGGCTGCCATACTGTCTAAATTCTCCAGTTTTACAGCGCTGAACAGCCCTATTTCTGTACTTATCATAAACGACATGGCTCTCAGAAACAAATTCACAGTTTTCACCGCCCCATTCCAGAAGGTTATCCTTTATTTGCGTACCTTTTGCATGGAAACCATTGGACGCATATCAGTTCTCCAGAATGCAAAAAGGGCGTGTGCCGCAGCTAAGCTGCGGCACACGCCCAGTTGGCCGGAGCCGTTCCGCCGGGAACTCTCAACAGGGATTTGTCAGCGATAAAGGCCCCTCAGGTCGCCGTCCTTCATGCAGAGGTGGACGGCGGCGGTGGTGAAGGTGCGGGGCAGGGCCAGG
>OOCT01000962.1_pt1 | contig 13363 bp, 9 predicted proteins | sample 1671851 | NCBI WGS metagenome assembly OOCT01 (sample SAMN06348199, study PRJEB24527) | human gut metagenome | biome: human gut; feature: ankylosing spondylitis patient; material: feces | host: Homo sapiens | place: China | collected 2015-10
CTCAGTTGTAATAGATCTCAGAAATATATTTTACAAGGGATCAATCGTGTCTTTCCTCAAATCTCCTGTAACGCAAATGTAGAAAAATTATTATTCGATTGGTTATTTTAATATTTATTTTCCTGCAAAATTATTATTTTTGGAAAAAACAGAACGTAATCTCCGATTTTATCTACGAATAGTTTAAAATCTAAGTTGTCATGAAAACATATGCTGAAAGAAAACAGAGAACACCGCATACCCTTGTTGGTCATGTTGGTAATTCCAAGCAAGCATCTTTGTGTGAAATATTACAGTCTTCTCATGATAAGTTGCTTGAGAGGAAGGCTATTCAATGTCAAATAAATAAAAGACGAGCTAAAAATACCATCAGTCAATAATTTTGTACCCATTCAACGATATGCTACCTTCACGGAAGGTGGGAAAATTTATAATATTTCCAATTCTGGCCAAGCTATTTGCGGCTTGGAATATCCAAATCACGAATTGTATGTATTAGATTTTAATACTATTATGCAAAAGGAAGGTGCTATGATTGAGTTTGTGCCAAAGGAAAAAAGACAATTTACAAGACTCAATTCAACATACCGTACAAAAGAGTATATCCGGGTAGAACCGAAATGGAAAAAGGAACATGATTTTTCGAGTAAAAAGTTAATTTCAAGTTTTTCAAATCTTAATGATGTTACAGGTGGATATAATGAAGAATTTAATTCGCTCTATCAAGAGGTGAACGAGATAAGAAAAAGCAGTGAGAATTTAAGGAAGTTCTTTGTTCAGTTGCAATTTAAATGGCCGGTCGAACAGAGTCAATTTACTTCTGTCTATGAAATGTATAAAGAAATTCACATTAAACTTTCCTCTTGGCTCTACCCAGAAAGAGGTAAAAAGCCTGTAACTGGAAGTTATGATACCTTGATCGAAAATTTAACCACATTGAAGTCTGATCTGGAAGTAGCCTTGTCGCCCTCTTCCTATATACCTACCGTCTTTGATAATAATAGTGAAAGGGATGATGTCCACGAGATGTATGGTCCGATTGTAAATAATATAGATTCCCTTATATCGAAATTACGACAAATAAAGAGTCGTATCTCAATTGATACCTTAGGTCTATGTACCAGAGAGGCATTTCTTTACGAACAAACCCACTCTGAAGAGGTTAAAATGCCCAGAGGGTGCGATATGGTTGCCTCTCTGTTTGGCCGATACGAAAGTCAAAGTAAATCTAGCATGTTGAATTTTACAGTGAAAGATAGTACCGCTCATCATTACGCTACCATTATCTCCCAAGACAATTCGGATTATATAACGATAGAAGGGTTTGCCAAAAAGAATTATGCGGGTGTAGACGATACTTGGGAATTTTTTATGCATGGACATTTTAATACCTCTCCCGAACAAGCATTTACGGATTATACGAAAATAAGATATACTTATTTCGATCAGTTTAAGGGAGGAATCGATCCAACAAGACCCCATACATCCAAAGAAACAGGTAATTGTTATTCTGATACAATTAATTCTTTTATGGGTAATTATTATAAAAAGAATGAGTAAATAGAACCTCTATAATATTTCTACAGAATAGGAGGCGACCTCTAGCGATCGCCTCTATTTTTCTTAAAGTTTTTCTATTCTACTTCTACCACAACCATTACAGGAAAATGATCAGATGGCGTACGAGCGACATACTTCTGCATGGAAACTTCTTTAGGGAAGTTCGCATCCTGTTCCTTTTGAGCGCTTTCTTTTGCTTCCGAACGATACGTATCCGTCAAGACTCCGTACTTTTTCACATCAAACTCTTTCGTAAGGAATAAATGATCGATACGACTGTCTGTTTTGCGATCCGCATGGAAGGCATTAAACGTGCCGTTGGGTACATACCGGAAATCCGCTATCTGATAAGAATCCCGCATAATACCGGAATTGTCCAGTAATAAGTAGGATTCATTATGTTGATCCACATTAAAATCACCTGTTAGAATCGCCGGTAGCTTCTCCGGAAATTCTTTCAACTTCTTAAGGATAAGTTTCGCGCTTTCCGCACGGGCCTGTACGCCAATATGATCCATATGTAAGTTAAAGAACAAGAAAGTAAAGCCGGTTTGTTTATCCCGAAATTTACCCCATGTGCAAATACGGGGAAGAACGGCATCCCATCCCTTATTGGGGCGATCGGTTATCGTAGACAACCAAAAGTCCCCATGATCCAGTACCTCAAACTTCTCCTTACGATAAAATATGGCAGAGTGTTCCCCGGCTTGTTTACCATCATCACGCCCTACCCCGATATAATCATAACCGGGCATCGCATTTTTAAGGTCTTGCAATTGCTGGTACTTGCCTTCTTGAGTTCCGAAAATATCAAAACCGTGAAACTGAATCAACTGGGCGATATACGGATACCGTTGCCCCCAGCCATTACCATTCGTCGAGTCACCCGCATTCGCGTTACGCAAATTATAAGTGGCAACTACCATAGACTCCGCCTGCAACGCAAACACGGAGCAAAGGAGAAATAAGAAAGAATAAATTAGCTTCTTCATACCTTTATAATTATTTTTAACATCCTAATCCTTAAACTCAAAATTCAGCCTCAATCATAATCGGGAAATGGTCTGAAGGGTAATGACCGTATTGGAACTCATTCAACGTACCATATTTATTCACGTGAATATTCTTGGTAACGAAAATGTAGTCAATTCGATTCTTCATCGGAGCATTCAAATTAAATTGATTTGTCGTTCCTACCGTTCCATAGGGTGGTGTTTTTGAGATTTCCCGTGAATCCAACAGTAAACCATCGGATTTCAATATTTGTATAGGCTCAGAATCCGGCGTACCATTGAAATCACCTACACAGATAGCAGGGGAATCCCCCGCTATCTTTTTAATATTAGCCAACATAATCAAAGCAGACTCATGACGGGCCACTTTACCGATATGATCGAAATGCACACTAAAGAAATAAAATTCCTTTCCCGAAACCTTATCCTTCAACTTCGCCCAAGAACAAACCCTCCGGCATTGCGCATCCCAGCCAAAAGAAGGCTTATCCTGTGTCTCCGACAACCAGTAATTTCCCGAGTCCAATAATTTAAACCGATCTTTCTTAAATAAGACCGCGGCATGTTCCCCTGCCTCTTTTCCGTCATCCCGACCTACACCAACAAACGTATACGTACCATCTTTCACCAAATCCTTCACTTGGTGAATCAGTCCTTCCTGGATTCCAAAGACATCAAAGTCATGGAAATGAACCAAAGATACCGCCATGTCTTTGCGGTGTGCCCATGAATCATCCTTATCCCCCTCATTATCATACCGCAGATTAAAACTACCCACGTTCAGTTTACACTTCTGTTGTCCGGATATCCCTATGCAGAAAGTAAATAAAGAGATAAACACTATAATTAAGTTTCTCATGATACCCCCTTGATTACCAACCCGGATTCTGGCTTAGATTCGTATTGAACTGGATTACAACCTCCGGTATCGGATACAAGTACTGACGAGTCGGCCAGCTCCGTCCAGCATAATTATACTCCATCAAATAACCACCTTGAACCGGCTTCACGTTTAGCACATTACTCTTATTTGTACCTACATAGACACCAATCGCAGCATATTTCTCATCAGCGATTTTGTCCGTATCATAGAAATAGGCGTCATAATTACCATCGCCATTCACATCCAGCGGTTGGTTAAGTGACGGGATAAAGATACCTTCCCAAGGATCGTTCACCCAAAGATCGCAACAATTCCAACGTTTCAAATCATTTAGGCGCAAGCCTTCCAGACAAAGTTCAATACCACGTTCGCGACGGATCTCCAACAAGGAAGGATCAGAGATCGTCGGGTAATAAGAAGCGATATAAGGTTCCGCAGATGACGGACGGGTTGTCAATGTACCTGTCTGTGGTGTGCCTCCCGTAATTCCCGCACGAGAACGAAGCGCACCTATCGTAGCCGCCCAATCCGCATCAGTCAGTTCGCCTAATTCAGCCTTAGCCTCAGCATAGTTCAACAAAACCTCAGCATAGCGCATGATAGGAATGTCATTATCATTCGTAGCCGCATCATCGTAAGCCACGTCATCCATGGCAAACTTCGTAAACTGATATCCCGTCAATGTATGTCCCGTGAAATTAGCTGCCGTCGGCTCATAAACACCAGAAGCATTCTTACGGGTATAATCCGCTCCCCGGATCGTCTGGTTCAAGCGGGTATCACGTCCGGTTGTCTCCTCCACGAAATTCTTATAGCTTCCATCCGCTTTTTTCTCGACATAAGGCGTACCATCCGCATTCAAGTATGACAGCATAAATTTACGGCTCATGCATAAGTGTGGTCCGTAAGTAGAGGAATTATACCACCAATTCTGCTCACCCAGTCCTAACACCTTGTCAGTCTCGATAGCCATCATTACCTCCGTGGTAACGGCCTTATCGGCAATGAAAAGTTCGCGATACGCTCCACGGCCATCGCTATAAGCACCCGAAGTATAAAGTTTGTACGGTCCGTTATCCATAACTTCCTTAGCCGCCTCAGCCGCTAGTTTATATAAATCTTTGGCCGAATATTCCGTACATCCCGTACGAGCGATATCCAATTGGTCAGCGGCATGATATTTACGCCAAGCAGCCTCAAACAAGCAAACACGAGATTTGAAAGCGGCAGCTGTCCATTTATTTACGATCGTTGAATTATGCGTGACATCCTCTTCCAATATATTCGTATACGCATAATCCAAATCCTCCAAGATATGCCCGATAATCACATCACGCGTATCACGCGGGTTATAAAGATCCGGGTCTTCAGCCTCGTTAAATACCTTATCAATCCAAGGTACCTCGCCATATTGTACCAATTTATCAAAATAGAAGCGAGCACGGAACAAGCGTGCGATACCATTATAATTGTCACGGATAGTCGTGCTTAGTGACTCATTCACGTTATTCTCCAAAAAGAAATTTATATTACGAAGAGCGGACCATGACCAACTCGTCGCACTATTCGTAGTATAAGCGCCAACCTCCATACCACCCAAGGAATTTTTCACCCCATAATCTGCCGTAGCATCACGCCGGAAAGCGCTTCCTCGGGAAGGCAAGACATTGTAAAATGAGTACGTATACGTCTTCAAACCATTCTCGGAGCTAAACACCATATCCACAGAAGCCTCCGACTTTGGTTCCTCATTCATCTCGCACCCCGAAAATATAGCCAAAAGTGCCACCAGACCGCTTAATAATATATTCTTTTTCATTTCGTATAATCTCCTATTCTTTAAAATGTAACATTCAGGCCGATGCTGAACGACTTCATCATCGGGTAATTATATCCATCACCACTGTTGCTGGAAGTCAAGTCCTTATCCGATTCACCGATATTCGATACATTGACATCCTTGGAATACTTGTAAAGCGGAGACCATGTAAAGAGATTTTCCCCGGAAAGATAAATTCCTACATTTGTCAAATGCAACTTCTTAATCCATTCTGATGGCAAATTATAGCCAACCTGTATGTTCTTCAAGCGTAGATAGGCCGCATTCATCAAATAGCGCGTGTTGGCGTTCTTATGACCTCCATAGAAAGGCGCATAGTAACCCGTGTAACGAGGCAAGAAAGCATCCGGATTCTCTGGAGTCCAATAGTTGTCCACATGCCAAGAGGGCATCTGGTTATACGGACGATTGTACTGCCCCCAGAACGTAGAGGCTTCATTAGACGGATACCAATCTTGCTTACCCACCCCTTGGAAGAAAGCACTTACCCAGATATTGTTCCAATCGGCAGAGAGCGTAAAACTATAAATATAACGAGGCTCCTCGTTACCAATGATCTTACGGTCGCCCGGATCATCTACCGTATTCTGTCCGCGGTCAATATAGCCGTTGCCATTCAAGTCTTCGAACTTAATATCGCCCGGATACAACTTATAGGTTTTCGATGTTTGCATAAGTGGGTTATAATAGGATTGCCCCGCAGCTTTCGCAGCGGCCTCAGCCGCATCGATGCCAGCTTGATCCTGCCACAAGCCATTGGATACAAACCCCCAAATCTCACCGATACGCATTCCCTCGTAATAATTCTTGTCGAGCGACTGATTTGCGTACTCGCTCAATGACATATTCGCGTTATTAAACTTGTCGATCACTGAATAGTAATCCGCCAATGTTCCCTTGATACTATAATTAAACCGCTTACCAGCTAAATCAAATCCATCTTTCCATTCCAAAGACAACTCATAACCATAGGTAGACATATCCGCATAATTACCTTTCGGCGAGGAAGCACCGAACACATCCGGTACGGTCGGGCCATTCACGATCATGTCGGTTGTTTTACGGATATAATAATCTCCGCTCACGGTCAAACGATTGTCGAAGAATCCCAAATCCACTCCGATATCATACGTCGTGGCGGTTTCCCACGTCAAGTTGCCGGGAAGAGCCGCCGGAGATGACATATAATTCTGCCGCAAACCGTCAAGAATATAATCAGACTTGCTGATACCCAATGTCTGGATATACTGATAATTACTCAATCCGGCCGCATTGCCCAAAGAGCCCCAAGAAAACCGGACCTTAGCGTTAGAGATATGTTCGGACTTAACATTCCACCAAGGTTCTTGCGAGATTCGCCAACCCACGGAAGCCGAGGGGAAGAAAGCCCAACGCTCATCACTCGGGAAGCGGGAGGAACCATCGTAACGTCCGTTTACCTCCAATAGGTAGCGATCGTCAAAGGCATAATTCAAACGGAAGAAAGCGCCACCAAACTGATAAGCCTTCCATTGTGAGGTAATGCTCCGGTTATCAGTACCCATCACCAGATTCATGTTGTCCACGTCATCCGTCAACAGGTCATCATTATAAGCATAGATACGTTTGAAGCTAGATTTCTCGTAATTCCATCCAGCCATAGCCTTAAAATAATGTTTCTCGGCAAAGGTTTCCTCAAACTCCGCAAAAAGGTTCGTTGCTAGATAGTTCGTATGATCAGTTGTCTCCGCCAAGTTGGAGTAAGTACCCGTGATATATTCGATCTTACTTTCGCCATTCGCATCGGCCGACCGCGCATATGGCGAACGCACCTGTTTCTTAGTCTTCTCTTGCGTCTTCTGTTGATAAGTAAAATCACCATTCACACGCAAACGGTCACCCAAGAACTTCGCATTGAATGTCGTAGTATTCTTTAAGTTGGAGTTCTTTGTCGTAATACCGCTACGTCCATAAAGCAAATCGCCTACGGTATAGACGGCAGAATAAGTCATCGTACCATCAGGGTTGAACAGTGGCGATGACGGGTGTCCCTCGTCCGCGATATTTCTCCATACCACACCAGAACCTTCCGAATAGGTAATCGGATTGTAGTATTTATTATGGGAAAACTCAAAGTTATTGTTGATCTTCAACCAAGGAGTTAACTGATAACCTCCTTTGAAGCGCATATTATAGGTCTTGAACTTATCCGTTTGCTCATCGCTATCGAAAAGTCCATCGTAACTATAGAAACGTCCTGACAAATAATAATCAAACTTCCCGTCGGAACCCGAGATGGAAAGATTTTGATTCTGCGCAAAGACACTCTTCTTATACATCAGATCATAATAGTCGGTTCCTTCCGGATAATATACATAACGGCCTTTTGTACCGATAGAGCCATCAGAGATCACCGTCCCGAAATCGCCCGTCTCATGACGGCGCTTATACTCGTCCAGCCAAGCCACGGAAAATTGCTGTGTCTTGTTGATACCAGAAGGATTCGCTTGATTGTAATTAAAATAAGCGTCATAAAAATGCTTTGCCCAAATATAACCATCGGAAACTACATCCGGCACATTCTGTGGTGATTGTAATGAATAGCTAGAAGACCATGTCACCTTCGGCTTACCTTCCGTAGCGTTCTTCGTCGTGATCAAAACCACGCCAAATGGAGCACGTGCGCCATAAATAGCGGAAGCGGCAGCATCCTTCAATACGGAAATACTCTCAATATCATTCGGATTTAACATAGAAGGGTCTCCTTCCACACCATCAATCAACACCAAAGCACTACCACCATTGATAGAACCGGCGCCACGTACGTTAAAATCCGCCGTACGCCCCGGTTTACCATCAGACAAGGAAATATTCAAGTTCGGGACAACTCCTTCTAACATCTGAGTAGCGTTAGCCGTAGGACGCCCCTCGAATACATCACTAGTCACTTGCTCTACCGCACCAGTCAAATTCACTTTTTTCTGGGAACCATAACCCACCACGACTACCTCATCCAGCTTCTGCGTGTCCTCATGAATAGATATAACCAAATTATCTTTATTGCCTACCGGAACATCTTGAACCACATAACCAATATAAGAAACCTGAAGTATCGCATTCGGAGTTACCTCAATAGAGAAATGACCATCTATATCCGTGATGGTACCATTGGTAGATCCTTTCACGACCACATTCGCCCCGATGATTGGTTCCCCTTTCGGGTCTGTAATCGTACCGGTAACTTTCTTATTACCTTGTTGCTGAACAGTTTTTACCGATGATAAAACGATCTGATGACCCGATTTCAATACATAAGCCACATTCGCTTGCTTTGCTATCGCATCCATTACAGCATTAATATCCGCATCTTCCACGTCAACAGAGATCGGAGAATTCAGACCTTTGATCCCATCATTATAGAAAAAACGATATTCAGTCGTTTCCTCTAATTCTTTAATAACCTCCCGCATCGGTCTATCCTTTACCGACAACGATATCTGGGCGGCAATCGCAACTCCGGAAAAGCCCGACAATAATTGGGCATACAAAAGTGTCCGGAAAAAAGAGTGCTTGAAATTACTCATTTTTAAAAGTTTTTTAATAATACATAGATTTTAAACAGGTAACTTTACAAGCAAATCATTTACATATTCTATCTTATTTATAACCGGCTAGTTATTTCCTTGAAGATATTATATACAAGTGATTTTGCTTAAGAGGAAGAAGGGCCTTGCCTTTCTTCTTTTTTTACTACAATCATCTAGCTCATCTCATAGGCTTCTTCTTTATTAGGTTAACACTCAACTTTCTATTTCTCATTTAAATAAATAGTATCACCTACCGACACATACGTAATCGGAGCCGTAAGGCTTATTATTTCAAATACATTATCCAGACTATTATTTCGGATCACCCCCGAGAAACTGTAGCCTTTAATCTTATTGGACAAAAAACGAACTTCAACATTATACATTCGATTCAACAATACCGCGATCTCCTCCAACGACTCGCCAGAGAAGGCCAGTTCATTCGTACGCCAAAGACGGGCATAAGAAGCATTTGTCGGGTGATTAACAGATAATATATGACTAGACTTATTAAAAACCGCACTCTCATCCGGAGACAGAATCACAAACTCTTTTCCAACCGCTGTTCGTACACTGCCTTCAAACAAGGTCGTAACCACCTCGTCATCTTCCTCATACGCCTTCACATTAAAAGCTGTGCCTAGCGCCTCGACTTCCATATCCCCCGCATTTACCAAGAAACGGCGCAATGTATCTTTCGAAACTTCAAAATAAGCCTCACCAGATAAAGAAACTGATCTTTCTTTCACGCCATAATCACTCTTATAATTAAGTTTAGTATGCGAATTTAACCATACTTTCGTCCCATCAGGAAGAACCACGCTAGCACGTTGCCCATTATCTGCCAACACCACATAATCCAATGGATCAGGTGGTGGAACCTGTCTCATATTATACCAATGGGAGCCAATTCCAAGGCCTATACATATTAAAGCCACCGCCGCATAAGAAAGCCACTTCCATAAGGTATGCGGTTTCTTCTTTATCTCCAAAGTTTTCTCCTCTTGTCTTATCCGCTTTTTAATCTCACAGAACATCTGTCCTTGTAGCTTAGGAGGAAGCTTTTTCCCGGAAGATTCTTCCCATCTAGACTTATAAAAAGCCATGATCTCTTCCTTATGATCGGGATCGCTAAACCACGCCAAAAGAGTTTGCTCTTCTTCCGGTGAAGTCTTGCCACTCATAAAGCGATCTAATAATTCGATATGTGTATACGTTTTTCTCATCGTGTAATAAGTATATCCCGAAGAAGAGCTTTACCCTTACACGGAAAAATCAAGAAAGCCTTGATTTAACACAAATTAATACCACACTTGTTTTCCGCCTTCATAAGTAAACGGGCGATGTTCTTTTCCTCGTGTATGGTTATGAATACGAAAAATAGATTCCCGTGGAATATTTTGATAAATTAATTTATTGTCTTCGGCATACTGTTTACCTAATGATATCCACTTTTTGTCCCAATAGAAGAGTTCATATAATTCTCCCGTTACGATCTTATTATCATCATTCCTCGGATAAAATTCCACCTTCGCTATCTGTTTAGGTTCGCCTAGATCTAGAACAACAAATTGATCTTTTTGAAATTGATCTGGTTGATAATAAGACACTCGGTCCTGATCTGTCACCAAATCGAGACCATGTCCTTTAGTCCCTTCATTTCCACCCCACTCTCCGGAAAACTGCTGGCCATCGCCTCCAAATACTTTTATTTCCGCTATAGCGTAAAAATAGCCCAATGGCTGTGTTTCTTGAAAATCACAGATCAAATAACGATATTTTTGGGAAACAGATATACGGAAACTATCCACATAAAAGGGAGGATTTTCAATAGAATATATCAAAGAACGATCCGAAAGATCTTTCTTGTTACAAACATAAAAGCGGGTTCCTATCGTTCCTGCGGCTTGAAGCGCCGTATTCATTCTATATGGAACTTTTGAATAGAATGTAGCAGAACTTTCCGCTTTTTCAAAATCTGGTAATAACTTACGTAATTTACCTTCACGAGTCAGAATAAACGCATCTCCAGCAGGTCGTATCTCTCCATCATTATAATAAGCGGGAAGATAGAGCATGTTAACCCCCATTTTAGGAAAACGTACCTTGGAACCTTCCGGTCGCCCCCAACACACTGGATTCCAACCAATAATATCATAGCAACATAAATAGACATATTCTTTGGGATGTTTCTCATTCCAAAGTGGTACCTCTATATCTTCGCATACGACATACTGGTCCGTGATATCTTGAATCCCCGGATTTTTGAATAAAGGAGGTATTTCTTCTTTAGACAAGATAGCGAGCGAGTGGGGTTGTATCCGATAGTTATACCTATAGACTTTAGGAGCAGTCCTACAATATTGAATAGTAATAGTCGACGGAAACATATCAATTTTAGATTGATAGACATCTCTCCAAAACATCCCGTCTATCTTAATGTCATCCTTAGTAAGGAAAGGTCTTTGTGTATTATCATATATCATGCCGAATTGCTTACTCCCTATAATCTCGACCCATGAATGAGGATATTGTGAATTTCCCCAACAGGGAACCATATTTAATGCAGCAGGTATACCATTCGCCCTCAATGCAGCAATTTTATATGTAGACTTTTCTAAACAAGTTCCCATTTGAGTGGCTACTATATTTTGGAAAGTCATAGGACGCAATCCTTGATATTTACCGGTAAAGATTATCCATTCATTGAGAAAGCCCTGCTCTACCTCATCCGATATAGCTTTACCAATTTCTTCATACGAACACATATACATAGAATCTCGTAGTGAAGCATATTTTCGATCAAAATAACTCCCAGCATGTTCCCAATGACAATTATCTGTAGTGTAAGGGAGTACATAATCAAAGAAAATATCCCAGTCCATATTCTTACACCAAGGATATCGCTCTTTATTTTGAAAACACTGATCTATATGATGTATAAGATAATCAGAAGACAATTCTTTCAAATCAGATAAAAAGCGAGGATTTACTTTTGTATAAGAATACAATTTGTTTATACTATCATATATAGCGTATTGGATATCATATAAAAAGGAACCGTATGTCTCTCTATAATTAGCGAAAGCATCGAAATACACATGGTTTCCTTTCACCGAGTTACTATCTAATACTTGCTTCCCTATCATATTACTTATTAGAAAGCGGGCAGCTTCCTGTTTCTTCTGATTATCCTTATAATGATCTAGAACAGCTTCTAACTCCGATCTATTTTCTCCGGAGTTATCCAACGCTAATTCCAATAGAACATTTTCATTCGAAGAACAAGCATAAAAAGTTAAAATAATAAAGAAAAAAAAGTATCTTACTATCATAGCTAAAATGCTTTTTTACTACCATGTAAATGTAACCTTTGATAGATCAAAAGAATACAGATGATAATCATCATCCCAGCCCAAGGCTATTAGTTCTTTATCATCGTTTGTCACACAAATATTGAATAGTTTTATATCAGTAACTAATCGACAAATACATTTTCCACTCCAATCATATACTAAAATGTCATTACTTAACATAGTATCTAACATTCTTGTATTAGTATGCTGATTCAACTTTTTCCCTGAATATAAAGTATAAATATAACGATCAGTCGCATATATATCCGTATAACCGATTACATTCTCTTTGCCATGCTTTATGCCGTTCCTGCCAGATCTACTATCATCAATGTATATAGGATAAATATCGTGATAACGTTTTATGAGCATTGGAATCGTATCTATCTGATATAGTTCAAAGATAGCGCCAGAGGCCGCAACCGTAGCCAATCTATCTAATACTGAATTATAAACCATATAGCCTTGATAGGCAAATGTTTTACTTTTACCTCCACTATCGTTCCCATCATTTGGAAAATCGCCAAAAGACTTCACATATTTACCTGCACAATCAAACAAAGCATATCTCTTAGTATTTGTTTCCTCTTTATCAAGGAGTCCAGAAACGACATACCCATGCTTTGTTTGAATAGCAGAGAGAAACATATATTCCAAATTCACAATAGAAGAAATACTTTTAGATAAACTTTTGGTTATAATTTGTTTCTTTTGTATATCCAATATAATCACATTTGATTTATCTTTCTTTTGCATCAAACGAGGCATGATGTTTTCATCTGGGCCTTCTCCTGTTTGGGAAAAAGATAGAATACTGTCTTTTGTATAATATATTTTATCCAAAAGAGAATCACCTAAATAATTCTCTTTGATTAGACATTTCTCACTCTCAAATAGCATCATCCTCCCAAACGAACTTAACTTATAAGTATCCGCATTGAGTTGATTTGCTTTTATATTAACGACTTGTAGAAAGTACTCTTTGGGATCTATTTCGTTCTGTTGACAAGAGGCAAAGTGTATAAAAATAAAAATTATAATTAATATATATTTCTTCATATTATTCTTTTCAAACAGCTGAATCATTATACTTCTCTTTGCTTTTACATAGCCTAAATAGTCTAAATATCAGTTTATCATCATCA
>OOCT01000965.1_pt1 | contig 13270 bp, 9 predicted proteins | sample 1671851 | NCBI WGS metagenome assembly OOCT01 (sample SAMN06348199, study PRJEB24527) | human gut metagenome | biome: human gut; feature: ankylosing spondylitis patient; material: feces | host: Homo sapiens | place: China | collected 2015-10
AGAGGAAACACGGAACCTACGATTATCGCTATACAGACGGCCACGGGAAAGTCCGGTGTGTGTACGCCAAGACATTAGAGGCTCTTCGTGAGAAAGAAAGTGCAATTCAAAGAGATCTGGCAGATGGGATTGACTATGCCGCCGGTGAGATAACCGCATCGGAATTGGTAGACCGATACATGGGCTTGAAACGGGATATTGGGCCGAATACATTAAGAGCCTATCAGACAGTGGTCAACCGGATCAGAGAGTCAGACTTTGGGGAACTCAAGGTACGGAATGTAAAACTGTCGGATGCCAAGCGGTTTTATGTCGAACTGCATGATAAGGGGATTAAGCGCAATACAATCACAGGCTACCACAGTATCTTAAGGCCTGCCTTTGAGATGGCCGTGGATGATGATATGATCCGCAAGAACCCATTCAAGTTCAAAGTTGCGGACATTCTTCCGGATGATGCGGCAAAGCGCACGGCCCTAACAAAATCCCAGCAGGAGACCTATTTGAAGTTTATCCGCGAGAATGGGCAGGATAATTACTATGACGATATTGTGATCCTGCTGGGAACCGGCTTGCGGGTCAGCGAATTGTACGGGCTCACCAAAAAAGACATTGACTTTAAAAAGCGGCATATCTTCATTGAGCATCAACTATGCAGGACAGCAGAGCAACCTTATTTTGTTACCTCTCCCAAAACCAGCAGCGGCGTCCGGTGCATCCCCATGAGCGATATGGTCTACATGGCGCTGAAACGGGTGGTAGCGAACCGCCCAACACCAACGGTTGAGTTTTTGGTGGATGGGTACAGCGGATTCCTGTTTCTGGATAAGGACGGAAAACCGAAGGTCGCTATGCACCTGCAGAACTACATGCGGGGGATGCAGAAAAAGATCGCCAGAATTTACGGGCGTTCATTTCCCAGGGTCACGCCCCATGTCCTGCGGCATACCTTCTGCACAGATATGCAACGGGCCGGAATTGATGTGAAGAGCCTGCAATATCTCATGGGCCACTCTAATGTCAGCGTAACACTGGATATTTACACACATGTGAATTTTGACGCGGTAGAAGAGGCGTTTGGACGGGCAGTCAGCAATCTGTAATCCGTGGCAATGGCGGGGCTGACCTTACCATAAAACTTACCATTTTCAACCGTAGGAATATGTAGGTTACCACAGAGAAGTGCGCGGATAATATTTAAAATACACGGCATTTCTCTTTATATCTCTACATAATTGTTGATAAAAGTTCAAAGTTCCGGAGGGCGGCATGTACTAAGTGCAAAAAACATCAAGCCCCCTGGCGAAAGCCAGGGGGCTTTTCTCGTGGAGACTCGGCTTGTCGGCGGAGCACAAGCATCAAGCATTGAGTCCTCCACTGCGCCTTCGAGCGGGGTGAGCCGGAGTCGGGAATCGCTTGCGTTCCGGCTATAACGCCGGAATACAGGATACGAAGCTTGTGATGGCAGGAAAGTGGGGGTGACAGGCTTTGCAGCGGCGCCCCGCTTCCACCAGCGGCACAGATGCTGCACATACTGAGTACCAGCAACCATTAAGCCCTTTGGCTTTACAGCCACAGGGCTTTTTCTCGTACGCTGGGGTTCCATCAGCGTTGCCCTCCCCTGCCCATACTCTGGAAACCGCAGTCGGCATGCGTCATGGGCTATGCCTCTGCTCATGTCTGTCCGACCTGATACTTCTTCAGCAGCCGCCACAGTGTCCCCCGGCTGATCCCCAGTTTTGCCGCCGTCTGCGTCCGGTTCCCGCCGCATTCCTGAAGAACGGCCAGCAACTCCTCATAGGACAGGTCGATCCTGGTATGGGCGGCCTTCGGCATCGGCGGCGGGCACGGGGGCGGCGTCTCGGGAGAGGCGGCACTCTCCAGCAGATGGGCGATCAGGCCAGATACAGAGACGCCAGGCCGGTAAAGCACCGCCAGCCGCTCACAGAAATTCTGCAGCTCCCGGATGTTTCCCCGCCAGGGGCAGCTCTGCAGCAGACGGCAGTCGCCATCGCTCAGTTCCAGCGGACAGCCGTCGCCCTCCCGAGCCTGGAAGTTCCGAAGGAAGCTCTGCGTCAGCAGCGGGATGTCCTCCTGCCGCTCCCGCAGCGGGGGCAGATTCAGCTGCAGGACATACAGGCGGTAATAGAGATCGCTGCGGAATTTACCTGCCCGGACCAGCGACTCCAGGTTCTTGTTGGTGGCCGCGATCACCCGGATATTGATGGGGGTCACCTGACTGTCCCCCAGCCGCATGATCTCCCGCTCCTGCAGGACCCGCAGCAGCCGCCCCTGAAGTCCCAGGGGGATCTCCGAGATCTCGTCCAAAAAGATGGTGCCGTTGTGGGCGATCTCAAACAGGCCCGGCTTACCGCCCCTGGTGGCGCCGGTGAAGGCGCCCTCCACATAGCCGAACAGCTCGCTCTCCAGCAGGTTCTCCGGCAGGGCGGCGCAGTTGATGGCTACGAAGTTGTTCTGTGACCGACGGCTCCAGGCGTGAATGCTCTGGCTCAACAGCTCCTTTCCGGTACCGGTCTCCCCCACCACCACGATGTTGGAGTCCGTCTGGGCAAAGGCCTTGGCCTCCTGGATACAGGCTATCATCCGCGGGCTGCGGGTGATGATGTCCCCGAAGGTGTACTTGGCCTTGTGTCCCTTGTAGTGGAGCTTTTTGCGCAGCTGGTCCTCCGTGGTCTGGATCTGCGCGGCGTTCAGCAGGGAAACCACAGTTCCAGCCCGGAGGCCGTGCATCATCATGTTTTTCGTTTTGACGGACAGGTGGGTGTTTTTGTAAGCGATAATCTCGTCCGTGTTCTCCGTCGCGGACACGATGCGGCTCAACGCCGGGGTGGAGAACACGGAGGATGCCGGCTTTCCCAGATACTGTTCCCGGCGAGAGAGCTGCAAGATCTGGATGGCAGCTGTGTTCAAAAAGGAGATCTGTTGATTGCGGTCGATGACCACCAGCCCCTCATAGGCGTTGTCCAGCATGGTTTGGAAGCTCAGGGCCTTCTCCCGTTCCACCTGACTGATCTTGGCCTGCTGCTTGGCCTCCGAGATGGCGTTCCAGAATGCCTCCCGGCCGGAGGTAATGAGCATGGAGGTCAGTCCGATCTCCTCCGCCAGGCGGCAGCCGGTGCCGCCGCCGATGATGACCCGCTTCCCGTCTCTGGCTGCCTGCTCCACACAACGGCGGATCTCCAACAGGCTGTTCTCCTGAAAACAGTACGGCGTCACGTCCACACCCAGCTGGCGGGCCAGCTTCTCCACGCCCAGGATCATGTTCTGGGTTCCCAGGATGGCGGCCGGAACAGGGCCGTACTTCTGCCGCAGCTGCAATAGAGTATTGACAATGTCCGTTCCGTTGATAATCAGCTCGATCACCGGGATAGAGAGGGAACGGCGGCACAAGTCCAGATAGGTGGCGCCCCGGGCGATCATGGCGTCGCAGTCCGGCCACTGGGGCAGCAGCTCCTGGGTCGTGGACGCCACCAAGATGTCCAGTGAGTACTCCGTGGCGTCCAGAGCCTGCAGGCGCATCTGCTCCGTGTGCTCCTGGAACACGTCCCAGGCGAGATTTGCCATGCTGGCGTAGGGAATGACGATGGCAATCCGAACCATAGCAGCCTCCTGTTCCCAAAAATCGGTGTGCTTCTTTGCCCATCATAGCAAAAGCCGCTTTTTACGTCAAGCCGCCGTCTGTTCTATTTGAGACGATTTAGAACAGTTAAAACACTATTTTGAACGAATAAAACACTCTCCGGTGAAAACAACCAATTGAGGCTGCAAAATTTTGGAGACACTTTTGTGAAAATCTGAAAAACCGCCCAACGGAGTTTCAGCAAAAATCTTGTGGCATCCAAAAACATTGAATTTTCCAAAATTGGCACAGAGATTGCTTTATAATAAGGCGAACAACCAACAGAGAGGACGTGACAAGAATGGAAAAGAAAGTTCTGATCCCTTCGGACATTTCTCAGCCCGGAAAAGACTATCTCGCCGAAAAGGGCTATACCATAAAAATGGGCCGTGGGACAGACGAGCAGACGATTTTGGAGGATGTGGCAGACTGTGATGCCCTGTTGGCCCGGAATGAGCATATCACCCGTGCCATCATGGAGGCCGCCCCCCGCCTGAAGGTCATCAGCAAGCACGGGGTGGGGCTGGATAAGATCGACCTGGACGCGGCTAGGGAGCTGAACATCTGGGTCACCAACGGTCCCCTGAGCAATACCGTGGCGGTGGCGGAGCACACCATGATGCTGATCCTGGCCTGCGCCAAGAAGCTGGTCTTCTTTGACCGGGCGGCCAGACGCGGCGACTACGACATCCGCAACCGGGTCAAGGGCATGGATCTGGAGGGAAAGACCCTGGGGCTGCTGGGCCTGGGCAAGATCGGCCACATGGTGGCGAAGAAGGCCATCAACGGCTTCGGCATGGAGGTGATCGGCTATGATCCCTTCCTTCCTGCAGACCGCTGGGACCCGGAGGTGGGCCGCCGTGAGACCATGGAGGAGATCTTCGCCGGCAGCGACATCGTCTCCATCCACATGCCCTCCACCCCGGAGACCCGCAACAGCGTGGACCGCCGTTTGATCGGGATGATGAAGCCCACGGCCTATCTGATCAACGCGGCCCGGGGCGACCTGATCCGGGAGGCGGATCTGGCGGAGGCCCTGCAGAACGGCGCCATTGCCGGCGCGGGGCTGGACGTGTTCCAAACCGAACCCCCCAGCCCGGACGATCCGCTCTTCCAGCTGCCCAACGTGACGGTCACGCCCCACAACGCGGCTCTGACGCTGGAGACCACGGACCGCATGGGCCTCCACGCCGCTATGGGCATCGACGAAGTGCTCTCCGGCCGCCAGCCTTCCTGGCCCGTGGTGGTGCCCAAGGAGCCGAGAACATGATGCGATTTCAGAGGTGAGAGTTGATGAAAAAAACGATTCGCAACAAAGAGCTTCTGGTTGGCGTAATTTTTCTGATAGTAGGTGTCGCGTACTTCGCGCTGGCTTTTACAATTCCCAGCTATGACGCCTATGGCGGCTCCTCCGTGGTGGATTCCTCTTTTGTTCCCAAGGTGATCGGCGCTCTAATGACTGTTCTCAGTGTTTTGCAGCTGGTCTTTTCTTTGAGGGCCGGCAAAAACCCGCCCCCTGCAGCTCCCTCTGCGAAGCCGACAGAGGAAGACGGCACGTTCAAGGTGGAGGACTGGGACGATGACGCTGCCAACCGCAACGCCGACACCAAGGCACTGATTGCCATATTCGCGATTCTGATTGTGTACATGGCGTTGATGTCTGTGCTGGGCTTTCTCATCTCCTCGGCCCTGTTCCTGTTTGCCACGATGATGCTGCTGACACCGAAGCAGAAGCGGAAACTGCCTGTGATTGTCATCCTCTCTGTTATCGTGGCCATCGGTGTCTATTACCTGTTTGTGTACGGTCTGGATATGGTCCTGCCGGCCGGTATTCTCGGATAAGAGGAGGACATCACATGTTAGATCTTTTTATCGACGGCATCGCAGCAATCGCAACACCGGATACGCTGGCGTTGATGATTCTCGGTGTCATTGTGGGCATTATTTTCGGCTCCGTTCCCGGTTTGACCGCAGTGACCGGCATTGCGCTGTTTCTGCCGGTTACATACAGTCTTGGGCCCATCAAAGGCATGGCGCTGCTGATGGCAATTTATATTGGTGCCGTGTCCGGTGGTCTGATTGCAGCCATCCTGATCAACATTCCCGGCACGCCGGCCTCTGTGGCCACCTGTTTTGACGGAACTCCGCTGGCCAGAAAAGGGCAGGCCTACAAGGCTCTGGGTGTGGGCACGGTGTTCTCTTTTCTGGGCACGATTTTCGGTATTCTGATCCTCGTATTTGTCTCCCCAATCATTGCTAATTTCGCTCTAAAATTCGGGCCTGCGGAGTATTTCTCTGTTTCGGTATTCGCCCTGACCCTGATTGCCAGCTTGGCAGGGAAATCTCTGATTAAGGGGCTGATCTCTGCGGCTCTAGGCATTATGTTCATCACCGTAGGCGCAGCCCCAATTGATGCCGTCAGCCGTTATACCTTCGGCTTTTCCGGTCTCCGCGGAGGCTTCGACATTCTGACCGTGCTGGTGGGCCTCTATGCCATTTCAGAAATCCTCAGCACTGCCGCGAACAAAAAGGCTCTCGCTGCTGGCTCCGGTCAAGTGATGCAGTTCTCCGGCAAGGGATTCGGCTTCACCCTAAAAGAATTTTTGAGCCAGAAATGGAATTTCCTGATTTCCGCGCTGATTGGCACCGGCATTGGTGTTTTGCCCGGCATCGGTGGTGCCACATCCAATCTGTTGGCATACACAGTGATTAAAAACAAATCCAAAACCCCGGAGAAATTTGGAACCGGCATTATTGACGGCGTAGTCGCCTCCGAGTCCGCCAATAACGCCACCATCGGCGGGGCCATGATTCCTTTGCTCACCTTGGGCATTCCGGGTGATGCAGCTACGGCTATGCTGCTTGGTGGTCTGATCGTCCACGGTGTCCAGCCCGGTCCCCTGCTGTTCACCACCCACCCCGATGTGGTATACGGCGTGTTTGCCGCCATGGTGGTTGCCTCCATTCTGATGATCCTTGTCCAGATGTTTGGCCTGCGGCTGTTTGCAAAGGTTTTAAAGGTGCCCAAATACTATTTGATGCCCATTATCATCGTGTTGTGCGTAGTCGGTGCCTTCGCACTCAATAACCGGCTGTTCGACTGCTGGTCCATCATTTTCTTCGGTCTGGTAGGCTATGCCATGAGCAAATTCGACATTCCTCTGGCACCTATGATTATGAGCTTTGTGCTGGGAGAGACCATTGAGACCAACCTGCGCCGGGCGCTGATGTATTCTAACGGTGACATCTCTACATTTGTGACATCCCCCATTTCCTGCGTGTTCCTGGTGGCGGCTGCCATCTCCATCGTTCTGACGATTCGCAAGCAGCTAAATGACCGTAAAAAGGCAACTGCCTGAGGAATCCAACCGTGCACCACAGCAGACGCTGTTAAACATGACAAGAAAGGAAGATTCAACATGAAAACCTGGAAGAAATTGTTCTCTCTGTTTTGTGCAACCGTAATGATGTGCAGCCTGCTGGCTGGCTGCGGCAACAGCCCGGATACCCCGGCCGATGACGCCTCTTCGGAGGATGGCGGCACTGACTGGCCCACCAAATCCATCAACATGATCGTTCCCATGGGCGCCGGGGGCGACACTGACTTTAATGCCCGCACATATGCAAAATATCTGGAGGATGTGTTGGGTGAGACCGTAGTCGTCACCAATATCACCGGCAATGGCGGAGCGCTGGGTTCCGAGGAAGTCAAGAACGCCTCTCCCGACGGTTATACCTGCCTGTTTTATCACACCTGCCTGAATATCAACCAGGCCACCGGCATTGCCGACTACGGTTCCGAGGCATTTGAGACCGTGGCTGTGGTGGGAAAGAGTTCCGGCGAGGCCGTGGTCGTGCGGGCTGACGCCCCTTATGACACCATGGAGGAGCTGATTGCATATTCCCAGGCCAATCCCCAGACCGTGAAAATCGCCGCCAACACTGGAGCCACCTCTCACTGGGCATCCGTCGTACTGAATGTGGAGGAAGATGCGCAGCTGAATATCGTCAATGCCTCATCCTCTGCAGAACGTGTTGCGAATCTTCTGGGCGGCCAGTTGGATGTTATTATCAATCCCATCGGAACCGTACAGGATTATGTGACCTCCGGTGATTTTAAGTATCTGGCAGTCACGACCTCCGAGCGGCTGGACTACCTGCCCGACGTGCCCACCTGTCTGGAACAGGGTGTGAATCTCTCCTACGATCTGATGTATTATGTCATGTTCCCCAAGGGGACCGATCCTGCCATCTGCCAGAAATTTGCCCAGGCGTTCAAAGAAATCTCTGAGATGCCGGAGTATGCCGAGGAGATCAAGACCGCCTACAACCAGACTCCCTATTTCCTCGACACCGAGGAGTCTATTGCCTACATTCAGGAAGAGAACGAGAAGATGATGGCCTATGCCGACTACTTCAAGTAATCTCCATTGACCAGCGTCCTCACAGCGGCAGGTCTGGCTGGTGACCGGCCGGACCTGCCGTCTTTTTGCCCTCATGTATTACTAAAGGAGGAATTTCCCATGTATAATGCGCACAAGATCACCGACAAAGTGGCCGCCGGCAAGCTGGCCATCGGGTCCCACGTGGGCTTTGACAGCCCCTTCGTCACCGAGATGATCGCCGGCTGCGGCTTCGACTTCATCTGGATCGACGGCGAACACAGCGCCATCGACCGCAAGGATATCCAGAACCATCTGATGGCCTGCCGGGCCGCCGGCGCCGCCGGCATCGTCCGGGTGCCCTGGAACGATCCCGTCATCATCAAGGCCATCCTGGACATGGGGGCGGACGGCATCGTGGTACCCATGGTCTGTTCGCTGGAAGAGGCCAAGCAGGCTGCCGCCGCCACCCACTACCCCCCTGACGGCATCCGGGGCATGGGCACCCGCCGGGCAGTCAACTACGGCATCTGGGACAAGAATGCGTATGTGGCCGACACGGACAAATATATCCTCACCATTGTACAGATCGAGCACATTGACGTGGTAAAGGACCTGCCGGAGATTGCCAAACTCCCCGGCATCAGCGGCTTCGTGGTGGGACCCAACGACTTCACCATGAGCATGAACACCCCGGAGCGCACCTACACCGTTAACGACCCGGAGGTGCAGGAGCAATTTGACAAGATCGGCCAGGCCCTGGCCGGCACCGGCAAGCTCTTCGGCGTCTCCGGCGCCTGCAGCGAGAAGTTCGTCACCGACTGGATACGCCGTGGTGTCAACTATATGTGCATGAACTTTGACTTCAACTACATCGTCAGCGGCGCCAAGAACGTGATGCAGACCTCCCACGCCGTGCTGGACCAGCTGGGAAGGGCGTACTGAGATGGCGTTTCTGACACAGGAACAGCTGGACGCCCTGGCCCAGTTTGACACCCCCACCATCTGCAACGCCATCGAGGGCTTTGGTGTCCGGGGCCGGACCGAGGGCTTCACCCGGCCGGAGCTTCGGATGCGCGCCGCCATGAGCGACAAACCCATGGTGGGCTATGCCCGCACCGGCGTCATCTCCGCCCGGCAGCCGGCCACGCCGGCCCACAGCGTGGTGATGGAGGCGTATTACCGCCAGTATGAGGACTCCGACCTGCCCATGGTGGCAGCCATTCAAGACCTGGACCGGGTGCCGGTGGGCTCCTTTTGGGGCGACGTACAGGCCACGGTCCACCGGGCCCTGGGCTGCATCGGCGTCATCACCGACGGTGGCGTCCGGGACATCGAGGAAGTAAAGAGGGTCGGGTTCTACCTGTTCTCCAAGGAGGTGCTGATCTCCCACGCCTACATCCACATGGTAGAGGCCGGCACAGCGGTGGACATCTGCGGCATGACGGTCCGCCCCGGCGACCTGATCCATGCGGATGCCCACGGCGCCATCGTTATCCCCCAGGAGATCGCCGGGCAGCTGGCAGAGGCCTGCGTCCGGGCCATGGACGCCGAGGAAGCTTTGAAGGGGCCCTGTCAAGCCGCTATCGCCCGGGGTGAGAGGGTCACCGCTAAAGAGATCATGGCCTGGCGGGGCGAGATGCAGCGCCGCCGGGCGGCCATTGCGCCGAAGCAAGAACATCTGTAGAAAGAGGTCTTTCCCATGAAATACACAGTCGAATCCCTGCGGCAGTTCGGCATTCAGGTGGCGGAGAAGGCAGGTATGTCCCACCAGGACGCCGAGACGCTGCTGAAGAACCTGCTGTTCAGCGACATGCGGGGCGTCCGCTCCCACGGCATGACCCGCCTGAGCGGTTATGTGACCCGCATCGAGCGGGGGTGCACCTCCGCCACCGCCCAGCCCACCATCACCATGGACAGTGGTGCCGTGTTCTCTATGGACGGAAACAACGGCATGGGCTCCACCATCGGCACTGCCGCCATGCAGGCGTGCATCCGGCGAGCCAAGGAATACGGTGTCAGCTTTTGCACCGTAAATCATGCCTCTCACTACGGCTTCGGCGGCTTCTACGCCATGCAGGCCGCGGCAGAGGGCATGATCGGCTTCAACATCTGCAACTCCCCCGCCCTGGTGGCTCCCTTTGGCGGTGCCACCGCCATGTTGGGCACCAATCCCCTGACGGTGGCGGTGCCCTCCGGCAAGTACCCGGATCTGGTGCTGGACATGGCCACCAGTACCGTGGCCAAGGGCAAGATCGCTCTGGCCCTGAAGGAGGGCAAGTCCATTCCCGACAACTGGGCCCTGGCTCCGGACGGCAGCCCCACCACAGACCCCGCTGTAGCCAACAAGGGTGCCCTGACACCCCTGGGCGGCGCCAAAGGCTACGCCCTGGCCCTGATTATCGACGTGATCTGCTGCTGCCTCTGCGGCGGCAACAACAGCCGCCAAATCCCCCGGATGTTCGAGGATCCCAAGGAGCCCTCCGGTGTGGGGTACTTCATGGGCGCCATCGACATCGGCAGATTCGTGGATCTGGAAACCTTCAAAGCCCGGACCGACGCCATGTATGATGAGCTGAAGGCCGCCCCCACGGCACCGGGCTTCCGGGAGATCATGATCCCCGGGGAGATCGAGTTCCATCTGACCCGGCAGGCGGAGCGGGAGGGTATTGACATCAGCCCCGCCATTGAGCAGGACTTCGCGGATCTGGCCGCCAGGTACGGCGTCCCGCTGGAACTGCTGCAATCCTGCTGACTTTCCAGTGGAATCGGCTGTCCCCCGGCCCCTGCGGGCCGGGGGACACACAGACAGGAGGAATGAAATGCACATCGTCATTTTGGACGGATACACGGAAAACCCCGGCGATCTCAGCTGGGGAGAATTGGAGAAGCTGGGAGACCTGACGGTTTACGACCGCACCAGCCTCACCGATGAGGACGAGATCATCTCCCGGATCGGCGGTGCGGAGGTGGTCCTCACTAACAAGACCCCCATCTCCCGCCGAGTGATGGACGCCTGTCCCTCCATGCGCTTCATCGCCATGCTGGCCACCGGCTATAACGTGGTCGACATAGCCTGCGCAAAAGAGAAGGGCATCCCTGTCTCCAACGTGCCGGTCTACGGCACCCATTCCGTCAGCCAGTTTGCCATCGCCCTGCTGCTTGAAATCTGCCATCACATCGGTTATCATAATGATACGGTAAAGAGCGGGAAATGGGAACAGTGCCCGGACTGGTGCTACTGGGACTACCCCCTGATCGAGCTGGCGGGAAAGACATACGGCCTGCTTGGCTGCGGGAACATCGGCATCCACACTGCCGCCATCGCATCGGCCCTGGGGATGCATGTCATCGCCTACGACATGCGCCAGCGGGACGAAGCTCTGCAGCTGGGGGTGGAGTACGTCTCCCTGGACGAACTGTTCGCCCGGTCCGACGTTCTGGGCCTCCAAATGCCCCTGTTCCCCTTCAACACCGGCATCATCAACCGGGAGAACATCGCCAAGATGAAGGACGGGGTCATCATCATCAATAACAGCCGGGGCCAGATGGTGGTGGAGCAGGACCTGGCGGACGCCCTGAACTCCGGCAAGGTGGCGGCCGCCGGGCTGGATGTGGTGTCCACAGAGCCCATCCGGGGCGACAACCCCCTGCTGACCGCCAAGAACTGCATCCTCACCCCCCATATCTCCTGGGCCCCCAGGGAGAGCCGCCAGCGCATCATGGACTGCACCGTGGACAACGTGCGGGCCTACCTTCAGGGCGCCCCCATCAACGTGGTCAACCCGTGACCGGACCGGGGCGGGCCTTCCGCCCGCCCCGCGCATCCAGAGAGGAGGAAACTCATGTCAAAGTGGATTCTCATGCCGGACTCCTTCAAGGGGACCATGTCCTCCCTGGAGATCTGCCGGCTGATGCGGGAGGCCCTTCTGCGCCACGTGCCGGATGCAGAGGTGGTCTCCATTCCCGTAGCGGATGGCGGCGAGGGGAGCGTGGAGGCGTTTCTGGCCGCCATGGGCGGCCACCGGGTAGAGGTGCCCTGCACCGGTCCGGATTTTCGTAAGATCTCTGGTTTTTACGGTCTGCTGGCCGATGGCTACACCGCCGTGATCGAGATGGCCGCCGCCGCAAGCCTGCCCCTGATGGAGGGCCGTCTCTGTGCTGAGGGAGCCACCACCTACGGCGTGGGAGAGCTGATTCTGGCGGCGATCCGGGACGGCGCCAGGCGCATCATTCTGGGCCTGGGCGGCAGTGCCACCAACGACGGCGGCTGCGGCTGTGCCGCCGCTCTGGGCGTCCGCTTTCTGGACGGCACCGGGGCGGAGTACGTCCCCGTAGGCGGCACGCTGGACCGGTTGTGCCGGATCGACATGTCCCATCGCTCCCCCCTGCTGAACGGTGTGGAGATCGTGACCATGTGCGATGTGGACAACCCCCTCTGCGGTCCCAATGGCGCCAGCGCCGTCTTCGGCCCCCAGAAGGGGGCGGACCCTGATATGGTGACCCGTCTGGACCGGAATCTGCGCCACCTGTCGGAGGTGATTCGCCAGGACCTGGGCCGGGAGATCGCAGACCTTCCCGGTGCTGGCGCCGCCGGCGGCATGGGAGCCGGTGTGATGGCCTTCCTGGGCAGTCGCCTGCAGATGGGGATCGAGACAGTCCTGGACACCGTGGGCTTCGATGCCCTGCTGCCTGGTGCCACCGCGGTCCTGACCGGCGAGGGCCGTATCGACTGTCAGAGCCTTCGGGGCAAGGTGGTCATCGGCATCGCCCACCGGGCCCGGCAGGCACGGGTCCCGGTGGTGGCCGTGGTGGGCGACGTGGCCCCCGGCGCGGAGGACGCCTATCAAGAGGGCGTCACCGCTATCGTGTCCACCAACCGTCGCGCCGTGCCCTGGGAGGTAGCCCGCCAGTCCGCCCGGGCAGATCTGTGCGCCGCCCTGGAGGATCTCTTCCGGCTCTACAATGCGTTCCGGTCCGCCCGATGACATGAGTGGATTTTTGAAAAGACGGTGCCGGGCGGCAGGAGCCGCCCGGCCTCATTCCCACCGTATCCGGGCTGCCGGCCTCGGGGCACCCTGCCAGCGGCAGCGAGTCTCTCCTCTGCTTCCGGTTTTTTGAAATTTTTCATTTTTTTCGAAGAAACGCTTGACAAACGCTGCCGCCTTCTGGTATAGTAATTGATGCCCGTTCGGGTTAGACATTTGGCGGCATAGCTCAGTTGGCTAGAGCATGCGGTTCATACCCG
>OOCT01000981.1_pt1 | contig 13011 bp, 9 predicted proteins | sample 1671851 | NCBI WGS metagenome assembly OOCT01 (sample SAMN06348199, study PRJEB24527) | human gut metagenome | biome: human gut; feature: ankylosing spondylitis patient; material: feces | host: Homo sapiens | place: China | collected 2015-10
TGCTGAACTGAAGATGATGTCTGTATATCATTAATCTTTATATCCATAACTTTACTCTCTTTCGTGTCCACCATTATGTAATTGTATCATATAAATATCATTAATACAATTCAAGCCAACTCACTCTTACTGCATTTATAAAAGCTGCTGTTTAATTGCCTCTTTGATGTCCCTTATACAATCCTCTATTGTTCCATCGTTGCTAAATCTCTGATTAATTCCGGCTTCCTTAATCTTTTCCTCCGAGAAATCTTTACTGTCTGCAAGAAAACGCCTGCACATTTCCTCATACTGTGGTACTTCCTGCTTCTGTTCCCTGTTGATAGCTCTCATAAGCCTTATTCCATCATCGACTTCTATATATATCGGTAATATTGCATCTTTTCCAAAGTATGCGCAAAATTTATTGTAAGCCTCAATAGTACCTATGACAATATACTTATCACCGCTTCCAAGCCTAATCTGACCATCATCAACTGTAAAATATTTCCATTCACCATATACCGTGTTATATGTCCTCATTTCTATTACTTTATCAGCCGCTTCAAGCTCCAATGCCTTCTCATTATCTACATAATAATACTCTACACCTTCTTTTTCTCCAGCTCTCATAGGTCTTGTTGTATACATAATAACAGTCTTAAGATTTAGCTCCTTATCACCAACTAAAGCCTTAAATATATTATCTTTACCACTTGAACTTTTTCCCATTAAAAATGCTATCTCAGGCATAACAAAGCTCCTTCTTTTACACCTACAACCTCCAGACCTGCCTCACCGGCCGCCTCAAGTATTGCAATAATCTTTCGTGTAATAACCTCTCCCGGACACAATATCGGTATTCCCGGTGGATATACATACACTGACTCTCCACTTATCTTACCATATATCTTCTCATTATTCATCTGAATTTCATCACAACCTGATAAATCCCGCCTGTTAAATGCTTCCGCAATTGTTAAAGTCTGCTCATCCCTGAAATCGGCAACATTTATCTTATTACCATTATCCTGATTATTAATTGAACTATAATTTAATCTATTGTCTGCCTCACCATTATGTATGCTATTAAATCTATTATCTAAATCCTTGTCTACTTTTGAATTTAGTATATCTTCCCTATCATATTTACTGATACTCTCATCTATTTCTTCGTCTATCTCCTTTAATGCCGCAAGAACTCTATTATCTAATTCTTCGTCTATCTCTTTTAATGCCGCAAGAAATCTATCATAATACTCCTGCGAGTCAAATATTGATGTCATCGCTATTACATATTTTATAGATGACATTTCAAGCTGGATTTTATATTTATAAAATAGAGTGTCATATAACCATTTTGCATCTTTATATCCTAATACAAGCTTTGATATGTCGTCTGTATTTATTAACCTGATGTGCTTTAATTCTGACAATCCATTTCTTAAAATAGTGAGCTTATCAACATATTCAGCAAATAATTTATCACCGTCATTCTTAACAATGCTTAAGCTTCTTGCTATGGAAGACATTAATATATACGATGGGCTTGTCGACTGGTATATATTCCAATACCTTCTTATGCGTTCTACATCAACTATTCCATAATTAATATGCATAATCGCTGTCTGTGTAAGCGATGGGAGTGTCTTATGCACACTGTTAATTACTACATCAGCCCCACTCTTAACTGCTGACTGAGGAAAGCTTTCTGAGAAATTAAAATGTGCACCATGAGCCTCATCAACAATCAATGGAATATTATATTGATGAAGATACTCTGCTATTGATTTAATATCAGATACATTTCCCTCATAAGTTGGTGATGTAAGTATCACGGCTTTAATATCATTTCTGTCATGGTCTGAGCTGTATTTATCCACAATGAACTTAATTTCTTTTAATGTTATCCCCTTATAATACCCATATTCCTCATCATATTCTGGATAAATATACACAGGATTCAGTTCATTGAGGATAACTGCATTATACACTGATATATGACAGTTTCTTGCCATTATAACAACATCATTTTTATGGGTAACTCCGCATATTGCCGACATATTACCTGCAGTACTTCCATTTACCAGATACCAGCTCTCATCAGCTCCATAAAGCTCCGCCGCCTCATCAAACGCATCTTTAATAATAGTTTCGGCATTGTGCATATTATCAAAACCATTAATCTCCGTTATATCTTTCTCATATGGATTTCCCATATCACCCATATATAACTCAATTAATTCTTTATTTCTCTTAGCCCCCGGCATATGCATAGGTACTATATTTTCATCTTTATATTTATCTAACTTAGACAATATATCATTATATTTAACATTCGGTTTAATGTCTGAATTTTTATTTGTAGTTCCTGCATTGCCATTCAATAATATATCATCATATTTAATATCCTTATTTGTAGTTTCTGTTTTATCCGATTTTCCTGTTTTATCTAAATTCATCTTTATACTCTTATCTTCATTACAATTCATTGTTACACTCTCATCTTTTATTTACTGTTATTTATTATTGGGATACAAAAAAACCATAGATACTACATAACGTAATACCTATGGTATAAATAAGTGCCTAGAACCGGAATCGAACCAGTGACACGAGGATTTTCAGTCCTCTGCTCTACCGACTGAGCTATCTAGGCTTATTGTGACTTCACATCATAATATCCTGTAGTAAACAATCAAGTTATTCACCAAAAGACTTGATTAGTTTACCACATAAATATCTTATCCGTCAACAATTATTTTAACTGTTATTATTGTTCTCAGCCATATATTTCTCATATAAGTCCGGTCTGTACTTCTTAGTACGTTCTAACGACTTCTCGTGCCTCCACTTCTCTATATTGCCGTGGTGACCTGATAATAATACTTCTGGCACTTCCATACCTTTGTAATTGGCTGGTCTTGTGTACTGTGGATATTCTAATAAACCATCCGAGAAGCTCTCTGTCTGGGCTGATTCATCATTATTAAGTACTCCCGGAACTAATCTTGACACTGAGTCGATAACAACCATCGCCGGAAGCTCTCCACCTGTCAGGACATAATCTCCAATTGACACATAGTCTGTAACTATGCTTTCAAGTGCTCTCTCATCAATTCCCTCATAATGTCCACACAGAATTACAAGTTCTTCTTCTTTGGCAAATTCTTCTGCCATATGCTGATTAAATGTATGCCCCTGTGGTGTCATATACACAACCCTTGGTCTGCCTGAACATCTTGATGCTATGCTCTCATAAGCATCGCACACGGGTCCCGGCTGCATAACCATTCCTGCTCCTCCGCCATATGGGTAATCATCTACCTTCATATGCTTATTATTGGAAAAATCCCTTATATCAACAGCTTCTATAGACAATACTCCTGAATCTATAGCCCTGCCTGTTATACTTGTATTCAACCCATCCAAAATCATCTGTGGAAATAGTGACATTACATAAAATTTCATTAGTTAGACGCTCCCGATATATTATTAAGGAAGAATGGGTAATAGTTATGATTAAGGTTATATCCACCTGTTGATACATCTGTATTAAGATATCCAGACTCATCCTTAAATGCATCTGCTATATCTATAAATGTCATTCCATACTCTGTCGCCCTGGCTGCAAGTGTGCTGTTAGCTTCATCAATAGCCGCCTGTGTTATCTTTACATTTGACTTTGCCTCAAAGCTCTGTGTTATAGGAAGAAGTGACACTACATATACCTTTACTGATGGAATTGCTTCCTTAAGCGATTCTACTATTGAACCTATTCTCTCAGCTACATTCTCTCCTGACCTTGTTCCATAGTTAAGGTCGTTAAGTCCAACAAGGACATATACCTTAGATGGATTAGCCGCCGCAACACTTGACACTGAATTAAGTGCCTTATCTGTTGTAAGGTTATTATCTGAGAATATGCGTGATGTGTCAAGATAACCATATTCACCTATACCTGATACAATCATATCACCAAAGAATACTGCATCATCATAATTAGAACGTGATGTGTATTCCTGTATCTCTGCCTTAGTTGTAATCCTGGCAACTCCGCCTGATACCTGAGCTGCTGATGTTGTACTGCTTGTTGTGCTTTCTGTTACAGCTGATGTTGTACTCTCTGTATCAGCTGCACTTGTTGTTTCATTATTAGACATCTCTATAGATGACTGTGTAATAATTATATCATTGTTATTATTATTGTTATTGGCAAGTGTTGTCGCCTTATCTTCCACTGGCTTTCCAATACTGCATAATTTAAGAACAATTGCAACAACTGCAATAACTACTACAGCCAAAATAACACCTATTACCGGCTTCTTATACTTGTTCCATAATCTCATCTTACGGTTAAGAACTATTTTATTCTTTTCCTCGTTATTATCTACTGCCATTATACATTACTCCTCATTCTTACTTCTGTGTATTATATTTTAACAGCATTATCTACCATCTAAGACGTCTTAACACTGTAGCTGAAGTCTTTCTTAAGCCTATATTAAGAATTCCGTCTTTAAGTCTGTAACCTTGTCTGTCTGTTGAATATCCGCCCTCAAATGTTACCATTATCTGCTCGACATCATCATCCATAGCAAGTCCAGTCTCCCAGGCAGGTATATTAACTCTTATCTCATCTTCCCCATTATTAACAACAACTATCACTGCATCATCTGATGTAAATCTTCCATATGCAATAACATTATGTGCTGAATAAAGCTGCTTATACGAGCCGGTTCTTAATACCTCATTCTCCTTGTGCATCTTTATTGCTGCCTTATGAAAGTCTATAAGCTCCTTATCTTCATGTCCCCATGGATAAGTTCTTCTGTTATCAGGGTCTGTGAAACCACACACTCCCGCTTCGTCTCCATAATATACAGTTGGTGCACCCGGCCACGTCATCTGAATAATGACAGCCTCCATAAATACAAACTTATTCACATTCTGATTAGCCACTTCTGATCCAAGCTTATCAACCCTGCCAACAATATGGTTAGTTCTTGTAAGAAATCTTGAATGGTCGTGGTTAGAAAGCTCATTCATAGATATAGAATAACTTTGTCCACCCATTCTTGCCATATTATGGTGCATAGCGCCAAAAAAATAATCAGGATTACCTAATGAATCAGGGCGCATTTCATCACTATGCTTCTCCATTCCTGTAAGAAACCACGTTACAGGCTCCATAAAGGCATCATAATTCATAATCGTATCCCATTCATCACCCTGAAGCCAGTCATATGAATCACCATAATTCTCTGCAAGTATTATTGCCTCCGGATTAGCTTCCTTAACAGCCTGTCTGAACTTTTTCCAGAATGTATGGTTATATTCCTTGCTGTACCCAAGGTCAGCTGCAACATCAAGCCTCCAGCCATCTACATTGTACGGTGGAGATACCCATTTCTTTCCAATATCTATAATATACTTTTCAAGTGTATCTGAGTCTTCATAATTCAGCTTAGGAAGTGTATCGTGTCCCCACCAGCCGTCATATGAACCATTATCCGGCCACTGATTACCATAGAATTTAAAGAAGCTGTGATATGGGCTTTCATACTTCTCATATGCACCGCAGGCATAATCGTCATCACTAGAACTGTAAATGTGTTCCCTGTCCATCCATTTGTTAAATGAACCACAATGGTTAAACACTCCGTCTATTATGACTTTCATTCCTCTGCTGTGTATCTGTTCTACCGCCTTGGCAAAGAACTCATTACTCGCTTTAAGATTTTCCTTACTTGTAACCCTGTTAATATATCGTGTTGCATTAGTATTGTTCTGGTCACCTTCTTTTAAAAGTTCCCCATCATCTTTTACTATAACACCAAAATGTGGGTCTATATAATCATAGTCCTGTATATCGTACTTATGATTAGATGGCGAAACAAACAACGGATTAAAATAAATGACCTCGACACCAAGCTCGCTAAGATAATCAAGCTTATCAAGCACGCCCTGCAAATCGCCACCATAGAACTCTCTTACACCCATATTGGCTGGATATTTATCCCAATCCTTAACCTGACAGACGTGTTCGCCTATATAACTGTATTCATCATCAAGCACGTTATTAGATTTATCACCATCGCAAAATCTATCGGCAAATATCTGGTACATAACTGCGCCCTTTGCCCAGTCAGGTGTCTTAAATCCCGGCATAATCTGGAAATTATAATAAGTATTAAGCTCTTTAATAGCTCCTATCTGATTGTAATAGCATACAACCTTTCCAGTCTCTACCTTGAAATAATAATATAATTTGTCATTATTAACTTTAATCTCAGCCTCGTAATAATCAAATACTCCAACTGCCTTAATCTTTGTCATAGGGTATTCTACATTATTAACATATATATACGCCTTGTCTACATTATAACGACCTGTTCTTAATCGTATCTTAACTGTATCACCCGGCATAGGCTCTGCCGGACATCTGTAATCGTTTGTCGCATCAGAAAATAAAGCTCTTGTATTAATGGTTGGTCTTGCATTACACATATACAAAAGCTTTCTTTCCCATGATGTAAGGTTCTCAACTCCTGCGCTTATTATCATAGAAAATACTCCTTGACATTAATCATATATAATTTTATATCATTACGGGTATTTATTCAACTGTAAGATATATTTATTAAGATTTCTTTAATTTACGGCTTCTCTTAACTCGTAACGATGGCATAGGTAAGAGCGTTTCTGCTTCATAATTTATTTACTTTATAAAATACGCTCTTACATATGACGCGGTGCTCCTCGAATAGATAATTTAAAAAATTTCCATTCCTGCAAGCAGTATGGAAGATTTCTTTAAATTATCCATTCTCATCGTTACTCGTGCAAATAAAAAGGACAGTCTGGGGGGACTGTCCTTTTTGGAGAAGGTATTTCACTTATTATGGGGTGTAGCAAAAAATATATAATGTATTGGGGGTTTTTACGTTAATTATAATATCATACAAAGCCCCATAAGTGTTCACAAACTTTACAATATATTGCAACTTTTTTTGTGAATTATTACCAAATATTTTTTGTGTATAAATACATTTCCATTATTTAACTGCGTTTTAACTGCAAAATCTCTGTTAATACCTAATTATAAACTCTCTCCATATGGCTTATCTTCAAACAAACTTTCAAATTCTTCTCTTGAAATCTTCTCTTTCTCAAGAAGGAGTTCTGAACTTCTATGAAGCACGTCCATATTCTCTGATATAAGTTTCTTAGCCTTAGCATAGCACTCATCTACAATTCTCTTAACTTCTTCATCAATTAGTGATGCTATATCTTCACCATATGGTCTTGTATGTGCAAGATCTCTTCCGATGAATACCTCATCACTGTCTGTATCATAATTAATAAGACCAAGCTTGTCAGAGAAACCATACTTAGTAACCATATCTCTTGCTGTCTGTGTTGCCTGCTTGATATCCTGTGAAGCACCTGTTGTTATATCATCAAATATAAGTTCTTCCGCTACTCGTCCACCAAGGCTTACAACGATATTCTGTAGCATTTTTCCCTTAGTGTTAAACATCTCATCTCTTTCAGGAAGCGGCATTGTGTAACCTGCCGCACCCATTCCTGTAGGAATGATTGATATTGTATGAACTGGTCCAACATCTGGTAAAAGGTGGAATAATATAGCGTGTCCTGATTCGTGGTAAGCTGTAATCTTCTTCTCTTTGTCAGATATAATCTTACTCTTCTTCTCAACACCTATTCCTATCTTAATAAATGCTTCTTCAACATCTGCGTTAGTTATATATCTGTTCTTCTTTCTTGCCGCATTAATAGCAGCTTCATTTAATACATTTTCAAGGTCAGCACCTGTAAAGCCTGCTGATGTTCTTGCAAGCTTATCAAGATCAACATCATCACCAAGAGGTTTCTTAGCTGCGTGTACCTTTAATATTTCAAGTCGTCCGGCAACATCTGGTCTGCCGACAACTATTTTTCTGTCAAATCTTCCCGGTCTTAATATAGCTGGGTCAAGGATATCAATTCTGTTAGTAGCCGCCATAACGATAATTCCTTCATTGACACCAAAACCATCCATCTCAACGAGCATCTGGTTAAGTGTCTGTTCTCTCTCATCGTGGCCGCCGCCCATACCTGTTCCTCTTCGTCTTGCAACAGCATCAATCTCATCAATAAATATAATACAAGGTGCGTTCTTCTTAGCTTCCTCAAACATATCTCTTACTCTTGAAGCACCAACACCAACAAACATCTCTACAAAATCCGAACCTGATATGCTAAAGAATGGTACGCTTGCCTCTCCAGCAACAGCTTTGGCAAGAAGTGTCTTACCTGTACCAGGTGCACCTGTAAGAATAACACCCTTAGGTATTCTTGCACCAAGAGAAGTATATCTTACTGGATCTTTAAGGAAATCAACTATCTCCTCAAGTTCTTCTTTTTCTTCCTGAAGGCCGGCTACATCCTTAAATGTAACTTTATTATCAGCACTGCTTATCATCCTGGCTCTGCTCTTTCCAAAATTCATCATCTTGGCATTGCCGCCGCCACCAGCCTGTCTTGTAAACATCATCATAATGAATACAATAACAAGAATGCTTAAACCAAATGGAAGTATAGTTGTAAGCATAACACTCTGTCTTGCAACATCTTTGAGTGTATATTCTATATTCTTATCAAGTAAAAGTTCTTCTACATCTTTAACATCTGATACATACACACTCTTAACTGACTGCTCACCGCTCACCTTAACAGTTACAACACCAGTTGGAACTTCTGCATTCTGTCTTATGGATACGCTCTCTATCTTACCCTTGCTGATATCGTTAACTAATTCGTTATAAGTATAATTGCTTGTGCCTGTATTCATTCTTGCAACATACATGATAAACATCGCCGCAATAATCACAATAATCATATAGATTCCCATTCCTGAAAATCTTACATTTTTCTTATTATCCATATCAATCTCCATTCTTACATATATTCGTAATTAGGTAATAATCAATTCTCATCATCAAGATGAACAACTCCTATAAATGGAAGATTTCTATACATCTGGTCATAGTCAAGGCCATATCCTACAACAAATTCATCCGGAATATTAAATCCGTTATACTTAACATCTATATCAACTTCTCTTCTGTCTGGCTTATCAAGAAGCGTACATATACATATGTCTGCTGGATTTCTTTCCTCTAACATAGGCATAAGCCTGAATAAAGTATTACCCGAATCGATAATATCTTCTACAACTATTACATGTTCACCTTCTATAGACTCATCAAGTTCCTTCTTAATTACAATATTACCACTTGAAGTTGTTCCACTTCCGTAGCTTGAAGTCTGCATAAAATCTATCTTTACTGGAACTGTTATTCTCTTGGCAAGTTCACAGCAGAAGAATATGCTTCCCTTAAGAATACATATAAGCTTAATTTCCTTACCCTCATAATCAGCACTAATCTTAGCACCAAGTTCTGCTATCTTCTCTTGAAGTTTGTCCTCTGAAATCATTACACTTATCTTGTGCTTATTTGACATAATTAATTCCTCTCTTTCAATATAAGCTGTATTTTAAATACGTTCTTTGTAGAGCCTGTGACCCTGCAATCTTCGCATCTGCGCACACCACACGCCCATAGCACGCGGTTATTATCACACACAAGCAGTATTTCATCTCTGTGTGAAGCAGGTATCTTGCGGTCTGTCAGTTCTTTCTTAAGCTTCTTGGTATTACCGCTTTCCGATACCACAATCCTATCCTCGACATTCTTAAATCTGATATCAAGTAACTTATTAAGTTTATCATAATCAAAATACTTCGTATAGCTGTTATTCAATTTATTTACGCAAATTTTACTATTTGAAGCAATCTCCGACAACTCTTCGTCATTATCATTAATGTCATAAACGGATATTTTGATACTCGCTGAATACATTTTATCATACTCTGGTATATATACAGTCTTGTCTATATCAATAATCACTTCACTATCTTTACTACATTTAGTGATATCTATGCGATGAACCTCTGCAAGTCCTGCACCTACCGTTGGCTCTATGTCCGCTCTATATCCTTTACTTGCCGTATCAGAAAATGTATTCTCTGCTCTGTTCTTTCTTTCAAGCACAATATATTCATATTCACGCACTGCCTTTATTCCATATACCGAGTCTATCTTTCTTCCTGTCTGAAGATTAATAAGCTTGTATACATCATATACATTGACCGAATATATATCCTTAGCCCTTCCTGCAAGCTTAACAAGTGCCTTATATATAACTCTTTTTCCAAGCACCTCATCTGCCTGCCCCAGCTGTTCAACTGATAATCTTATCCCTGCACCGTCCTGTGTTGCACAGCTTTTGTACAGCTTGTCTGCTTCTTTATCAACAAAATTCTCAACCGCTCTTACTTCTTGTGCCATAAATGCAATATTCTGCACAACATTTTTATTAATATGCTCACCCATATATGGCAACAGGACATTCCTTATTGAATTCCTTGTATAATCGTTATCATAATTAGTCACATCTGTCACAAATGACTGGTTTCTTAGCACAAGCCAGCTTTCTATATCCTGTCTTGTTATGCACAGAAGAGGACGGCATATGTTATCCCTCACCGGCACAATTCCTCTTATTCCTTTAAGTGATGTACCCCTCGCCATATTCATAATAACCGTTTCTGCCTGGTCATTCATATGATGGGCAACAAATATCCTTGTCTTATCATACTGCTTTGAAAGCTTGTCAAATATATCATATCTTTCAAGTCTTCCGGCTTCCTCAACAGTAAGATTATTCTCCCTTGCTATTTTTTCACATTCTATATTGTAGCAATGATAATCAAGCTTAAGACTTTCACACAGCTTTCTTGTAAACTGCTCATCATCGGCGGCTTCTTTTCTTATACCATGATTAACGTGTACAATATGAAGCTTTACGTCTTTATTATTATGTATAATATAATCGTTAAGCATAAGCATAAGACAGACAGAATCTGCTCCGCCTGACACACCAACAACTGCATTACAGCAATCCTCAAGCATATTATTAGCCTTAATGTATGTCCATACTTTTTTCTCTATATTATTAACATCCATATTAAATGCTTTCTCCTGTTGTTTTATATGGCAATATTGCACAATTATATATTTATTTGTTGTAGGTGTCAAACAGCCCGAACACAAGCACTGTGCAGTCATCACATACTTCACAATTATTATATGACATTGACTTTCTAAGTATCTCGTCAGCTATCGCTTTAGGCTTTTTCATTACGACTTCCTCGATAATCTCTACCATTTTCTCCTCTTTATTAAGACACGGAAGATTATCAAGTACACCGTCGCTCACCATAATTACATAGTCACCATCGTACAGCTTCTTGGCTGTGCAGTCGTAATCTACCTTTTCAAGCACACCGATAGGAAGTGTTGACGATTTGATTATCTCAACCCATCCCTCTCTTTTAATAAATGTAGATACTGCCCCTAACTTAATGCAATGCATCATACCTGACTGGCAGTCCACAACACTCATATCCATAGTCACAGGGCTGTCTTTGCCGCTGCAATTAATGTATGCCGTATTGATAAAATCTATGGCTGTCTTCTCCTCAAATCCGGCATCTATACAGTTCTCCATAAGCTCTATAACCATTCTGCTCTCAATAAATGCCCTCTTGCCACTTCCACAGCCATCTGCAATTGCCGCCACAACTTTACCACACGACAGGCTTGATACCATAAAATTATCGCCATTAAAGCCGCTTTTTTCTTTACATTTTCTTGCAACTCCTGATAAAAATCGGAAACGGTTCTCCTGATGAAACACATACTGCTGGCAGTTGTCGTTAATGACAAGCCTGTTATTATGGTCTGAATAGTATCCAACCCCCATAACATCACATACTATTTTCCGTATCTTTCTCTCTGCGACACAGCCCTTGCCAAGAGTTCTTGCAAGTATAACAACTTCACTCCTGCCTGTCTTGTCTTTTAATATATTGACATCTTTAATAACTATTCCTGCGACAAGTGCCCTTGAAGCCATATCTCTTGCAATTCCCTTAGACGGCTTATCTGCCTGTAACTGCATAAGCGTGCAGTCCTCAAGAATATCTGCAACAAGAAACAACTGTCTTTTAAAGCTGGGACTTTGTGCTTCATCACCTGATGCACACTCATATGCTTCTCCCAGACGGCGAAACGTCTTAGCTGTTTCGGACAATCTGTTTATCGTATAAGTCATACACAATCCATCATTCTTAACTGCCATAGCCCCTCATTTCTGGTCTAAATATACTGTTTTCTTAAACCGAACACCATTATAATAGCAGTTATATAAAAAATGTGTCGAACCCTGTTACGTTACTTCTTCCCTTTAAATATTATCTCATCTGGATATATAAGTCCGAATTTATCCTTGGCAATCTCCTCCGCAAACTTCTTCGTCTGCACATACTTCTTATATTCATTAAGCTCTTCTGTACGCTGTTTTTCTTCATCAACCTGTGCCTGAAGCTCTTTAATCTGCTTTTCATACCCTACATTTTTGGCTTCAATATTCTTCTTGCCATTCCATAAAAGCACGCCAAGACCCACAACAACAAGCATAGCAAATACCATACCCAGAATTGCTGAGCGTTTCTGTCTTTTTCTTCGCTGTTCCCTTTCTCTCTTTGTCTCAAATCTCATCTATATCTCTCCATTCTTCGGTCTGTCTTTCCTTAATGACTGCAACACTATTCTAATCACAGACACAAGCATTTTCAATGGTTTCAGTAAAATTCCTACAAGCCTTACTCCATATTTTATGTAATACACGCTTAACGCCTTAAGATATAGAACTGCACCGCACACAAGCCCCACTACAATAAATGATCTTATAATTCCGCTATTAACATAGAAACATATAATAAATATCCGTATTCCTACATATATCCAGTATATAACATCTTCTACAGCAATCATAAATACACGCCGGTGTCTTATGATTCTTCTTATTATTCTTATTGTATCATATTGAAATGCGAGC
>OOCT01000995.1_pt1 | contig 12630 bp, 19 predicted proteins | sample 1671851 | NCBI WGS metagenome assembly OOCT01 (sample SAMN06348199, study PRJEB24527) | human gut metagenome | biome: human gut; feature: ankylosing spondylitis patient; material: feces | host: Homo sapiens | place: China | collected 2015-10
TTCTCTGCTTCATGATGTTATCCCTGCGATGCACCAGCTGACCAAGTGACCAGTATGCATCATTAGGGCAGGCATCCGGAAGTTTATCAAGCATATTTAGAGTTGCAAGTGCAATAGCTTCTGCATCGTCGCTATCGCTCTTGCGATACATGGCACCACGGTGCTTTGCCTGACGATGAGAAATAGCAGTATTTACATCCTTAACCAGATACCCCTTGTCAATAAGGTTTTCGGTAATGGGCGTCCTTATGTGGAGACATAATTAAATAAATTTTGATAATTTGTTATTCTCGAAACAATTTCCCCATCCACTACACTCATTAAACGAATATTTCTCAAAAGGCTTAATATCAACTAAATCAACATTATTTTTTTTCATAATATCAACTGCTTGCTCTATTTTTTTTAATGTATTGATACTATAATCACATAATTTAGAATATAGTTCACATGTTCCACATTCGAATATTATTTTTAAAAACAAATGTATTTCTTGATTAGAGTTGCTATACAATCTATGCAGATATTTGAATTCTTCTTCTGTAATATATTCCGCATCCTCCATAGTATCTTCTAATATACTATTAGGCATATATTCCGCAAGTTCGTACATCCAATCATCAATGTATTGAATCTTCGTATATGACCATAATTTTTCTAACAGCCACCTCCATTCTTCTTTATTGCAGTTATAATGCAACAATACGTTTTCAAATGAGCTTATTAAATATGCCATTCTGCCTCTAATTGATATATTTTTTAATTCTTCCATTTACCTCTTCCTTCCAATTAATGAGAAAACACATCTGCAACTCTATCACCAAATATATATATACAATTTTCGCACACCGGTTTTGATACATTGTTTTTAGTATTAATAGTATACAAATATAAATCAGAAGCATTTGCTCCCGAATTCAATGCTTGATTTACAGCATCCACTTCAGCACAATTACCTAATCGATATTGATTCAAAGAACTTTCTGGCAACCATGATTCTAGCGATAAATTAAGCGTATCTCCACTCAACTGTACACCTCTGTTCATTCCATAATAATAATTACCAGTTCTTGCATCTGTTGTTGCGATGGTATAGTTGTTCTACCACTCTTGACATAAACTCTTTACCCTTATAATAATCCAAGCCGATGCCACTCTTCCGGAAAATGCGTACACTTCCCAAAGCTGACTATCACATCTGCTTAAAATTCTACTACATATTTGCCATTATTTCACTACTTTTCGCCAGCACTTTCCACCACTGGCATACGATATTCCGTACCATGCTTTAACATTCCATAAATAATACTGATTAACCGTCTTGAAATGCAAATCAGTGCCTGCTGACTGGTTTTTCCCTCTGCCTTACGTTTCTCATAATATGCCCGTACCACCGAATTTCTCGGTGTACCCTTTGAGGATACCTGCACCATCTGAATCGCAAGGAAATAAATGGTTGCCTGCAATCGTCTGTTACCTTGCTTGGTGGCTAAATCTTTCCCCTTACCGCTGGATGATAAATGAAGTGGTGCAATCCCGGCGAACTGTGCCAGTTTATTAGCATTAGCGAAACGTTTGATATCACCGATTTCAGCAAGAATCTTCACTGCTGTGATGACATTTACACCGGGAATGGTTGTAAGTGTGCAGCCAAGCATCTTATACATCTGTTCCAGCATCTTGTCTACCTCTGTCAGTTGGCTGCCATAGTGCTGTAAATCACTGACTATGCTAAGAGTCACCATATCCCTTGCATCTTGATAAGCATTGTTTTTCACCTTATCACTGGCTACCGCATCCAAGATTTTCTCGCAGGTCTTGGTGGAGCATTTATTGTGGCTGACAGGAACAAGTTCCGCTCGCAAATCTTCCACAGACTTACCTTTTAGATACTTTTTGGATGGGTAATGCTCCCAGAAATACAGTGCAGTAGGTCTGCTGATGTCATTAAAAAATGACTTGTAAGACGGATATGCAATACACAGCTGCTCGTGCAACTGATTAACCAGTCTGGTTCTCTGCTTCATGATGTTATCCCTGCGATGCACCAGCTGACCAAGTGACCAGTACGCATCATTGGGGCAGGCATCTGGAAGTTTATCAAGCATGTTTAACGTTGCAAGTGCAATGGCTTCTGCATCATCGCTGTCACTTTTGCGATACATGGCACCCCGGTGCTTTGCCTGTCGATGTGAGATAGCGGTATTTACATCCTTTACAAAATACCCCTTATCAATCAGCCACACCGCCAATGCTCTGCCGTAACCATAAGCATTCTCCAGACCATAGACTACTTCTTTTGCATCAGTATTACATTTTTTAACCTTTGTTACCAGCTTAGGAAAATCGGCTGGTCTGTTGGGAAAAGTAATCTCTCCCAGTTTGTTGTTGTAGCAGTCAATCATAACTGCTGTGTGGGTTTCCTTATGCAAGTCGATACCCACATAAATAAAATTTTCTTTAACCATAAAATCAACTCCAATCTCAATGTTTGGCAAAATAGTGGCAATCTCAACTGTTAAGCATCTTTCTCGGAATTACGCATCTTTTCAGCAACCAAGTGTGCAAGAGTGGTATAGCCTATCCACTTCTGGTCAGGCACAAAATATTCCGCAAAGGAACACCGCTGACTTTCATGGAGATGGATACATCCTGTAGAACACAGGACACGAAGCAGAAGAAATCTCCTTCGTGGTGTGTGATGTTAACTCTGAAAAAGAACAGTTGCAAGTCAAAATTTTTGTTTTGAAAAATCGGAGGAAACTTTGGCGATGTGAAGACAGAATTGGCTTTATGCCATAGACCAAAAACAGAGAAAAAACCGTAAATATGCACAAATTCATTTTTTAGACAGACAAATCAACTTTCTCTTGCCCCTGTGAGAGCCTGTGTTGCCCCTGTGTGCGATTTTAAGACCGAAGTCGAGGTATAGTTACCCATAATAGAATTATTGAGCCTTGTTGGGGAAATGTGAAAGACATGATTTCTTGAGATACCGCCAAAATAAGTAGTGTCGAAAATAGTGCAGGTTAAAGGGCTTATGCCGCCAAAGACAGCATAAGTCAGGAAACACCCACCGGCAAAGCCGTTGGAAGAAATCTGTTGTGGCATAACTTTCTCTACTGTTCGGATATTTGTTATGCCTTTATGAGACTCTATTTGTTTTGCCATATAACAGAAAAATCGAGAATGCTCCATGACGGTTGTCACCATTAGAACATCCTCGATTGTTTCCATTTAGGAATTAAGGGGATTTTTCATCCCTCTTATACCCCCTGTTGAGTGCCATTGTAACATGAGCGATTTTGGATCGTCAAGAGAAATATTACAAAATTATTACATTTTATTCATCACATTTTAAACCATATTTTAATAAAGCCTCATAAAAATCCATTTGCATTCCCTGTAATGCTTCTTCCTCATGTGAATACAAAGTAACTTTGCTTTTGCATATTCCAGCATCTATTTCAAATCCCAGGAAATCTCCTGTTTCTAAATCGACAACTGGAAAAAAAGACTTCTCTATAACCCATTCTTTTAATACATTATCCTTGATGTAAAACATGCCATTGCAGTCACATGAATACACTACTATAAATCCAAAATATCCTCCTCCATATTGGCTTGCAAAATCTTTATAAGAGTCTGGCAGTATTATGTCGTAATATTTTTCGACATCTTCAATCTTTTCAATATCTACTTTGGCATCTGACTCCAAGGCAAATAATCTGGGTTTCTTTTCTGACATCTCCCTAACCTTGTTTTGAAAACTAATTCTGTCCATATTTTATCCTCTCTAGTCATATATCCAGTCTGGTAGTAATTCATCTGCTCCCTGTTCTCTTGCTCGATACCACCAATGTAATTGCCTGTCTTCCATTCTCATTTCAGGAGTTACGCCTTGGTTGTATGTATTTGGGTGTAGTGCTGGATTATTTCTGTGTTGTCCTGGTAGTACTTCATGCAGGGCACCTCCTGGCATCTGTCCACCATGATGAATATCGGGACTTCCTAAACCTCTAGGTGGATGTCCTAACAATGCTTGTTTCATATCATTTTCAGTCCAATCACCATCTATTCTTACTGGAGTATCTCCTGCATCATATCCAAGTCCTGTAGTAACATCTGTTTTACTACCACTCTCAATACCACTTCCCCCTCCCAGCAAAGCCTGCTGTGCCAAGCCCTGCGCCGCTACCGGATATTCGGTATACTGCCCCGGCGGTCAGCGCTCCGGCTGATGCTTCAAGTTGTGCGGTAGTAATACCCAGCCCCCTCTCTCGCAACCCCTAAAGTTTCATATGTTTTGCAAAATTATAAACACTACATGCCCACCGAGAATTAAAAACATTCTCGTTTAACATTTCTATTTGTTTTCGGGCTACCCTTAATATCATCATATCATCATCTGCAGGCTCATATCCCAAAATAACTTCCTTGACCACACCTTTTTGATAGATTCCAAGTAATAAAGCTAACAATTTCTGTACTTTTTTATCAATAGTATGATTGCTCTCTTTCATCAACTCGCTATGACCGGGACTCCTGTTTCCACGGAAAGCCCGCTGCCGGACACATTACCTGGCACACCCCGTTCTCCACAAACGTGTGCACACTCTGGATAATCCCCCGGAACAATACCTGCTCACGGTTGTCACCGTCCTCCTGTACCGTAATCCTGACCGCTTCCTCCTGCAGCCTTCTGATGTCCGGCATTCCCGCCAGATACCCCCGGAGCGTCACCTTTCCGTGCTCTCCCGGCTTTATTTCCATAAAAAAATCTGCAACTGCGGTAATATTTAAATAGTTGCAAGTCGGCAGGCTCTATAGACATAAAAAGCTTGCTATTTCTTAAAAGTCACATTTTTGAAAACCTTTAAGGAGCTCGTCTATTTTTTCAATCTCTGGATGCTCCGTGTTACTAATTGTAATAAACTCTACATATTCTCCTAACTTTTCAATTATCTCAGTTTTTAGTTGACTGTAACGAATCACTTGTTTTTCCCATTCTCCTGCAATAGGCTCTTTCAGGTTGAACTCAATATCATGAGAACCTTCTTCCTTCTCTGCCTTTACAATGCTTACCATTACTTCTTCATTTGTTTTTCTAAATTCAATCCATGTATTATATGATTCAACATCACTAAGCGCAACATAATCTTTTAATGACAAATATTTAATAACCCTTGCCAACCTTTCAAACCAATCATATAGTGAAACTTTATCCATAACTGTTTCCAGCTCTTTAGGATATATTTCTCCATATTTACACTCATTACACTTAATTTGAAAAAAACCATTTTGCCCTACAAAATCATCATACTCACTATGAACTACTCTGTAATATAATTCAAACATATGTATCTCCTATCTAAAATCGTCTACCGTATACTGATATACACCATACGCAGTATCAAATGTTCCGTCATCCTTTATAAAAACATTTATAATTTCTCCATTTATCTCTACTGAATGTATACCAGTTTTAGCTTGACTTCGTAATGTATTGTATGCCTCTTGTGTATACTTTACAACTTCATCCTGAGACCAGTTTTTATTAAAAAATGGTGTATTAGCTAATTTGTCGGCTAACTGTTCGTCAGTTAAATACTTTGCTTGTTCTGACATTCCCTCAAATGTATGCTTCTTAATATGTTGAATACTATTTTTAGATAATTGTATTACATCTGCAGCATTTCTCCCTCCCGGCAAAGCCTGCTGTGCCCATCCCTGCACCGCTGCCGGATATTCAGTATACTGCCCCGGAAGGTATGGCTGCTTCAAGGCTGCGCTTTCCCGTCTGCTCCGTCAATGTCCAGTTTCAGGTACACCGATTCCTTCTCCCGCTTTTCTACTGTTCCACGCAGGGAAACTCCAGCCACAATACCTGTTACGAATACTTTTTCAAATATCTAAAGAAAGAGGAAACCAACCGTAAATGCTATCATTCTCTACAGGAGTTACAACTGTCCATATTTGAATACATAGAAGGATACTATAATTCAAAACGACCACACTCCATATACTTACTCCAAACGAAGCAGAAGCTTTCTATCAGGAGCAGAATATGTAAGGCTGTTCCTGATTATTTTTTCACTTTTTTGTCTACTTCCTTGACTGTACTTTAGAGTTTAACCAAACTATTTTTCATTCTCACCATATTCTAAAAACTCTTCATATTTACAACGCATATTCATTTTATTATCAATAGCCGCATAAGTCCTTCTAAGCTTCTCTAAAAAATCTTTACTGATAGCAACCTTGTTCTTTGTCAAATCAATAATTATTTCATCTAATAGTATTTTCCCTATTTCTTCTTTTCTTTTATCTATTACATCTATCATGTCCTTTTGATTGTCAAAAAAGAAAACATTCCAAACTGTTGCTTGTAGATAATCATCCCCTTTATTATTTTTAATAATATCTTTTCCAAGTTCTAAGGCTTTCTGTGAATCCTTTTCTTCAAGAATCATAAGTGCCTTTGTTGTTTCCTCAAAATCAAGCATTTGATCAATAATCTTAGCAAGTTCCTCACTATTTAAATTCTCTAAATATTCATATTCTTCCATCTTGTTTCCCTTCTACTTCATAGGCTTTAATATGACGGTCGCTAAATACGGTGTTCCATCAGGTAGTATTTTCCACCTACTAACTACTTGTACTTTACCATTCACCCCCTCAATGTAACTTATAATTTCTGTATTTCCATCTGTGACCTCTTTTGCCGCATCCAAAAGATTTTCAACAATCATTTGATTGTTTTCAATAGAATCTTCTATTCCAGCCTCATTGAGGGTATTGTTCATTTCTTGAGAACGCTGATAATTATGTAACCTATTCTCACATTCTTGTAATTCTTTTTTCATTTCTTTTGTAAAGCTTTCGGGATTTAATTTTCTTATGTCTTTCAATTCATCAATCCTAGTTATTGTTGCTTCAACATCCCGGCAAAGCCTGCTGTGCCCATCCCTGCACTGCTGCCGGATATTCGGTATACTGCCCCGAAAGGTATGGCAGATTCAAGGCTGGCGCTGTCCCGTTTGGCACCACTGCCACCCTCGTTCCTCCCGGAACGGTTAAGGCGGTCTCATTCGGTAACGGCGTGATCTTTGGTCTCTGGTAAGTGTACGGATTCGTATGTACCTAATGTAATTGTCTGTATCAAGTTACTCTCACAATCTCCCAGCACAACATACTTTAAGCCTCGCATCTTCATCTGATCATTTCCCGGAAAATTTCCCTCCAAACCTCCGTGCAGAAAGTCTGCATTCTTAGCAATAGCTGACTGCCACGCATCCACAAAATTTTTCTTATACTGCTCTCCGGCAACTTTACAGGCCGCCACCCAGCACCAGTTTGTTCTGTTCTGAATATACTTCATTGATTTCAGACATCGTTCCCAGAAAATCCCATACACCTATCTTCTCTCCAATGAGTAGAATGCGCCCTCCATCAGCAGCAGTACCTGTCCATCCGCAGATACAATCACTGTCGCTGGATTATATCTGTCGCTTTCTCCGTCTTTAAATTTGGCAAACAATTTTATATAGACAACTGGGTATTCCACAAAAAAACTTTCCGACAGTGTCGTTGTATCACTGTAAATGGGATACTCGTCATTTATTCTTTCTGTGCTTAAAATGATAGAAAACGGGCTTTCATAGCCATTGACACGGATTGTGTATCCATCTTCATATTCTTCCACCGGTTGTACTTCAACGCTGATATCCGGTACAGGACTCTCCTCTGCTGCTCGGACCGCCTCGTGACATTCCCCGAAAAACGTTTCCCGTGCTTCCTCGTCCGCATAAGTATCCGGCTCAAACTTGCGCAGATTATACGGGAGAACATAGCCCATATATGTATCCGTCGTCCATGTTCCTTTTAGCGGAGCTATCATGGCATCTGTCTCTTCCAAACTCCACCGGTTGTTAATTCTTTCCGTATCCATCAGCCTGTCTCTGCTAACCGAAATTTCTTTTCCATCCAAAACCCGGAATGTGATATTCTCATTTTCGGAGACATTTTTACCATCTTTCTCTGTACTTGAAATCCCTCCCCCATATCCGTTTTCCCCAGACCTTTTCATTGTCGAGCTGCAGCCTCCGGTAATCAAAAAAATAAGTATACAAATACCTAAGGCGATATGTTTTTTCATGTCTATTCCCTACCTTTGCACCTTAATTAACTCAAAAATATGATCCATACAGTCCTGCCGGATCTTTTTCAGACATCCGCTTTGCCCAAAAATAATTGTTATCTTTTACCAGCACCACAGTCATTTCATCCTTTAAAATCATTTTATCCCAAAAACAATCCTCTGAAAATTCATAGAAAACTACAAAAAATTCATTTTCCAGACCCATTGCCTCTACAAGCTTCTCTATTGATTTTTCCCCTATATCCACAAGATAAAAATCGCAGATCTCATTATCCTCCATTGTGGAAAAGTTCATTCCGATATATTCTTCTGCGTCGTGTTGCTCTGATTTTAGAACTTCCGTAACCACCCATTCCCCGCTCCAAAGCCCATAGTCTGCTCTAAAGAAATCTTTTCCTTCTACGATATCATCATAATCCACCACCTTCTCCATGCGGTATACTCTTCTCCCCCAAAAGGCTAACATCTCTTTTTTATCTGTCAATATACATGGAGAAAAGGCACTGCGTGATCTGGCATACTCCTCACCAGGCTTTACCTCACCAAACGACAGGTAATACCCCGCCGGCGTCGGCAGCATATTTCCTATATTATATTCAAACCACCGAACAATTGGAGAGGCTTCATACCCACCCAACTCTACGGTATATGACCACGTTTTGCTTTTATAGGAACAGCTTTCCGGCAACATTTCATACACAGCGCCTACCAGTTCATCCGTCTCATCCCAAGTATCTCCTTCTCTGATACCTGTAATCTGCCAGACTCCCCATATATACTGCTGTCTTTTCCCCTTGTTTTCCCAACCATCCATGTTTTCCGCGTCCTGTTCCTGATGCACCTTCTCCTCATTCGCTGCTTCCGTTCTCATCAAATCACCATCATTCAGATAATCCTCCATATAGGCATCCAGATACACCCCATACTGATCCCTCTTGGATGTCCGCCTTGCCCACAGGTAGTTTCCATCCTTTACCAGTACTGCTGTCATCTCATCTTTTACAATCATTTTATCCCAGTAAAAATCATCTGAAAATTCATAAAAACCTACAAATGTTTCTTTCTCCAGCCCCATTGCCTTTACCAGTTGTTTTATGGACGGCTCCCTTGTGGAAACAATATAAAAGTTACAAAACTTTTCCTCCAGTATCTCTTGAAACCATGTGGAAAAATCTGCTCCTATATACTGCTCTGCATCATCACCATCCTCTTTCAGAATCTCTGTGACCTCCCACTCTCCATTCCAAATACCGCTAATTGGTATCAGAAAGTCTTTTCCTTCTGGCATATCATTATAGTCGGTTGTTTTTTCCAGACGACACCAGTTTCCATCTTCCCGTCCTATGATTTCATTTTCCCCAATTAAAATCAATACCGTAAATGCACTCTTTATCCCACCATACTTTCTTCCCATCTCCACCTCACTGAACTCCAGACAATAGTTCGTGTCCTGCGGCAGCATTCCGGCTATATCATACTCTCGTGCTGAAATCAACGATGCAGAGTACCCTTCTAATTTTAGTGAGTACGATTCCGTGCTGCTTTTGTAGGAACAGCTCTCCGGTAACAGCTCATACACAGCACCCACCCGTTCATCCGTCTCATCCCAGGTATCCCCCTTTCTGACACCGGTGACTGTCCATTCTCCATAAATATACTGTTTCTTTTCTCCCTGATACTCCCAGCCCTCCGTTCCTATCAGATCAAAATTCTCCGTTGTATCGACTTTTTCTGTTTCTTCTGTTGTACGAGACCCGCATCCTCCATGAAGCAATACTGCACATAACAACATTATAGATATTCGTTTTAGTTTTTTAATTTTTCTCATACTTCTCCCATTCGTCCACGACAATGGTGCTCCCAAGTCCACCAGCCACTTCATAATTCCCGTCAAAATAAATATCCAACTCTGTATCTATCCTATCTTTATATTTGCCACGATTTTCCATATACTCATCATTTAACACTATAAATTAATATCCAAGCATTTTCCTTCAATATTTTCAGTGAAAATATTTTCTTCCTCTGCTATTACTTTTTTCAATTTAAAGAGCTGAACTTTTGACAATGGTACTTTAAATTCAATTTCTCCGCTTTGATATTCTCCTGTTAATATTGAATCATATAATCTTTTTATAAAAGAATACCATTGTGGTAAATTAGCATTATCAGTTTTGTCTTCTAAATAACTTAATCCATCAGCCCTATAAAAAATTAATAATGCTATACTTAAATCACATTTTTTATTATCTAAAACCGTTTGTGGAATATCAAAACCATTATCCCAATTATAATTATAAGCATAGACATATAAAATTTCTTGATCTTCCGTTTGAGAAATAATTCTTTTTACTTCATCGGTATCAGCATCGTACAATAATGCTTTTACATTTACAATTTTATTTTCGTCCATTTATTGAATCCTCTCTAAGCTACGTTGCCACAAATCTACAGTTGCACCTTGACTAGGATATAATGGCAATCCACGCTGCTGTAAATATTTTAGATTCTTTAATTGTTTTTTCCTTCTTCTATCATCTGAATAAAACTCCAATCCACATCATTTATTCGTTGCGTCATTTCTTCGATGATTTTATACTGTTGCTGATCTATACCCACATCTTTTCCATATAACTCATTGTATCTGTTTTTATATTGTGTACACCAATAATATTTGCTATACAGAATGCTCTCTAATGATACTCCTAATAGTTCTTGAATTTCCTTTTCTTTTTCATCGAAAAAATACCAGTAATTAAGTAAAATATTTAGTTGCTTATCTGAATATTTTTCTTTGTATGAATACCCTACTTTAACTATTATCTCTTCGACTTTGCATTTTATTATTTCCATAAATTCTCCTATTCTGGATAAAATGTAACGATTATATCCACATTATGCTCTTTGAAAAATTCCGTTAACTGATTTACGGCACTTTCATCTGATACAAGCCATTCGACCTTATAATCTGCCGCACCTGCCGCATCTATTTGTCTTCTTGCTTCTTCTAGTACCTTATTCTTTGCAAAATCAGGCATATCATTAACATGATAAAACGATTTTTGCTGCATAACAAGTTTACCATCTTGCACAGTAGAATTAATCATATTTTCAAACTGAACATATCCTCCTTCAGGATGCGGTAAGTAATAACTCTCATTTTGAGGATTTATCTTTAACTCATATCCATCTACTCTAGGATTGTTTTGTCTTATTCTTTGTCCCCAAAATCCGTTTCCATCTGGTCGCACATCAATCTCATGTATACCCCACTTGATTTTATCTGTATAGACACCAGATACTGAGCCACCCTTGACATCGAATCTGAACCTTCATGTTTTTCCAAGCATTTCCATTCCTTTTGAAAAAAATCAACACTCTCCAAAGCAATGGTTTTCACTGCCTAAAATTTTACCATATTTTCTCTGTCGTTACTAAAAAAAATGCTATTAACCCAAGTTGTCCTGCACTTTTGGCATGACATACTCGGTCTTATTTTTCAACATGCCATAAATGATACTGATTAACCTACGGGAAATCAATATCAACGCCTGTGGCTTGGTCTTCCCTCTTGCCAACTGCCTCTGATAGTACGCATAAAAGGCTGGATTTCTCGGCAGGCCTTTGGATGATAACTGAATCATCTGAATGGCAAGAAAATAGATGGTTCCCTGCAATCTTCTGTTGCCCTGTTTGGAATGTTTGTCGTCGCCTTTCCCTGCGGATGAAAAGTTCACAGGTGCAATGCCTGCAAAGTTGGCTACCTTATCCGCATTAGGGAACCTTCTGATGTCTCCAATCTCTGAAAGCAGCTTCGCAACAGTGGTATCGCTGACACCTGGGATGGTGTTTAGGGGACACTCAAATCTTGGAAGAAAGTCAGCAATAGATTTATCAACTGCTTCCAATTGTTCAACATAGTGCCGAACATCCTTAACTAAACCTCTTGTTATTTCATCACGCTCCGGCTGATAATCCCTTGTGGTGTCTCCATCTGCTTTCACTGCATCCAGTATTATCTGACACTTCCGTGTAGAAAACTGATTGTGGCTGACCGGAATTAATTCCTCTGCAAGTTCTTCAACAGTCTTACCTCGCAACAATCGTGGAGAAGGATAATGCTCCCAAAAATAAAGTGCTGTTGGTCTGCCAATATCCTGAAAAAATTGCTTGTAGCTTGGATACGCTACGCAGACCTGCTCATGCAGTTGGTTCTTCAGACGGATATGATGTGTCTTTAAATTCGCCCGTCTGTTGACAAGCTGACTCAAAGTCCAATACATATCCTCCGACATGGCATCGGGTAACTTATTCAATTCATTGATAGCAACTCTTGCTACGCATTGGGCAACGGAGTCGGCACGGGTGGCACAGCCAATCCATTTCTTGGTTTTTGGATTTAAGGATACCCTACAGAACACAGGACACGAAGCAGAAGAAATCTCCTTCGTGGTGTGTGATGTTAACTC
>OOCT01000999.1_pt1 | contig 12589 bp, 8 predicted proteins | sample 1671851 | NCBI WGS metagenome assembly OOCT01 (sample SAMN06348199, study PRJEB24527) | human gut metagenome | biome: human gut; feature: ankylosing spondylitis patient; material: feces | host: Homo sapiens | place: China | collected 2015-10
GCTGTGGGCGCTGGCCGGGTGCGGCGGGCCCGCCGCGGACGAGGGGGCGGCGGGAGAAGCGCCTTCCGTTTTTGCGGAGGCCTCTGCACCGGATGCGGAGGGCGGTCTGTCCGCCGTCAGGCTGGAGGGTCAGGCCCGTCCCCTGACGGACGAGGAGATCCAGGCGGCCTATTTCCGGGCGGAGGAGGCGTACGGCTGGTTCAGCCTGGAGACGCTGCCCTGCGGAGAGAAGACGCAGACCATAGACGGCTGGCTTTACTATCCGGTGGAGTACCCGGGCATGGAAAATCTGGCAGACCTGCGGGCCTATCTGCGGGGCCTGTTTTCAGAGGAGCTGGTGGATGCGCTGCTGGCCTCCGGCGGAGCCCATCCCCTGTATCAGGATGTGGACGGGACCCTGTATGTTCTGCCTACCAGCCGGGAGCGGGACGAGTCCAAGGGTCAGGCGGACATCCAGATCAAGCCGTACGGCCAGGCGGGATACTCTGTCATAGTAGAGGTGGATCTGCTGGCAGACGGCGGCTCTACCGTGACAGGGGTGGAGTCCTATGCATTCCCCTATGAATTTCTGGAAGACCGCTGGGTCTTCACCGATTTCCACTTGATCTATTGAGCAGAGCTGGATGGGTTGCAGCTCAAAATCAGAACCATATTGCTGTATACGGCCCTCAGACTGCGGTTTGAGGGCATTTTTCACAAAAAAATCCGCTGGATTTCAGGTCAGGCGTCCTGTAAAGAGGCAATCTGCCCAAATGAATGAAAAGTGGGAGCCAAAAAACAGGAACTTTGTGGAAAACGCGAAAACGTAGCTGCCTGCACGCAAAATTACCTAATATTTTCTTGAAAAATTTCCGCGCTATGTTAAAATATACGTACCGTATACAAATACAACTGCAAAGGAGCGGAGAAACATGGAAGACCTTTTCTGGATCGGATTTGTCGGGGCGGCTATCGCACTGCTCTTCGCGTGGCTGCAGCGCAGCCGCGTGATGTCCTTCTCGGAGGGGAACGAGAAGATGCGGAAGATCGCCGCCTCCATCCGTGAGGGCGCAAACGCCTATCTGAAGCACCAGTACACCACAGTGTTCAAGGTGTTTCTGGTGGTATTCATCCTCCTGCTGATTATTGCTTTCGGTTCCGGCGGGAAGATGCTCTCGCAGTTCACCCCCTTCGCGTTCCTCACCGGCGGCATCTGGTCCATGCTGGCGGGCTTCATCGGCATGAAGATCGCCACAAACTCCAATGCTCGGACGGCCCAGGCGGCCTCCGAGAGCCTGAACAAGGGCCTGCGGGTGGCGTTCTCCTCCGGTTCCGTCATGGGCTTCACCGTGGTGGGCCTGGGCATGCTGGACATCACGATCTGGTTTTTCCTGCTGCGCTATGCTTTCGGCATCAATGATCCGGTGTCCCTGGGCAATATCATGGTGATGAACGGCATGGGCGCCTCCTTCATGGCTCTGTTCGCCCGTGTGGGCGGCGGCATCTACACCAAGGCCGCCGACGTGGGCGCCGACCTGGTGGGCAAAGTTGAGGCCGGAATCCCCGAGGACGATCCCCGGAACCCCGCCACCATCGCCGACAATGTGGGCGACAACGTGGGCGATGTGGCCGGCATGGGCGCGGACCTGTATGAGAGCTATGTGGGCTCTATCCTGGCAACCTTCGCCTTGGGCGCTGTGGGCGGCTACGGCTGGGGCGGCCTGCTGCTGCCCGTGGCCCTGGCCGTGTGCGGCATCATCTGCTCCATCATCGGCTCCTTCCTGGTGAAGACTAAGGAGAACGCCACCCAGCAGTCCCTGCTGAAGAGCCTGCGGACCGGCACTTACACCGCCGCTGTTCTCTCCGCCATCCTGGCGGCGCCCCTGACCTATTTCATTCTGGATGGGCACATGGGCGTTTATGTGGCCATCCTCTGCGGTCTGATCGGCGGCTGCGCCATCGGCTACTTCACCGAGTATTACACCTCTGATACCTATAAGCCCACTCAGGAGCTGGCGGCCGCCTCCGAGACCGGCTCCGCCACCATCATCATCGGCGGCATCTCCCTGGGTCTGAAGTCCACTCTGACCTCCATCCTGATCGTGGCGGCTGCGGTGCTGGTCAGCTACTTCGCCGCCGGCGGCAGCATGGAGATCGTGGATGAGGCCGGCGCCTTTACTGCGGCCTTCAACCAGGGCCTGTACGGCATCGGCATCGCCGGCGTGGGTATGCTGTCCACCCTGGGCATCACCCTGGCTACGGACGCCTACGGCCCCGTGGCAGATAACGCCGGCGGCATCGCGGAGATGAGCGGCCTGCCGGAGAGCGTCCGGGAGCGGACCGACGCCCTGGACTCCCTGGGCAACACCACCGCCGCCACCGGCAAGGGCTTCGCCATCGGCTCCGCCTCCCTGACGGCCCTGGCCCTGCTGGTCAGCTACGTGAACATCGTCCAGGAGAACACGGAGGAGATGCTGAACTTCACCCTGACCAGCCCCACGGTGCTGGTGGGCATGTTCATCGGCGCCATGCTGACCTTCGTCTTCTCCGCCTTCACCATGAGCGCGGTGCAGAAGGCGGCCCAGTCCATCGTGGTGGAGGTCCGCCGCCAGTTCAAGGAGATCGCGGGCATCATGGAGTACAAGGCAGACCCGGACTACGCCTCCTGCGTGTCCCTGTGCACCAAGGGTGCCCTGCATGAGATGGTGGTGCCGGCCCTGCTGGCCATCATCGTGCCTCTGGCTACTGGCCTGGTGCTGGGCCCCACCGGCGTGGTGGGCCTGCTGGGCGGCGTGTCCGTCACCGGCTTTGCCATGGCGGTGTTCATGTCCAACGCCGGCGGTGCCTGGGACAACGCCAAGAAGTATATTGAGGGCGGCCACCACGGCGGCAAGGGCTCCGAGTGCCACAAGGCCGCCGTCGTGGGCGATACGGTGGGCGACCCCTTCAAGGACACCTCCGGCCCGTCCCTGAATATCCTCATCAAGCTGTGCTCCACGGTGTCCATCGTGTTCTCCGGCCTGATCCTGAGCCTCAACCTGATGAACCTCCTGTGAGTTTTCGATTCGGCGCCTCCCGCTTTTGCGGGAGGCGCTTTTTCGCGCCAGCTTTCACTCCGGACGAAAAAAATCACTGCCCACCATTGCGTGCAGCCGAAAGAGACATATAATAGAGAGCAGGACAAGCTGTGCAGACTGCGCCCGCAGGGCGCCAATTCATGCAGGGAGGAACCGATATGGAGAAGAACATCACGATCCGCCCGGAGCGGGTGAGCGATTACCAGCAGGTGGAGGACATCATCCGGCAGGCGTTTTACAACCTCTACACGCCAGGATGCACGGAGCACTACCTGGCCCACGCCATCCGGCCCCACCCGGATTTTCTGCCGGAGTTGGACCTGGTGCTGGAGCTGGACGGCCGTGTGGTCGGCAATATCATGTACACGAAGAGCACACTGGTGGACGAGGCAGGGAAGGAGAAGGGCATCCTGACCTTTGGACCAGTCTGTATCCGACCGGGACTGCAGCGCCGGGGCTATGGCAGGCTGCTGATGGAGGAGTCCTTCCGGCGGGCGTCCGCCATGGGGTACGAGGCTATTGTGATCTTCGGCGATCCCAACAACTACGTGGGCCGCGGCTTCCAAAGCTGCAAAAAGCACCGGGTCCATCTGGAGGACGGGACGTATCCCGCCGCGATGCTGGTGAAGGAACTGGAGCCCGGCACCCTGGCGGGAAAAAGCTGGATATACCGCCAGAGCCCGGCGTTTGTGTTTGACGAAGCGGAAGCCCGCCGGTTTGACGACAGCCTGCCGCCCATGGAGAAAAAGCGCCTGCCCTGTCAGGAGGCCTTTGAGATTCTCAGCAGCGCCGTCCTTCTGTGACAGGAGTGCGCACTTTTTTCACTGGAAATATCCGGTTTGCTTGACAGAGTAAACGATTACCGATATAATAGCACCGGAAATCCCTGGTGGGCCCTCCCTTGGGAGGAACGCGCCCGCATGATTCTGTCTTATAATTTTAATAAAGGAGTACGAGTTCTATGAAGCAGATCATTGAGATTGTCGACGTCCTGGGCCGGGAGATCCTAGACAGCCGGGGCAACCCCACTGTGGAAGTGGAGGTCTATTTGGAGGACGGCACTATGGGCCGCGCCGCCGTGCCCTCCGGCGCTTCCACCGGCATCTATGAGGCCTGCGAGCTGCGGGACGGCGACAAGGGCCGCTACAACGGCAAGGGCGTGGAAAAGGCTGTGGAGAACGTCAACACCGAGATCGCCGAGTGCCTGATCGGCATGAATGTCCTGGATCAGACCTCCATCGACAAGGCCCTGATCGACCTGGACGGCACCCCCAACAAGTCCCGCCTGGGTGCCAACGCCATCCTGGGCGCGTCCCTGGCCTGCGCCAAGGCGGCGGCCGAGAGCCTGGGCGCCAGCCTGTACAGCTATATCGGCGGCGTCAACGCCAAGCAGCTGCCCGTGCCTATGATGAACATCCTCAACGGCGGCGCCCACGCCACCAACAATGTGGAGATCCAGGAGTTCATGATTATGCCTGTCTCCGCCCCCTCCTTCCGGGAGGCCCTGCGCCGCTGTGCCGAGGTGTTTCACGCCCTGAAGGCTGTGCTGAAGGAGAACGGCACTCCCGCTGCCGGTGTGGGCGACGAGGGCGGCTACGCCCCCAATCTGAAGAAGGATGAGGACGCCCTGAAGGTCATTGTCCAGGCCATCGAGGCCGCGGGCTACAAGCCCGGCGAGGACTTCAAGATCGCCATCGACGCCGCCTCCTCCGAGTGGTGGGACGAAGAGCAGAAGTGCTATGTCCAGCCCAAGTCCGGCAAGAAGCTGACCCAGCAGCAGCTGGTGAACATGTGGAAGAAGTTTGCCGACAACTATCCCATCATCTCCCTGGAGGACGGCATGGCCGAGACCGACTGGGAGGGCTGGGCCATGCTGACCAAGGCCATCGGCGATCGGGTCCAGCTGGTGGGCGACGACCTGTTCGTCACCAACGTGGAGCGTCTGGCCACCGGCATTGAGAAGCAGGTGGGCAACGCCATCCTTATCAAGGTCAACCAGATCGGCACCCTGACCGAGACCCTGGACGCCATCCAGATGGCCAACCGGGCCGGCTACACCGCCATCGTGTCCCACCGCTCCGGCGAGACCGAGGACGCCACCATCGCCGACATCGCCGTGGCCGTCAACGCGGGCCAGATCAAGACCGGCGCCCCCAGCCGCACCGACCGGGTGGCTAAGTACAACCAGCTGCTCCGCATCGAGGAGGAGCTGGGCGACGTGGCGCAGTATCCCGGCATGAACGCTTTCTTCAACCTGAAATAAGTTCCCGAAATTTGCAGCAAAGCCGCCCATTCGGGCGGCTTTGCTCTTTGATAGATCATAAGCAGTCTCTTCGGGACGGTTTATTTTTCGCTGGCGGCTGCCGGGTCCGCCGGGGGTGTTTCAGGCGCCGCCTGAAACCGCCGCCCTGTGATCCAAAGGCCGGCCCCGATGCCGAAAAACACGGGGGGAAGCAGTTTCCAGTAAATTGTGGCGAGGTGAAACAGGAAACCTAGGACACCGGACAGCCTAAAATTCGAAGAAAAAGAGTAGCTGGCGCCAGATTGCCGCAGCTGCCACAGCTCCAAAGAAGAGCAGAACAGATGCCCGAGGAAGGGGACCATCAAGACCGCGTAAATAAGCAGAAGGGAGATCAGCGCCAGCCGCAGCCACCGGCGGAAGGGGCCGGACAGGGGGCGGGCCTTCAAAAACAGGCCGCAGGCCTGGAACACCGACCAGCCCAGGCCCAGGCAGGCGCAGGGCAGCAGGATCAAGGGCCGCAGATAGGCGAACAGACCGTAAAAGGCTGAGGAGAAATCCACTGTAAGACCAGCAGAGCCCCCATATGCCGCCAGCAAAACCGCGGTGACGCCTATGCCCGGAAGCAGCCGCCGAATTTCCCGCTGGTGGTCCGGCCGGGGCGGAGTCCCGTAGAGGAGGACGGTCATATCCACCTCAAGCATCTGGGCGATCTGCTCCAGCATATCAATGTCCGGACGGGTGTGGCCGGTCTCGTAATGGGAGACGGTCTGGCGGCTGATGTGGAGCCGCTCTGCCAGCTGGTCCTGGGTGATCCCGCCCCGGACCCGTGCGTCCCGGATATTTTTACCGATGTCCCGCATCTGCGTCACCTCATCTCTGGCCGAATCATATCACCGGGGGGAGGTGTTTGTCACGCTCAGAATTTGAGCATCCGGCAAATTCACAATTTTTGCGGAAAAACAGGAGGATGCAGAGAGCATCCTCCTGTTATTAATAATGTATCAATCCGCCCGCTCAGTCGTTGCACAGGCCGGCGGTGATGATGGCCATGGAGTAGACCTCCTGGGCGTTGCAGCCCCGGGACAGATCGTTGATGGGGGCGTTCAGACCCTGCAGGATGGGGCCGTAAGCCTCAAAGGAACCCAGACGCTGGGCGATCTTGTAGCCGATATTGCCGGCGTTGATGTCCGGGAAGATGAAGGTGTTGGCATGGCCGGCCACCTTGGAGTCAGGGCACTTGGTGCGGGCCACGCGGGGAGAGACGGCGGCGTCGAACTGCAGCTCGCCGTCCACATCCAGATCGGGGGCCAGGGCCTTGAGTTTGCTGCAGGCATTGCGCATCTTGTCCACATCCTCGCCCTTGCCGGAACCCAGGGTGGAATAGCTGAGGTAAGCCACCTTGGGATCGATGCCGAAGACCTTGGCGGTGGTGGCGGTCTCCAGGCCGATCTCCACCAGCTCATCCTCGGTGGGCTTGATGTTGATGGCGCAGTCGCCCATGGCCAGAACCTCGCGGTCGCCGGTGGCAGAGGGACGGACCAGAATGAAGCAGGAGGACACGATCTTGTTGCCGGGCTTGGTCTTGATGATCTGCAGGGCGGGACGGACCGTGTCGGCGGTGGAATAGGTGGCGCCGCCCAGCAGAGCGTCGGCATAGCCCATCTTCACCAGCATGGTGCCGAAGTAGTTGGCCTGCTTGAGGAGCTTGCGGCACTCCTCCTCACTCATCTTGCCCTTGCGCAGCTCCACCAGGGTGGAGACCATCTTCTCCATGTCGGGGAAGGCCTCGGGATCAATGATCTCAGCGCCCCGGATGTTGAAGCCGGCTTCCTCGGCAGCGGCCTGGATCTCGTCGAGATTGCCCACCAGCACAGGGGTCAGGAAGGTACCGGACAGCAAGCGGGCGGACGCCTCCAGAATGCGGGGATCCGTGCCCTCAGTGAAGACAATCTTCCGGGGATGGGCCTTCAGCTTTTTGATCAAAAATTCAAACATCTCTGATTTCCTCCAAAAACGTACAGATTTGGGAACGTATTTAGACTATTCTCATTATACACAACTCGCCGTCGGGGTCAATTGGAAAATCAAAATATCATCACAAAAATTTGCGCCCGGCAGCAGGGCGCTTCTGGCAAAAGTGTGGGACCCTACCAGATGCTGTGGTGCGGAAATTGATGGAAACACAAGAAATTGAAGAACTTTTTTAACAATTTTAGACTTGACTGGAAGCGGGAAATGGCGTATGATTACAAACGGTAACAAATTGTAACTATTTCGCTGGATTTTACGGAGACGATATGAGCGAACATATTCAGAAAAGCGATCATGCCGCCCGGCAGTCCCGCCGCGGCGGCAAGCGTCTGGCTGCCGGACAGGCGGAGCGGGAGAGGAAGTGTCCGCCCAAGCCCCCGGAGGTGCAGCCGGAGCCCGTATCCGCACCGACGGCGGTGAAGCCCTTGATCCCCGAGTGGGGAGAGGAGCCCGCTGGTCCGTCCCGACGGACAGAGCCCCGGCGCCGGAGGCTGCGGCAGGCTGTGCAGTCCTGGCAGGACACGGAGGGGGAGATCAGCCCTGTGGTGACCGGCTGCCAGGCGCTGGCGGAAAAGGCCAAGAATACCCGCCGCCACTGGCGGCGTCTGGTACGGGAGAAAAAGGCAAAGCGGTTCCCGGAGTCTGAGCGGCTTCCTGTGCAGTTGCTTCTGCTGGCCTGGGGAATGCTGCCCACTCTGGGGGGGCTGCTGGGCGAACGGATCCGCGCCAGCCGGAAGCAGCGGCGTGAGCGGGTCTCTGCCCTGCGGGCCAAGCTGGGGCACCGCTGGCGCCTGCATCCAGCGATGCTGCTGTGCGGCGGCTGCGTGGCTGCTGCCATCGGGTTGTTCTTCTCCGTCTACACCTTCGGGACGACGGTTTTGTACGACGGCGAGGTGATTGCCGCTGTGGGCTCCCAATCCGCAGCGGAGGAGGCCGCGTCGGACCTGGAGGCGGTCACCGCCCGGACGCTGGGGGAGAGCTACACCATCGACGACTCCCTGCTGCAGTATTCCTCCGGCCTGCTGCTGCGGCAGGACGTGGTAGACGAGACGACGCTGGAGGAGGACCTGTCCCAGCAGATCGGTCTGGTCACCCAGGCGTACAGTCTGTATGTGGACGGTGAGCTGGTGGGCGCGACCCCCTATGAGGGCGCACTGGAGGAGCTGCTGAGCCAGCTCCAGAGCAGCACCGCGGACGAGAACACCATCTCCTGCGAATTTGCGGAGGATGTGGAGATCAAGCAGGAGTACGTGCCCACGGAAAAGGTGATGAACCTGGGGTATCTGGCGGAGCTGCTGTACAGCACGAAGACCGCTGAGACCACGTACACCGTGAAGGCGGGTGACACCTGGTCCGAGATCGCGGAGGATCACGGAATGACCTCCAAGGAACTGCTGGCGCTGAACCCCGGCTACAACATCGACAAGATCCAGATCGGCGAGGTGCTGACGCTGTCGGAGGCCGTCCCCTATCTTACAGTGACAGTGAAGCAGCGGGAATACTACGTGGAAGACGTCATGTATGATGTGGAGTACACGGACTCTGCCTATCTGTACAAGGGCGACTATCAGGTGACTTCCCCCGGTGAGTACGGCGCCGCCGACGTGGTGGCCAACGTCACCTATGTCAACGGTGTGGAGACGGAGCGGACGATCCTCTCCTCTGTCACCCTGAAGGAGCCCGTGACGGAGCAGCGGCTCCAGGGCACGAAGGAGCGGCCCACCTGGCTGCCCACCGGCACGTTCCGGTGGCCCATCAGTGGCCGGATCACCTCCCGCTTCGGCGGACGGTCCTCTCCCGGCGGCATTGGCTCCACCAACCATCAGGGCATCGATATTGCCGGGCCGTACGGCACGCCGGTCTACGCGGCGGACGGCGGCACAGTCACCTACTCCGGCTGGATGGGCGGCTACGGCTACCTGGTGGAGATCAACCACGGTAACGGCTATGTGACCCGGTACGGTCACAACAGCAGCCTGACGGTCTCCGTGGGCGACCACGTCTACAAGGGCCAGCAGATCGCACGGGTGGGCTCCACCGGCAACTCCACCGGCAATCACTGCCACTTCGAGGTCCGTTACAACGGCGTGGCCCGCAACCCGCTGAACTATCTTCCCTGAGCAGTATAAGCGAGCCCCCGGCTGAAAAGCCGGGGGCTTGTTTTGTTCGGATGCCCGGGCCGCTAGACCGCGGTCCTCTGCTGCGGAGAGCAGCAGGTGTTGCGCTCTACCAGCCGGGGGGCGATCAGCTTGTGGGTGACCTCCCCCGGCCCGCCGGAGTCGATCAGCTCCAGCAGCAGCCGCACAGCGCTCTCTGCCAGGGCCCCGGTGGGCTGGGCCAGAGTGCTGAGGCGGATTTTCGGCAGGGAGGCGTATTCGATATCGTCATAGCCCAGCAGGGAGATCCGGCCGGGAATGTCCAGTCCCAGCTCGTCTGCCGCCTGGAGGACACCCAGGGCCATGGCGTCAGAGGGAGCGAAGACCGCCGTCTGCGGGAAGGGGCGGGCGAACACCTGCCTGGCCAGCCGGTAGCCGTTGGGGGCGGAGGAGACGGCGCCGGGGTTGAAGACGGTCTCCACCTCCATGCCCCGCTCCCTGGCGATGGTGAGAAAGCCCTGGTGCCGGAGCACATGGGTGACGCTGTCCCGCCGGGGGCCCAGATACAGCACCCGCCGGTGCCCCAGCCGGGAGAGGTATCCGGCCGCCATGGCGCCGCCTACATAGTTGTCGGTGCTGACAGCGTTGATCCGCTGAAGCGTGGCGGTCGGGGACACATCCCCCAGCAGCACGGAGGGCGTCCCCCGTGCGTGGCGCCGCAGCAGATCGGGCGCGGCGCTGCTGGCACTGACCAGCAGAATGCCGTCCACCCGGTGACTTACCAGAAAGTCGAACAGGGCGGCGGTTTCGCTGCCCCCTACCCGGCCGCAGCACAACATGATCTGGTAGTCCTGTTCCTGGGCGTAGCGCTCCAGGTGCAGCACGATGGAGGCGTGAAAAGGGCCGGAGAGCTCCGGCAGAATGACGCCCAGCACACGGGTCCGGCTGGAGACTAGGCTCCGAGCCAGCAGGTTGGAGCGGTAGCCCTGTTCCCGGCACACCTGGAGCACGCGCTCCCGGGTCTGGGAGTTGATCTCCGGCGCATTGTTCAGCGCCCGGGAAACGGTGGTGACGGAGACCCCGGCCAGCCGGGCAATGTCCCTGATGGTCATGCGGGCCATAAAAGTCCTCCTTCTGCTGTGCAGCTTTTTTCATAGAAGCATTATACCAGAATGCCGTTCCGGAAGATACTGGAGAAAATATATTAAAAACCCACAAAAACATAGTAAAACAGACGAAGAAACTTGACAGTTTCCCTGCCGGAATGGTATCTTAAAGGTGCTATTGGAAACGTTTGCACAAATAGGAGGGAGAACGGGATGCGGCGGACGACCATTAAGGACGTGGCAGCGCTGGCCGGGGTCAGCCCGGCCACTGTGTCCCGGACTCTGGACGACCGCCCGGAGATCAGCGCAGAGACCAAGGAACGGGTCCGGGCCGCCTGCGCCCAGCTGGGATACGTGCCCAACGCCGCCGCCAAGGGGCTGACGGGGCAGGCCACCCACACTCTGGGGGTAGTGGTGCCGGACGTGTCCAACCCCTACTTCACGGGCATCGCCACTGCCATTGAGGAGACGGCAGCGGAAAACGGGTACCGGGTGCTGTTGAGCAACTCCCTCCAGGAGGAGGGACGGGAGCTTCGAGCCATCGAGAACTTTCTGGCCCGGCAGATCGACGGCGTGCTGATCTCGCCCCTGTCCCGGGAGAGCCAGGCCAAGCACGCCGACCTGCTGGAGGGCACTCCCTGCGTGTACCTGGGCGTGAACCACGGGGAGAAGTGCAGCTATGTGATGGCGGACAATGAGGCGGGGGCGGCCATCGCCGTCCGGTATCTGCTGCAGCTGGGCCACCGGGACCTGGTGTTTTTGGGTGGGCGTGCGGACTCTCTCACCCGTGTGCAGCGGGTGCGGGGCTTTCGCCGGGCGCTGAGAGAGCACGGGCTCTCCGGCCGGGTGCTGCCCGCGCCGCCGGACACCCGGGAACTGCGCCAGTGGGCCTATGAACAGGCGTTGGCACTGTTCGGGGAGCGGACGCTGCCCCACGCCGTGCTGGCATTTTCAGACCTGACCGCCCTCAGAATTTTGGAGGCGGCGGAAGAGCGGGGGATCCGGGTGCCGGAGGACCTGTCCCTGGTGGGGTATGACAACGTCTCCTACGCCGCCATTCCCCGTATCCATCTGACCACTGTTTCGCAGCATAAATTTCAGCAGGGACGCATCGCCGTGGAGCGGCTGCTGTGCCAGATTCAGGGGGACCGGCGGCCGACAGCGGACCTGCTCCAGCCGGAGCTGGTGGTCCGCTCCACCTGCGCCCCCAGAACACAAGGAGGAAGGACACTATGAAGGGTATCCCCAATACGGAGCGCCAGCGCCTGGGTGCGCTGCTGGACCACGAGACGCAGGAGACGGTGATGGCCATGATCCCCCAGTTTTCGGAGACGGAGATCGGCGCACCGGTGCCGGCCCCGGCGGAGGTGCCGGAGGAGCTGGGCCTGCTGGTGTTCAATATGGAGCGGGGCGTCCACCTGGAGGAGCTGGGCGACTTTCTTCAGGACTGCCCGGGCGTCCGGCCCCTGGATGTGGTGCTGGCCAATGAGCTGGATGATGGCTGCGTCCGCTCTGGCGGCCGGAACACCGCGCGGGAGCTGGCGGAGCGGTTCGGCTGGAACTACGCCTACGGCCTGGAGTTCATCGAGCTGGTGAATGGGGAGGACCCCAAGGGCTTCCACGGAAATGCGGTGTTCTCCCGCTGGCCCATCCGGCGGGCGTGGACCGTGCGGCTGCCGGAGCAGTACAACTGGTACTTCGACCGCCAGCGCCGGATTGGCGGGCGATGCGCGGTGATGGCGGAGCTGGATGTGGGCGGTCGGCCTCTGGGCGTGGTCTCCATCCACCTGGAGAACCGCACCCATGGCGAGGGACGGCGGCTCCAGCTGGAGGCGGTGCTCCGTGCGGCGGAGGAACTGCTTCCCGGCATTCCGGTAGTGCTGGGGGGAGATCTGAACACCAACACCTTTGATGGCCGGAACAAGGACGCCATCCGGGAGATCGCGGGGAGTCCGGCACTCCAGCGCCGCTGTCTGGAAGACGTGGCGCAGTATGAGGCTGCCCTGACGGCGGCGGAGGCCATGGGCTACCGGGCAGTGCCGGAGACGCCCATTTTAA
>OOCT01001000.1_pt1 | contig 12587 bp, 8 predicted proteins | sample 1671851 | NCBI WGS metagenome assembly OOCT01 (sample SAMN06348199, study PRJEB24527) | human gut metagenome | biome: human gut; feature: ankylosing spondylitis patient; material: feces | host: Homo sapiens | place: China | collected 2015-10
CTCAGCCACCCGCTTGAAGCCGGCGATGTTGGCGCCTGCCACCAGGGTGCGCCGGAGTGTAAACCGGCGCCTTTTGATCTTGTGCCCACTCTGGCTGGAGTCTGCAAAAGTATTCCTGCTCTGATGGCGGCAATGCAGAACCCCTTTCAGGACGGCAGTTCTTTTCTGCCCAGAAATAATGAAACAGGCCGTCGGCTGCAGCCGGCGGCCTGTTTTCAGTTTCTCCGGTTATTGATACAGCTTCGGGATCCGAAAGCTCTGCTCGCCATTTGCCTCATCCGTCACGGTTCCGGCCGGGAAGTAAATCACCGGATTTCCCTCCTCGTCCACCTCGAACTTCGTGGTCCCGCCGATGGTCACATAGTCGCTCAACGGCGTGTTGTCCTCAATCGGGAAGTAGCGGACCTCCGGGTCCTTCTCCATGCGGTTGGCCATCTGCATCGTGATCGTCTCCGTCAGGTAATTCACATAGTCCTCTCCCAGGAGATCCTCCAGCGTGACGTCCTCCTGCTGGGCAGACGGTTCTTCCGTCTCCGGCGCAGCCGCCGATTCCTGCGGCGGAGTCTCCGGATCCGTCCCCTCACTCTCCGCGGCAGACGCGCCGCAGGCAGTGAGAAGCAGCATACAGAGCAGCAGTGTGAGGAGCGTGGAAATCTGCATCCGATTCTTTTCCATGATGAATTCCTCCATTCCATATTCATCCGCAGCACCCGTCCGGGCGCCTGTTCCCTTTTGATACTGATACCATAAGCCCTGTTTCCGGCAAAGCAGCCGCAAAAAGGCATCATTGTTGCATCATTTCCCTTCTGCGGCACGGGAGGCCGGTTCCTCCCCGGAGAGGTCCCACACAAATCCCATCAGCTCCACACTGACGCGCCCGCTGCGGCCCCCCACCTTCCATCCAGGGCCGGGCCGCACTGTCAGATCTCCAGCCTGAGACCTCTGCGGAAGGCCTGTCCAATCGCTTCCGCCGTGCCCAGGGAATCCCTTGCCGAGCGGAGTGTGGAGTCGATCCACACCGGCAGCCCCGTGCCCTTGTCCACCATCATCCAATGGTCATCCCGGTGCTCCGGGCCGCCCCGCAAATACAGCATACCGGCGGCCAGACTGCCGTCGGCCTGGATATACACCACGCCGCCTCCGCCTGGGCCTTGCTATGCTCCTCCGTCTGTTCCAGCAGTTGGGTGGCGGAATAGACGTCCAGCTCCGGATACCGGATGGTCCTGCCCAGCAGCTCCAGCTTTTCCGGCAGCGACGCCTCCCCCGCCGCCAGCCGCCTTTTGCCCCCTGCGGAAGAGCAGGTCAGTAATTTATTCCCACAATGGCCAGTCTGCCATCGACAACACTGAACACCACATTGGGCCTGCCGCTGGCGGACAGGGCAAATCCTGCCTTGCTGGGGGCCAGTCCCCCGGGGTCCGCCCCGGCGATCTCAGAGACCAGCTCTTCTGAGAAGATCCGGTCCACTTCCAGTGCGATCAGGTCCTCCCGGGACTCCACAGATTCCCCCCCATCGGAAAAGCCGATGTACAGCGGATACGACGCCAGGTCCGCCAGCGCCTCCAGATCCTTTTCCGCCACTGCGGCCTGGATCTGCTCTGCAAATGCTGTAACAGCCTCCGTATCTATGGAAAAATTATCTGTATACTGGGGCGCTTCCGTATCCACACCGTCCTCCTCAGGGGTCCGGCCCCCATCTTCTCCAGCGGTCTCCTCTGCGGGCTGCTCCGCCTGCGGAGAGCTGCCCCCCTCCGGCGAGGTGCTGCCGCTCTGGCCGCAGCCTGCGAGGGACAGGCACAGGAGCCCTGTTAATGCCAAGAAAATGAGCTTCTTCTGCATCGTTTATGATCCTTTCCTCAAGATGTTTGCCGGCGTCATCCTCTGTGGGACTCCGGCTGTCTTATAAGACGCCCCAAAGGGCAAAAAAGTTTTGGCGGCCGCTTTTCCTCTTCCACCTCCGGAGGATCACGCCTCCGGAATGTCGCCGGCGCGACCGCTGGCCACGAAGAGTCCCGATGCGCCGTCGGAGGCCGTCAAAAGGCCGTGGGAGAGGCAAATGCCTCTCCCACGGCCTTTGGGGAATCAAATTCTGCCAGAGTACGCGCTTACTTGGTCACCTCGCCGCCGGGGGCAGAGTGAGCCGTAGACCAGGCGTGCTCCAGAGCCGCCCAGTCGCGCTGTTCCAGCTTCTCCGTCCACTTCTCGACCTTGTCACCGCTGACGGTCACCCAGGTGTAGTCGTGGCTGTTGGTTGCCTCCTGCATGTCGGCATAGAACCAGTCCTCCGGATTGTTGTCGGGCCAGGTGATCATCTCGTCCTCGTCCAGCAGCCGATCCTCATCCGGGCTGCGGCCCAGGGCGCGGTTCACGATCACGCAGGCCTGTGCCCGGGTGATGTTGGTGTTGGGGCGGAAGGTCCCGTCATTAAAGCCCTCGATCAGGCCCACGCGGGCTGCCGCCTCTACGTACTCGGTGTACCAGGCGTTAATATCCACATCGGTGAAGTATCCCTGGTAGTCCTCCCGGGTGGTCTCGAAAAAGCCCACCGCGATCTTGGCAAATTGGGCGCGGGTGATCTTGGCATAGGGCCGGAAGGTCCCGTCTGAGAACCCGTCGATGATGCCCATGTTGGTCAGGGTGGAGATGGCGTTGTTGCACCACAGGTCGGAGCTGCAGTCCGTGTAGTCGTTGACCTGGCTCCAGTACTCCTCCCGGGTGTCGTCCGTCAGCAGGCGGAAGAAGATGGTGGCCACTTCGCCCCGGGTGATGGTGCCGTAGGGCTGCAGCGTGCCGTCGGAGTAGCCGATGATATAGGAGTAATGGTCCTCCGTGTTCAGGGTGGGCCGGCTGCCGCCTCCACCGCCGCCTCCGGTGCTGCCGCCGCCCCCGCTGCTCTCCTTCTCGTACACCAGCACGAAGGGAGAGAAGCTGCCGGCAGTGAAGACCAGATGGTCGCCGTCGCGGGTAGCTTGGATCTTTTCCACGGTATGCGCGGTACCAGCCAAGTCGCCTGTGTCGCTGGCGCTCTCACGGTCCATGCCGGTATAGTGTACCAGGTAGAACGCGCCGTCCTCGTCGGCGTCGGCGGGCATGGGCCAGTAGATGGTCAGCGCCTGCTGGTTGCCCAGGGTTACCACGGTGTTGCCGTTCTGGGTGTCCACCAGGTCCAGATAGGCCATCTCGTACTGGGGGGCGGATAGCGTGTTGTCCGTGGCCGCGACTTTTGCAAGGGCGTCAGCGCCCATGGCGGCGTCGAACGCGTCGCTGTTGGAGACGCTGTCCACTAGCAGCTGCACGCGGCCGGGATCCACCTGGACCTCACTGTCATTGACATAATAGGTCACATTGCCGTTGTCAACGGCAGTGATCTGGTTCGCGTCCACAGTGTCGGCGCTGGTCACGATCTCGTTGGTGGAAGTGCCCTCGTCTGTGACGCTCTTGACCAAGAGATGGCCGGTACCGATATCAACGCTGCAGACGAGCGTATCACCGCCGGCGGAGAACACCGCCTGAATCTCGCTCTGGTTCAGACCGCCGTCGTAGATGGTCATCTCATAGTTGGCAGAAACAACGCCCTCTTCCATTCGGATGTTGTCGGTAGTGATGATGTTGCCGTCATCTGTGAACTGGAGCCGGACCTTGACGCCTTCATTTTCACCCTCGATTTGGTTCGGGCTCAGGCTATATACATAGCGGCTCACGTTGCCGGTTGCATCTCTCGAGTAGACGCCCTGGTCCATCAGATCCCAGCGGCGGATCGCCGCACCAGTCTCCTGGTCATAATAGTAGAAGCTCAGGTAGTCCGCCAGGTTTGCAGCCTGCGTCAGGTCCACGCCATGGCTGGTGAGCCACGCTTCCACAGAGTCGGGCAGATCGATGTGATAACCCGGCTCCGGCAGGCCCTGTTCCATGCTGCCGACAAAATCGCCCGCATCGTCCAGCACACCGCTGTATCCGGTTCCGCCGGTGTAGATCACAATGTCCGCCGGCGTGATGGTGATGGCATAGGGCTTCACCTCCACAGGGTCCGCCGGGACCTCCACCGGGGGATCCTCCGGATGTTCCGTGTCCGTGACTACCACGGTGTTCACGATCTTCTGGTTCACATCGTCCAGTGAGGTCTGATAGCTGGCGTACAGCGTTGCATAGGTCCAGCCTTCGACAATAACCGGATTGGTGACCGTATTGCCCTCCTCATCTGTCAGCGTCACACCTTCCAACTTGTCAGTCACATCCAGGGTCAACGTCTCATCCGTCATGCTGGCAATGGTGATGGTCCAAGTGATGGGATCGCCCACGGTGACAGAGGTCTGATCCGGCTCTTTGATCACCATAAAACGGCCGTCTCCGGGATCGGGCTCGGGCTCTTCGGGAGTCGCCTGGAAATCCCAGCGCCCGTACAAAGTGGTGTCGGCATCGATGGCAGAAATCGTTCCGCCGTAAGGGACACCGACTTTGTCATACCAGCCGATAAAATACCAGGTCCCCTGCTCGTCTGAAACCTGCAATTCACTGGGCGGCTGAATGGTGTAATCGCTGCCGGCAGCCAGTGTTTCCGTTTCAGGCAGTTCCACGCCCTCCGGGTGATCACCGGACCACGCATAGGTAACCGTGACCTGGGTCGGCACGACCCCTGCGGGGTGGAAGGTCACAACAAAGAGATCCCAATCCTCTACCGGGTCTCCGATCTTCGGAGCATCACAGTCCTCATAGTTGCAGGTCCAGCTGGGATCCCCATAGCCTGTATCAGGTGTTGCCTCCAAGATATCGCCTTCGGCCAGGCGATACTTGCCATCTGCATTAACCTCCACGATTACCGTGTAGGTGGTCTGCCTATTGCTGAACGTGCCGTTTTCCGCAAGGAAAATCACCGAGATGGTATTCACTGGCTCCTCTCCGACCTTCCGGAAATACGCTGTGAAGGTGGTGTCCTCGTCGTAGGGCAAGCCTGCCAGGGACTCCATTCCCGCGTCCGTGTCAGTTCTATGATAGTAGTCATCGGTCCACTCCACGAACTCACAGCCCTCTTCTGCTGTCGCCACAGCTCCCGTCGGAGAGGCCATGCCGGTCTGGTCTCTGGTGACGACTTCTTTCTCCAGGCTCACAAAGCCCATAGCGTGATCGGCACTGACATAGGTGAAGACAATCTGGTCCTTGTCGGGGGTCCCGTCGGGTTCGTCGTCGGGACCCAGCTCGTCGATGTCATAGTAGACGTCGATGGAGTTATGGCCTGCTTGGAGAGTCTCACCGTCTATAATCTCGACATCGTTCAGTTCCGCCCGGTCAAAGATGTATGTGCTACCGTTATAAGACGTACGGTCAGTGTTATACAGCCCGCTGACCGGCGTGCCTGCCGTGGACGGCCTATCCTTGGGATCGGTCTCTGTTTCTTCATTCCCATCTCGGTCCACATAATGGTACACGACAGTGTATGTGCACTCGTCGGGCGTCACCGTGCCGTCGGTGGTTGCGGTGAAGACAACGTTGTGCTCAGGCATGTAGAACAGGCCTTCAATAATGTCGCTTTCCTGAAGGTCATTTGTAGTCCATTCAGTAGCGTCTTCTGCCTGCTTCTTGATTACAACGGTTTCCCCGTAGGTGTAGGACTCTGGTTCAGCGTAGAGAGTCCCGTCCAGATAATAGGTTACGGTAAATTCCCGTTCTGTGCGCGTATACTCCGCTCTATACGTAATGTCCCCGGTTACAGTATCCGCTATTTCAGGAGACCATCCGGTAAACTCATACGAATAAAGTTCGCTGGGTTCTTTAGTCGGATCCTCAATTCTCGGTGTCTTATCGCCGTAAGCCAGCCCGGGAAATACGGTCTGGGGACTTGTTGTTGTGCCGCCATTCAAGTCGTAAGTCACCGTATAGCTGTTGAGCTGAGAGAAGCTGCCCTTGATCACAACAGCATGATCGGGCATTGTAAATGAACCTCCACTCAGCGCAACATTTTCAGAATACCAGCCGCTGAAGCGGTAATCTGTGACATCCGGCATCTTTGCCAGTTCCACAGTCTCACCGTACTTGCAGGTCTGTTCACCCGGCACCTCCGGCGCACCCGCAGGGACTGTACCTTCATACTCATACGTCACTGTGTACTCGTTCCGGTCGTAGTACAGCCTCAGCACCAGCGTGCCGTCCTCGGCGATGATACCGGAGGAATTCGAACGGCTTTCATTATAAGTGAAGCCTTCGTATTCCTTGATTTCAGCAGTGGCAGTATCTCCGACAGTACCAGAGGGTGTCAACGTATCAGCTGCAACGATCGAGTAGTTATCATCTTCCAAATTCTGCTGATAGTACTCTACCCGATAGCTGGCCGCTGTGGATCTCCACTGGGCGTACAGGGTCACATTGGTGTTTTCGATAGTGATGGCACTCCCCGCCGCATAAGGCGTTCCGGCGCCGTTCTTCTCGGTGTTCCACCCGGTAAACTCATACCCCGGCCGGGTGAACATGTTTTGGAGCACCATGGCCTCGCCGCCGGTGATGTAGTACTTGGGGTCCGTGACCGTACCGTCGGCATCATCAGCGTTGGCATCATACAACACCTGATACGTCTCCACCGGCGCTTCGGGGGACTCCGTCAGCTCCAGAGACTGATTCGGCTTCTCATCCACCATGTAGCCGCTCAGACCGGCCTTGTGTTCGCCCGTGTCATTTGTCACATAGGTATCGGCGTCGCTCCAGCTGCCGCTCACATCGGGCTGGATAGGGAACGTCAGGACCAGCTTGCCGCCGGACCAGGTGACAGTACCGTCCTGATTGGTGGTCTTCGTCACCGCGTTGGCTGTGTAGTCAAAGCCCTTCACAGTGATGGTCTTGCTGTCGGCATTTACCACAGGGGTAACGCCTGTAAGCGTCTCTGGCTCATACCACGTATAGCTGCCGTCCGCGTCCTGGCCCTTGACCTCCGCATACTGGACCATCCCCCCGTCAGAACTGCCTGTCAGCCCCTCCGGGAAGGTGAAGAACTCCGACAGCGTGTCGGACAGCACCGTGTTCGCGCCGGCCGCCACCTTGGAGGTGCTCACGTTATCGGCGATGGTGCTGAAAGCGTTTTCCAGCTCCTCGGCATCGTCCGCCGCGAAGTAGTAGTTGCCTTCCGTCACGCGGGTGCCCAGTTTGCAGTCATCCCAGTCTTGAGTGCGGTCCCCCCTCCAGTTTGTAACTTCGGCATTCGGATAGTTGGAGGACACACCGTTCATGTACTTGTTGAAGCGGCCGTCCGTATCGCTGGGGTCCGCATCCTCAAACATGCCGATGGTGTATACCGTCACCTTATCGTCTTTCAGGTCTTTGGCCAGATTAACGGCATTGGCCGCTACACCACCACTCCAATTGCTAAACGTGCTGGGCTCACCGTCAGTAAAGACCACCACGACCTGCTTGGCTTCCTCACGGGCACCACCCAGTCCATGCTGCCGGTCGCCGTCCAATACCCGCTGCGCCTGGTTCAGGCCAAAGTCCGTCCGCGTGGAACCGGCAGCAGCCAGCTCATTGACCGTATTTTTCAGACTTTGGACATTGCCTGTCACCGAAGTCAGATCCTGCACAACCTGGGAGTAATTATAGGTATTCCCGTCAGACCTATAAGTATCGTTTCCTATCTGATCGCTCTCATTGCCCGAAAACTTGACAATACCGAGCCGGTGGGTCACATCGTCTTCATTGGTAGCCGGGTCCCCTGTGGCATTTGCGGTCACCTGGTCGATAAAATTGCCCACAGCATTCTTCATGGCCGCAATCTTGGAAATTGAGCCGCCGCTTCTGCGTATGTAGAGGACAGTGTCTTCAAGAATTGCGGCATTCTGGCTCCGGGTCTCATTACCAAGGTAATGACGGCTACCACTATCGTCCACGTAGTAGAGCGAATAATCCCGGACAAGTTCAAATTCGTCCCAATCCCAATACCGGTCGCTTCTCTCCCGCTGGACTGCATAGTAAGATGTCCCGTCAAAATAATAGTACTGTGACTGGCGGTCTATATCGTTATAGGACCAGTTCCGCTTAGATGTCGCCTCGTATGTATACGAGGTGATGTTCTGATCCATCGACCCAGACAAGTCCAGCACCAGCACAATATCCAGCGGTGTGGTCTTGCTTCCCTTGGTCACCTCGTTGGTGACATAGGCCTCCAGGGTCAGGGAATAATTTCCGTCCTCATCATAGTTGACCGTCTTGTCCACCACGACACCGTCGTTGCTCTCTGTGTGGACCCGGTCGCTCCCGTTGCCGCCGCCAGGGTCTTCTGCCGCCAAGGCAGCAGTGGGAACCATTGTCAGCATCATACAGAGGACCAGAAATGCTGACAAGATCCGTTTCTTCATCACTTCTCCTCCTTTTATATTTCAGTGATCTTATATGTAAACATCCTTATGGATGGAATGACCGGTTCCCTCCGCCCACCCGGCGGCCAGCTGCTCCGTGTCCAGCATCCGCTCGTAGGACTGCTCCGCCAACAGGCGCACGCCGCGCTCCACCTCCGCCCGGGTAGCCAGATACAGCTTCCGCAGGCACCGGGGCGTTCCCTTTTCCTCCTCTACCCGGGCGTCATGACACAGGGTCTGGATCTCCTCCGTCACCTGGGTCCGGCTCATGCCTTTCCCGTTCCGGGTGCAGAACACCGGCCCCGCCGTCAGGCCCTGCCGCCGGGCGTAGTCCAGCAGCTCCCCCTGCAGACAGGCGGGCAACGGGACGTACCGCCGCTGGTACGGACCGGCAGGCGCCCGGCCCGCACCCGCTCAACGGTCACCTGAGGCAGCTCCCCCACCCGGATGCCCGCCAGGGCGAATATTTTCACCAGCAGGTAGGTCCGCTCCTTTTCCAGTATCCTGGCAGCCTGCAGCAGCCGCAGATACTCCACCCGGCTCAGTTCCGGCTGGAGGCCCTTGTCCGCCTCCAGCTGCCCCACCAACTGCAGGTCCCGCCGCCCCATGTACTCCATCAGCCCGTTGGCGGCAGACAGGTGGGTATTCACGGTGCTGGGGGAATACCCTGCCTCCAGCAGGAATGCTCGCCAAGCAGCCAGCGTTCCCCGGGAGATCTGCTTGTCCGGGGGCAGGTAGTCATAGAGGGCCCGCAGCTTGGCACTGTACATCTGCACCGTGCCCTTGCGGCGTCCCCTGCCGGACAGGTCCGCCAGATAAGCCCGGATGGTCTCCATGCTGAGCTCGGCGCCGGGCCAGTCCGGTGTGCGGTGTGTCTCCCGCGGCTTCAGAGCCTCTGGACTCCTCATCTCCCCGCCTCCTGTCAACAGAATCGCCATTTCCTCCTGTAAGGGACCGAAACGGGGCCTGCAGACCAGGGGCAAATGTGCGCAAAAAAGCCCGCGCAGCCTGCGCGGGCTCAAAAATGGCGCAAAGACAGCAGCCGGACAAAATTCGACGCTTTTCCGGCCATTTTATGCTGCCCAAATCGGTAAAAGCTCTTGCGGCTGGCGGTGCTTTGTGCTAGAATTTGGTTACTGTTAAAATCAATTATGTATGTCTAGTTATTTTTTTGCAGCCATCCGCATCGGAATGGCGATTCTGTCCTATTTCTAACAGACCAGCCCCAGCCGTGCCAGAGTTCCGGCGTGCTCGGTGCCCGTGGAGATCAGGTAAATCCGGGTCGTCTCAATACTGGAGTGGCCCAGGACGTCCGCCAGCCTGGCCACGTCCCGGCAGACACGGTAGAACGTCCTGGCGAACAGGTGCCGCAGATTGTGGGGAAACACCTTGCTGGGTGCCACGCCCGCCTTGTCGCACAGCGCTTTCATCTCCGCCCAGATCTGCCGGCGGGAGATGCCTTTTTCGTTTCTGGTGAGAAAAATCTCGCCGGAAGCGATTTTTTGTTTCCGGGCGTATTTGAGGAGCTTGCGGCAGAGCTTGCCCGGCAGCAGGATGGTCCGGATCTTGCCCTTCAAGGAGATTTCGGCCCTTCCCCGGTACACGGCCTCCACGGTGACATAGCGCACCTCGGACACCCGGATTCCGGTGCCGCAAATGGTTTCCAGCAGCAGCGCCAGCCGTTCCCGGCCCTGGGTGCGGGCGGTCTCCAGCAGGCGGAGGTACTCCGGCCTCGTCAGCTCCCGGCTGTCGTCCCGGAACAGCCGCCGCTGGATGCGCAGGGGCTTCACCCGAAACGCCGGCCAGCCCAGAAATACAAGGAACCGGTTGACCGCCGCCAGCTTGACGTTGATGGTGGCCGGCGCCAGCTTCGCCTCCAGCAAGGCGGCCTTCCAGGCCCCCGTCGCCGCCTTGGACGCCGCCCGGCCGTCCAGCCAGGCGGTAAAAGCCGCCGCATCCCGCAGGTATTTCTCAATGGTGGCGGGGCTCTTTTCCTCCCACACCAGGCGCTGCCTGAACGCCTGGAGCTGTTCTCCTGTGATGGTATAGTCTTGCACTGCATATCGCCTCCCGTACAATTATCCTCTATATTTTACCTTCCGGCCGGCTGTCTATGTATCCAATGGATTTTGCGCGGCAGAACACTGCTCTGACACCGACGGATAGGCCCCGGCCCTCTGCTTGCATTGCGGGCCGATTTGACGTATTCTTTAATAAAAAAGGCAGGTGCCAAAAAAAGGGAGGGATCGCCTTGGTGCGGACCGCAAAGCGGACGCCTCTGATTCACGCCGGACGGGCCTTTGTACTGGCCCTGGCGGCCGGACTGGTGCTTGTTGGCTGCATGGAGTGGAGCCGCCGGAACCAGGAGCGGGACCGCATGGGCTATGTCGCCAGCGCCATCGGGGCGGAGACGTATGAGTTTATGCTCTCCGAGATGAGCAAAACCCGCGTTCTGGAGGCCTATCTCATCCAGACCAGCGGGGACTATTCGGACTTCGGCAGGGTCGCCCATGTCCTGCTGCGGGAGGACTATGTGCGAAACGTCCTCTTCGCGCCGGACGGGATCGTGGACGGTGTCTTTCCCCTGGAGGGAAACGAGGATGTCGTCGGGCTGAACATGTATGGGGACGGGGCCGGCAATCTGGAGGCTCAAGCTGCCATCGAAAAAGAGGCGCTGTATATCGCCGGCCCCTTCCAGCTGATCCAGGGCGGCCTGGGCATCGCCGGGCGGCTGCCGGTCTTTCTGACGGACGAACAGGGCCAGCGGTATTTCTGGGGCATTGTCTCCGTGACGCTGGACTTTCCGGCCGCCCTGTCCGGAAGCTCCGTGGAGCGGGTAAATGCCCAGGGCTTCGCCTGCCAAATTTGGCGCATCAATCCGGACGACGGACAGAAACAGGTGATTCTCGAGACGGCGGACCCGCTGCCGGAGGGTGTGCGGACTGTGGACCACGCGCAGGAGCTGTTCAACTCTGTCTGGACCGTCTCCCTGGCGCCACTGCGGCCCTGGTATCTCCAGATCAGCCTGTGGCTGGGGGTGGCGGTGAGCCTGCTGGTGGCGTTGCTGGCTGCGGCGGGCGTCTACTACGCGGGCCGGCTGCGGCAGCTGCAGCTGGAAAAATCCCAGCGGGCCATCCAGCAGCTGCAGGAGCAGCTGGAGCGGGAACAGGGCAATATGCTGCTGAACCAGATCCGCTCCCACTTCTTTTACCACACCCTCAACGCTCTGCAGGCCCTGATCGTCCTGAAGCCGGAGGCGGCCTACAAAATGGCCGGAGACTTCGCCCGCTACCTGCGGTTCACACTGGACTCCGTCACTGCCGACGGCGGGATCGGCTCCTTCCGGGAGGAGATCCGGGCGGTCCGGGCCTATGCGGATATCAACCAGCAGCAGCTGGGGGACCGGCTGCACATGGTCTACGAGATTCCCGACGTGGACTTTCCCATCCCCCTGCTGACCATCCAACCCATTGTGGAGAATGCCATCCTCCACGGCATCAAGCCCAAGGTGGGCGGCGGAACCGTCTCTTTGAAGCTGGAAGAGCTGCCGGACCACTGGCAGGTCACGGTGACGGACGACGGCGTGGGCTTCGGCCTGGAAGCTGTCCGAGAGAAGGGCTCCATCGGGCTGGAGAATGTGCGGCGGCGCATAGCCCGCTTCCCCGGCAGCGAGCTGCGGATCACCAGCACAGTGGGCATGGGCACACAGGCTGTCCTGACTTATGGAAAGCGGGGGAAAAACATGGAAAATCTTTCAAAATCGACCTGAAAGCGTACGGTTTCCGTACGCTCCATCTGGTACAATAGAAACATAAGACAGGGGTGACCGCGATTGAAAACCATTCTGGTGGACGACATGCTGCTGGATCTGCAGCTCTTCGAGCTGAAATGTGCGGACATGCCTGATTTTGAAATTGTGGGGAAATTCACCGATCCCAACGCGGCCATTGAGTACGCCGCCGGCCATGTGGTGGATTTTGCCCTGCTGGACATCGACATGCCGGGGATGGACGGCATCCATCTGGCCCAGGCCCTGCGGCGGCTGCGGAGCGACATCATCATCGTCTTCGCCACAGCCCACCCGAAGTTTGCGGTGGAGGCGCTGAAGATGAAGGCGGACTACATCATCTTCAAGCCCTTTGACCGGGAGGACATCGCCGATGTGATGGAGCGGGCCAAGCTGCTGCGCCGCCGCCAGTGCAAGCGCATCCATTTCCACACCTTCGGGGCCTTCGACATGCTGGTGGACGGCGA
>OOCT01001017.1_pt1 | contig 12305 bp, 10 predicted proteins | sample 1671851 | NCBI WGS metagenome assembly OOCT01 (sample SAMN06348199, study PRJEB24527) | human gut metagenome | biome: human gut; feature: ankylosing spondylitis patient; material: feces | host: Homo sapiens | place: China | collected 2015-10
GAGCATCTGCCTTACAAGCAGAGGGTCGGCGGTTCGAATCCGTCAACGCCCACAGAAAATAGAGTCTGTTAATCTAATGATTAACAGACTTTTTTATTTATCCTCAACCGCACATTCACGCTTACTTCTGCTTTCGAGACAGAGGAACAGCTATCAGACGATCTAACGAGAATTTTCCGGGTCCCGTTATATACATCAGGATAAAAACCACCAAATAAATGAATGCTAACTCTTTCAAAGAAAATGGGTCATTCCCATGGATGACGAAAAAAGCCATTCCCATGGTAAAAATCATGGGGATCATCGAAAGCCGATAAAGGGCCCCGAATATAAAACCGATGGAACAAGCAAGCTCCCCAAATATCGCAAGGGCCAAAGATATTGAATGCCCTACACCTAACGGATCAGGAAATGAGGCCGACATACTATCGAAATTTGTCCACTTTTGCATCCCATGAGATAATAGTAATCCACCGAAAAGCAAACGAAGCGCCAACAATAGTAATGAAATAGCCGTTCCATCCGGCTTCATTGGAAAAAGAAATTTGTAAATTACTGACATACTCTTCTGTTTTTAATCTTATCATTCTGTCTTTTTGATTATAAAACAAAATCAAGTTAGGGTTAGTTCAGTAAATATCCGTTTATAATCGGGGCTAAACTAAAAAAGCCCCCTTGATTTTTCAATCAAAGAGACTTCCTTTCCTTCGTGACCCGGGTGGGACTCAAACCCACGACCTTCAGAACCGGAATCTGACGCTCTATTCACTAAGCTACCTTGTTATCAACACTTTAATTATCTCTATATAAGTTCAGAGGTCAACTATAGGTCAACATTGAACTATGATGCAAATTTACTAAATATTCCATTCATAACGAAATCAACCAATGTAAATTAGACTGTACAAGTAGAGATTAATATGTAGGATACTCTAATTCACACACTATGAAATGAGCTTATTATAAGTCCATAACGCAGCCACAGCGATGCCTAATAGTAGATGATAAACAAGAATTGGCAAGAGTAAACTTCCCCATCCCAAACCACATATCAATCCTACCACAACTATAATGATATATAGGAGTAGCATTGTAGCTGCTGCTAACATAATACCTTGGCTTCCAGCTACGACATAATGAAACGGAGCATTAGGGGTTAGAGAATCTGTCTTGAGTGAATTGTTAGGTAATTCAGATCGTGTCATATGTAAATAGTATTAATTCGTAAGAAGTATATTCAAGTCTGGTTGTGAAATCTTGCATAGTGTATTAATCTTTGGTCTACATTACTGTAATAGTGAAGATGAGAGTATAAGAAACTGCATAAGAGTTCTCTCAAACACCATTCTTTAAAGAGGTATGAAATCCATTCATCCCATATATGAACTAATATTTAGTAATTCTGTACCTCATGCCATTTAGCCATTAACAGCCCACTTCACACCGGTTGGTTCAATTCTATGTCTTCAATCTAATCCTCTGTCAGACAGTCTGATTTAGCTTAATATCGTATGATATTTAGTTTGGTGGACTACTTTGAATTGACTAAATTTGTAGTAATTAATCAGTTAGTCAATTAGTATATCTGATTAACTCTCAACCTAAGATGTTTGTGTGAGATTAATGAAGGAAGGCGGCAAAGAGTAATCAATGCCGCCTTTGCTATTTTGTATCTGCCTTATCTACTATTCTACCCGCTGGTAAGAATAAGGTTTACCACGAGGAGTAACCCCATCATCATCTAAATCTTGAATGGATAAGGTTTCAGAATTTAATAAGAGTATCTCACCAATCACCCATTCGTCTTCGTCACTGAACATCTGGTATAGGAGATTATCTACTATCTTGTAAGTCCCATGTTCCTCATAATCCAATTCATCCGTACTGGTATAGCTGAATGTTCCGTCTTTCGTAAAGGTAACATGTGTATGCGTGTATCCCTTATCCACAGTCAATTTCCATGTACCAACGATAGATGGAGTGATCTCCTTATCTCCATCCTCCTTATCATCGCCACAAGCTACTAAGTTAATTGCTAACATGACCATTAATAAGGCCATTCCTAAATGTTTTAAATTCTTCATCCTTTTAATTACTAATTGTTATTATATCCAGTTTAAGAGAAGGTCTATGAGACATTCCATAAACCTTCTCTGCTAATCATAATGAAGTTGTCACTTTATATTTTGTAGTATATGTGTACTTCTTGCCATTATGTATATAAGTCCATCTCAATGTCAATTCATTGAACACGCCTCTAATACTAACATCTTCTCGATAACTGGAACCAGCTTTCAAGATATTATTGTCATAAGGATTGGTAAGAAGAACGTTCTCATTATCATCTATGACTGTATAATTAGTCAACAGTATGTCTTCCTTGCTATTATTAATGATTTCACATCCAATGATACCTTGTATATATCCACCAACATTAATCATGGAAGTAAATGTTTTGGAGGTTATGTAATCACTAATCTCCTTCTTCTTTACTATGATATTAGATGTAGCTGTAAATCCACCGTCCTCTGTGGTGACTGTGATCACCGACTCACCATAAGATTTAGCCGTAACAAGTCCATTCTGATCTACGGTTGCCACAGATTCATTTGAGCTAGTCCAGACTACCTTGCTATTCTCTGCGTTGTTAGGTTTTACCGTGTCAACCAATTGAAAGATCTCTCCAATATCTAACGTTACTTGAGATTTGTTCAATGCGATGCTTGTAACTTTAACACCTTCCTCTGCTACATTTGCTTTACCGTCTTCCATGTTGACAGTGAAGATGTAGCTATGTTTCATTCCATTATATAGGACAGCATCCACCTTGTATTCCCAAACATTAGCAGACTTGTCAAGTATAGTGTAACTGATTTTAGAGTCAGATGGTAGTTCAATATCAGTAAGATTGGTTTTCCAAACGGATTTACCCTCTTTAATATTAAACCTCTCAAATGAGATAGGAGGGTAAGAGTAGTCAAACTTGATGCCTTCTTCATATGAAATGGGGGTTACATTCCCATCTCTAAAAAAATAGCTATCCTCAATTGTAAACAGAGGGTCTCCTTCACTGGAATAGCAACGATTGCCTATTAAAACTGACTCATTGTACCAATCATAAAAGGTCTTATTTTCACTGTCTATCTCTAATGGTGTACGTTTAGTTTTACCGTTACTGGTGAATATGATTTGAGGAATATCGTCTAAGCTAAAGCCTACAATATCTCCTGCCTTTGTTTTCTTATAATAACCAAAGATAGCAAACGTTATCTTCATCTCTTTATATTCCCCATAGCCAGAATAAACCTGTTGTATGGTATCTGTTTCTTCAATATCCAGCCATGTTGATTTGAGCTTCTTTGTTGTAGTATCAAATTCACTAAACCAAAGATGTTTGTTCTTTATGCCAGATAACTGCATAATTCCTTCTCCTGCTTGAGCATATCTGCACTTAATGTCAGAATAATCATCCATGTACTCTGCGAACTTCTTATCAGTGTCATTAAAGATGTTATCTGGAGTAACAGGTATAGGTGGTGTATCTACAAAATCATCTTTACTACACGAGTATAACCCCATACTCAATGCAACCAATAGTAAGGTTGCTAATAATCTTAATGTCTTCATTATTATATAATTATTAAAGTGTTTAATTCTTAATCATCCTTAGTTACTACATTGTAAATAATTATTACTATAATGATAAATAGACAGAACATGAACGTTCCAAAGGACATTGGATTTTCATCTGGCAGTCTATCTCCTGCTATTGCTATTAAAGGAAGGAAAGCCCACAAAAGCATGGTGAGAGTTCTCTTATTCATAAATAATAGTATTGTGCTCACCTATTCCCTCTGGTAAGCTATTAAATATAAGGACGTGAGGAACCACAACATTTAACTGCTGCCACGTCTGTTTAATTTAGATTGATTGTTAATTCTTGAATGAATATAAGTCTTCCCTCACTATTTGCAAGAAGGAGTATAGATCATTATCCCTACCTTGAATTGGTATGATAACACTCATCGCTGCATCTGGCATCTTATCACCTTTACTTGATAAGGTCTGTAACCTATTTTCTACTTCAAGGCATAATCCTGCTTTGTCTGGCTTAGGACACCTTTGCAATTTCACCATCAACTTCATAATGGCTCTACAATCACGGAGTAAGGAAATCCTGTCTACTAGTGTGAATAACCCCATAAGATTAAATTTAAAGCTGCTTACCTGTTCCCTTCAGTAAGCTATTAAACACAAAGAAGGCGTGGAAACTACTGGATATTACTATCATGGGGCACTCTTGTTTCCAAGAGTTTCTGGACTGCCTAACACAAGTAATAAACAATAGCCCACGCCAGACTGTTATATAATCCACTGTGAAGTAGGTATATAGCACCGACGTGAGCGTTCTTGCCTATTATCCTTGTGTTATAGAATTGTCCAGATTCCATGATAGGATAATATATCAAACGCTCTTCGTAAATTTATGTCCTCCCTTAACGTCCTATCGCTTTAGGCATAAGAGATTGGGACAAAGTTACTAAATCGTTTGAATTGGCAAGAACTATTGTTCATTAAAAATCAGAGATAATCCTAAAGTCATATATCTGGGACAGGTATGAAATCTTACTCTCCCCATATAAGAGTCAAATTCTCAACTTCCATACCCGCCTTGAATTTTCATCATCATGTCAACATATTGTTGGTGATTTACAATGGGCTATCTTCGACATAAGTTTTAAGACTTTAGATGTATATGGATTCTTGGAATTGGTGTAATTGACTATATAGTATAGGGCTGAAATGCCAAACTGTGAAGAATTGATTTTAGATGCTTCTCAACTTAATATTTTAGATGTACCATATATATAAGGTGTAGATGCTTACTTCTCCGTTTGAAATTTAGGGTAGAACAAACTTAGATTGGGGTATATAAAGCTAACCTTACTTTAAATTTGTCCTGCCTTTCAAAGTGATTTCACGACATTAACCCTACTCTGACAAGTAACCTCTTAACTTGGGTTATCTGGAATTGGCAACCCTTAGATGTTACGAAGCCTTGCTCATTCAACAAGTCAGTCATTTCAGAGAGTGACTTACCCTGCATTGACAGTGACCGTAGCAATGCGATTGCCCTCATATTATTGGGATTGTTTTCAGCTTTAGCCTTATTGGTACGGGAGCTATTGTAGATAGCTTGCTCAAACTTGTTCATCAAGTTATCAGACTTTCCTAACTTGATTCCTCTTGCTTTCTTAGCCTGTAATGATTGCTTGGTTCTCTGACTAATTAACCCAGCTTCGTATTCTGCAATGCTGCTTATGATATGCAAGATTAACCTATTAGCTTGTGGAAAGTCACAGAAGACAATCTCAACATCTGATTCCAGAAGTTTAGATGTAAATGCTACGTTCCTTGACAACCTATCCAGTTTAGCGACAATCAGAATAGAATTTGTTTTCCTGCACATTGCCAAAGCTGTGAGAAGCTGAGGTCTGTTAGACTTCTTGCCGCTCTCCGTTTCAATATATTCAGCAAGTATTTGTTTATTCTTCACATGGTTGTGTATAATTTCTCGTTGGGCTTCCACACCTAAACCAGACAGCTGTTGTTTCATGGTAGATTGCCTTAAATATGCGATGTATGTCTTCATGATTCACATTAATCAGTAGTTGGTTACAAATGCTGAATGTTCGTTCAGCTTATGTAAGTTGGACACCCAAATGAGGATGCCCAACTGAATTAGAACGGTCTATCTCCATATTGGTATGATAAGATGGAATGATAAACCCTGTCATAGAATGAAAATCCAGCACAGGCATGGAAGTAACTTTCATGTATCGCTGCATATTCACCATTTAGTCTGCTGGTTCTATCCAATAAACTGTCAAACTTATGCAGCCAGTATTTCAATGCTTGCAACCGCTTGATGTATTGGAGATTGTTCTCACAGGTGGATAGCTTTTCCTGTAATGATATAATGTGATTAATCGCATTATCAATGTCTTTGGTATTCATAAGATGTAATCTTTAAATAGTTAGTAGATATAAAGAAAGGACACCTAACTTAATAGATGCCCTTTCAATTAGTAAATTGTATGTAGTGGTACTACTTCTTGGAGTAATGGTGTCTCATTGAGAAGATGGAGACCTCTATCATATCGTCATGTACAGAGTAAATGAGACGGTGCTCTGAATTAATCCGTCTTGACCACTTACCTGCCAACTCATATTTAAGAGGTTCAGGTTTTCCAATCCCAGCATAAGGATGTTCAGCTATATCATTCAATAAAGCTTTAATTTTATCTATGATAGCTGTATTGCCACTTCGTAAGAAGTATTGATAATCCTTACGTGCTTGGTCTGACAATATTATTCTGTACATGCTACCCGATTTAAGAAATCATCAATGCTTTCTCCTTCATTCTGGGCGATGGCATTACCATTCTTAATATCTTCCTCTCCTTTACGAATAGCGCCCATTGTGTCAGGTGACGACATGATATATTCTGTCTCCTTTAATGAATTGTATTCATCAAGGGAAATCATTACTACTCCGCTTCCCTTACCACGGTTGACGATTACAGTTTCACAATCATCAATTACAGAGTCAATATAACCTTTAAGATTTGCTCTTAAATCAGTATAATTAGCTGTTCTCATAAGTCCTCCTTTTATTTACCGCAAATATATGTACTTATTTACGTACTTGCAAGTTTAATTAGTTAATTATTAGACAAAAGGAAGGACACCTAAGTAAATAGATGCCCCTTCCTCTCTCAATCAATGAACCACCTATAAGCATCATCACCTTGCAGTGCAGATGTTATTCCTTGCGCTATATCAGTAGCGTTTAACGCTCTGTCCAAATAAGTATCAATATAGCTTGACTTGTTACTACCCGTAAGTAAGTTGTAGAACCGCCACATCGATAATTCCCTGCCATATCCGTAGAAATTTTCATCATTCACATAGGCCCTTGCCACTTGGTTAATCTGACTGTCCGTCATTAACATGGGTGGAAGTTTACGCTGGTTGATAGAAGGTAAACTTTGATATAAGCGCATTTTACCCAATATTTGTGCGAATTGATGTTGAGTAAGTGAATGATTACCAAATTCACGCATGAGTTGAAGGTGGCGACTTGGGTTGTACTGCTGGAACAATTCCAGTGCTTCCTTAAATAGCTGGGTAGTATCACTCGCCCTAATGTCGTTCTTCAAACCATCTGTGAATAGACACAAATTACAGCAAACAAGGTTCTTGAAGCCAACTCCAATCGAAAAGCGTTCAACGGTTTTACGTGAATATAGGTTCTCTCTATTAAAGGCACGCACACCTGTAATAGTAAGATTGAGCTTATTCCCTTCAACGATCTGCTGAATGGATGGAACTTCATAAGCAAAAGCACAGCGTTCGTAGTAGATCGTACGATCACTATCCTGTAATTGGCTTGCTGGCTTATGAATGGCAGAAGGCACCCTACCTTTAATAATATGTGACACACGAATGTCTGGTTGTTCAATCCGTTCACCGCTAAAGAAATTCTGGACTGCTTCACCTACTGTCTCAATGAATGCAGCGTGTGAAACGGTAAGCTCGTTATCCTTGCTGAAGACTGGAACAATGCAATCGTTCTTTAGGTGATTGATGGTTGCTTCCTGCGTGTTACTTTCAATGAAGTGTAGGACATTCTTGTGCTTGGGCACTACCAAAGTAGCTTCCTCCGCTGCTGATTGTAAACTCTGAAATCTTCTCTCTCTTGCCTCAAAGGGCATAACCTGTAATGTACTCATGATGTAAATGAATTAAGTGATTATTGATTGATTGGCAAGTATGTGAATGAAGTCCTAAATGAAACGGATCGCTCAGTTTACAATTTAGGACTTCATTACTACTTGCTAAATGACTATAAGTGTTATATCATTAGGATATTTTACATGTAGGGCTATTTAGTGTTGCCTTTTACAGATTCGTTCAGTTGGAGATTGGGGAATTGGTTGGTGAGTATAATTTTATTAATGATTGGTGGTGTACCCCCATGCCTGTCTGAATTTTGATTTTCCTTCTGGCAAGCATGGGGGGAGTAAATGAGGGGTGGGATCAACCGGGGAGAACATTAGGTATTATATGTTCCTCACAGTCCTTCCGTTTAAACAACTCCTCTTTAAACCGAACAAACTTGACCTTGGCCTCACCCTCCCGGTTACTACGCCTCGGATCGAAATATTCCTTGATGAGAGCTTCGGACAACTTGCACATTGCATCTTTCTTGCCGTCTCCATATCGGGAGTAGGTTATTCCGTAACAGTCCAACAGGTATCCAATCCTGTCAAGCACATTCTTTACGGGAATATATAAATCGTTACCTGTTTCTGACTCGAACTCTCTGATCATATCATGAAGAAACTCCGGGCTGAATCTTCGTTGTAGGGCTTCTTCCTCCTCGGTCTGTTTCAATAGTTTCTTGATCGCAGTCTTACCGTACTGTTGTTGTTCGATAACCTCCTTCCCTAACTTGAAGAAGGCGTTGATAAGCCATTCTTCCTCCACGCATTGTGCCCGGACGAACCGTATCGCCTCGGCATTGTCTTTTGTCGCTTCTAATGTGGATACAATAAGCTGGTATTTATCCTTCGCTTTAGCGGCTTTAATTCTGTAAATATCATCTTCACCGACTGCTTCCTCTTCGGGTTGGAAGTCCACATTAAAATATCCAGTCTCTTCGTATGCCTGTTTAAGCACATTGGGTGAGAGATAATATCCTTTCACCTGCTCGTCAAGTAATAGTTGCTCTATGGAGAACCTGTCAAATCCGTTCCGCTCGGAATTTAAGACCTCATTCAGCCGTAGCTGTTTTAATTCCTTATCATAATATGTGGGATCATCAGCTTTTATCCCTTCCTGCTGAATGGCTCGGTAACATTTGATTCTCGCCTCGATGTCTTTATATATTTCTTCTTCGGGTTTAACTCCAAGCTCGTTAGGAATTGAAGCTATAACCGTAAGAGAGTTATATCTCTTCCCGTTGGGGAACACATGCCTAAATCTGCCTTGACACTGGATGGCTTCGGTGAACGGATTGATTAGGGTGTGCTTCACATGATCGTAGTTCGACAGTATCAGCACATCGCAAAGTTCTTTCAGATTGATGTCTATTGACGGGAAGAACCTCGATGTAAACAGATTCACCCTTCTTAGAGGAAGTTCCAGCTTATCCGTACTATGTTCCAAGAAGCGGCTCTTTAGCTTGTCGGCACTGTCCTTTGAGCAGAAGACCTTGTAGTCGTCCTCTTTTATTATTCCGTCATGCAGCAATGATTCCACGATGCTACAGATTCCCTCTGTTGTCTTATAGAAGATGCACACATGGGGAGAACCGTTATCCAACAGCCTTTTTACTTCCTGCTTCACCCGACTGTAAAAGCTACGGGTTGTTATCAAAGTCATATCCTCCCGATAGTCATAGTCGGGCTTAATTTCTACCCACTTGAATTGGTGACGCAAGAACAGTGTTAAGGTGTACTTGCTCGGCTTTAACGGAGTGGCAGACACGACAGCCTTTCCCTCGAATTTGAAGAACTCCTTCATTGGGGCGGATATGCTTCTACGATAGCCTGTATCTTCTGTCAAGTGCTCGGATTCATCGAACAGGCAGAAGAACTCCTTATAAATATTCAAGCCCAAGTCCTTTGCCACCTTCAAGACTTTGCTCTGAAACCCTTCGGGGGTGGTTATGATCTTTTTGTACTTGATGTTGGGGTTCTTGAGGTAAGCGATCAGTTTCTTGACGGTCACTTCTTTGAACACCCCTTGAGCTTCATTAAAGGTCAGTACCTTGTTCTCCACCGAAGATTTGAACGGCTCAATCACGATAGAGTTTCTTGGACTTAACTTCGCGTTCAATTCCATGTAAGTAGCTCCCGTACCTGTCATTACCTTATTAATAATGGCATTGCTCGGCAGCATGGGGTAGCCTTGTCTTTTTAAGGCTTCTGACAGGTATTCGCCTTTGGTAATGTTCAGTTCGACAACCTCCAACCCTTTAAATCCATTCTGTTCACTCATGGCAAGACGGGATTAATGGGTAAGAAACTTGAGTAAAATCGCTTATATATGGTCGGTACGGATTTCGTACCTCTCCCGGAATTGGGGATGCAGACGCATATATTGTTATTAACTCTGCGAGCCGGATTACTCTTACCTTGCTGGTAAGTCCCGATAGGTAGCTCATGCCAATTGTCCGGGAAAACAGAAACTTCTTGTTCATTTAATCGAAGTTTGAATGTTTAACAATTGGATTGAAGACAAAAAAAGCTCCTGCGACTAAGTTATAGTTACAAATAGACACATTACATCCATGTATAAAGATGCAAGAGTAATATGTCTAACGTAAGTGCGGGAAGTATATCCCGGTAACTTAGTTGCAGAAGCCGCTACCTATGGTAGAATTATTGCTGTTAGGCTTCTTGTAGAAGGCCATCTTTCTTGGTATCGTTTTTGATACTGCACTGTCACGTAGGCCATGTGATGAACAGGAGATTATTCCTTGTTCTTAATCCTTTTCCCTTACCTCGTTTGTAAGATTGGGGCAAATGTATGAAGAATTTCGAGATAAGCAAGCTAATCCATGATAATTTAGAGCTAATTCCTCATCGCCTCGTCCATCTGTTCATTGTCGAAGCTATCCAGATAGATTTGAGTTACGCTTTCTGAACTATGCCCCATCAACTCACGAATGATTGAGGTAGGCACACCAGCCCTTTTCATTACGGTTGCTTAACTGTGGCGTGCGACATAAGTCGTAAGGTCAATTGGAATATCCAATGCCTTGCCAATCTCTTTCAAGCGTTCGTTCACCTTGGAGATTACCTTATGTACCCTGTTCGCTCTTTGCAATTCAGTCTTGTGAAAATTAGATAGAATAGGGAACAGGTAAGTATTGTCTTTGATACTGTATTTCTCGATCAGATCCACGGCCTGCGGTTGCAAGGGAGCTTTGATTAACTTACCGGTCTTATGTCTGGTGTAAATCAATCTGCCATCAACAATATTCTTCTTGCAACGAAAGCAATGTATTCTAATTTATCTTCTGTTAATTCCATTAATATAAACGTTAGGACAACAAAGATAGACAAGTTATCCCCACCTACATTGCTGCAAGTGGGGATTTACCTTATCCATCAACCCAAAACATATTCTATCACTTTCAAATTAGCTTTATTTTCATTTACGAAGTCACGCTCGATGTAGATATCTGTAACCTTCATGCTTTCATCAAGATGATTCAACGCTGCATGCACAGTATATTTATCTATGCCTACCTTATTCAGGGCTATAGTAGCCCAAGAGTGACGGGCCGCATAAAATTCCAAATCTTCAACACCTAATTCCTTCCCCAATTCCTTCAACCCACAATTGATGGCTTTATTAAAAGTTGATTCATCCGCATAGTTTAAATAAAAATTGAATAGTCGTTTGCCAGTACAATCACTATATTTATTTACTATAGATCTAATAATTATAGGAATATCAACCATCATCTTAGCATCATCATCTCTACGTGCCTTTGTCTTCGTTCTATTGTAAACTATTGTATCTTCAATCCTTGTAGTAGCATTAAATAAGTCCACGGAATTCATTCCTATTAAACAAAATGAAAGCATAAAACAATCTTTCGCTAAATTATAACGGCAAATCGCCTCATTACCTTTAACCGTGTACCTATAGGGCAATTCCCATATCTTCTTTAATAAAACAGGGGTAATAGCTCTCTTACGTGTAACTTCTTGCTTTGGTACTTTAAAATTTTCAAAAGGAGAATTAGGTATGAGGATGATATTTCTGTCATAATCATTATAAAACCTCTTAGCCTCATTAAACAAATGCCTAACACTACTTATATAAAGAGAAGCTGATCTGTTAGAAGGTACTCGTTTACCAGAACAACGTAATACCTCGATTCTAGCCTCCCTCTCTTTATTTAAAAATTTAATGAATCCATTTAAGAAGGTTACAGTAATATCATTCACATTCAGATGTTCTTTATTGACATAACGAATTAGGGCATTCACAGCACTTTTGTAGTTCTTTACTCCTTTAACTTCTGTATTTGCAATCCACTCTCTAGCAAACTGAATAAAATCTACACTCCTATTCCTCTCACGTTCCTCGTCTAAACAATTAATAATTTCATCTAAAGTGTAACACTTCGATTCTATTTGAAAGTGAGCACACTTGTCCTGATAATAACGAACCAGATCATCAATCTCCCTTTTGATGGGAGTACCATCTTTAAAGGATAA
>OOCT01001059.1_pt1 | contig 11322 bp, 8 predicted proteins | sample 1671851 | NCBI WGS metagenome assembly OOCT01 (sample SAMN06348199, study PRJEB24527) | human gut metagenome | biome: human gut; feature: ankylosing spondylitis patient; material: feces | host: Homo sapiens | place: China | collected 2015-10
TATTAGACAATAATCCAGTTTGATTAAACTTTTTATTTTAACTAAAACATTTATAAATACTATAAAATAATCTATTTTTTCTAAGCTTGATGACAAAATGAATTACTTTTTATGTTGACAAGTCCTTATTTATTTTTGATAATGTAAATAGTAAAAAATAAAATCACATTACTCTTTTATTTTTTATGCACTTTAAAACGATTGACATGTTTACATCAAAATCGTATAATTAATTCATACATATATTGTATGAATTAATTATATATGTATATACAATATTAAAGAGAGAAGAGGGATTACATATGGCTGATAATAAAAAACAAGTCAATGTTAAAGAAACCGCTCAAAGTGCTATCCGCGAAAGCAAAGCTAAATCTTCTCAAGGACGTCAGTTCTTATTATGGTTTGGTGCACTCATTCTAGGTGGCATTTTAGGCTGGCTCGGTATCCAACCTTTAAATGAATTTTTCAATTTTGTAGCTACTGTATTTACGCGTTTATTCCAATTCATTGCAGTTCCTACAATCGCTCTAGCAGTTATCACTACTTTAGCTGCACTTGGTAATAATAAAGATACAAGTCGTATCTTTTCTCATGCACTATTTTATACTTTATTCACCACAATCTGTGCAGCAGCTACAAGTCTTTGTCTTTATTTATGGATTTCTCCAGGAAATCTTCCTATGGATATTATCAATGCCGGTCAAGAAGCTGTACCTATGCAAAAATTAGGCGCACTTTCTTATTATGACCACTTCTTATCTGTAATTCCAAATAATGTTCTACAGCCATTTTTAACTGGTAATGTTTTATCTGTTATGTTGATTTCTGCGGCTGTTGGTCTAGCTTTAGCTTTCATGCCAAAAACAGATAATCGTGAACAATTATTAAAAGTAATCAACGGTTTACAAGAATTATCCTTCACACTTATTCGTGCATTACTTTATGTTTTACCACTTGGTATCATCGCTTTTGCAGGTCAATTATCAGCTCAAATTGAAGCTGGTGTTATCGTTGGCGCTTTAGGAAAATATACTGCTGTAGTAATTGGTGGTAATGCTATTCAATTCTTTATCATTTTACCTTTAATCATGCTTCTTCGTGGATTAAATCCAGTTAAAGTTTTCCGTAAAATGGCTCCTGCTCTTGCCGTAGCTTTATTTACAAAAAGCTCTGCCGGAACTTTACCTGTAACACTTGCTTGTGCAGAACAAAATTTAAAAGCCAATCCAAAAGTTTCTCGTTTCGTCTTACCAATTTGTACAACTATCAATATGAATGGTTGTGCTGCATTTATCTTAGTAACCTCTTTATTCGTAATGCAAAATGCTGGTTTTGAATTATCCATGACTACTATGATTACATGGTTATTTATATCCGTTATTGCCGCTGTTGGTAATGCAGGCGTTCCTATGGGTTGCTATTTCTTGACTTTATCTCTTATGTCCTCTATCGGTGCTCCAATCGGTTTACTTGGTATCATCTTACCAATTTATACCATCATCGATATGATTGAAACAGCTGAAAATGTTTGGTCAGACTCTGCTGTTTGTGCTATGACAGATAATGATTTAAAAGGAAAATTAGACGATAGCGAAATTCCAAATACTAGTATTCTCTAAAATTTAAAATTAAAATATAAAAACCTCGAGAAGTTTTTAACTACACTCGAGGTTTTTTATTTCTATATTTATTTTATAACTAATTATATAAATAGTATAAAATAATTACCAATCAGTTCCTACATAAATTTCTGTAATAATATTATTTTTATCAACAAAAAAACACATTACTGGTTGAAAATAATGTCGTTTTTCATCGTGACTGGAGTTCAGACGTGTGCTCTTCCGATCTGTTGATAATGAATTATTTTTTAAAGTATAACCCACAACAATAAGCTCTGATTCAGGTCCAGGATCTCTTGAGCCTGTTCTACCTGTAATAGAAAAATATGGAGAATATATATATGTAACACCCCTTACACCATCAGAATTAAACCATCTCTTTTCTTTAGGTTGACCATAAACACTAGCAACATATTCTAATGTACAACCTGGACCTACCCCACCAACAAATAATTCAGATTTAGGCAACCAATGTGCTAAACATATATTTGAAAAACTATATACTAAACATATAGTAAAAATAAATAATATTTTTCTCATCTTTTCATCTCCTAAAAAAATAGACAAGGTAATATATACCCTGTCTATTTTTATATCTATTATTTTTTATTTAAAGTAAGCTACGCCAGCTTCAAATAATTTTTGGTCTTTTGCACCTGGAACATTTTTCGCTACATATTTGCCAATACGTTCGGAGTGTCCCATTTTACCTAAGATACGACCATCTGGACTTGTGATACCTTCGATAGCCCATACAGAACCATTTGGATTTACTTCAATATCCATAGATGTATCGCCATTTGCATTTACATATTGAGTTGCAATCTGACCATTAGCTTTTAATTGAGCTAAAACTTCTGGACTTGCACAGAAGCGACCTTCACCATGAGAAACAGCAATAGTATGAATATCTCCTACTTTTACGTTATTAAACCATGGAGAGAGATTAGATACAACTTTTGTTTCTACCATGCAAGATACGTGACGACCAATTTCATTGTATGTGAGTGTTGGATTTTCTGGTGTTAATTCTTGAATATCACCAAATGGTACAAGACCTAATTTGATGAGAGCTTGGAAACCATTGCAGATACCGAGCATTAAACCATCACGGTTTTTGAGTAAATCGCGAACAGCTTCTGTAATACGTGGATTTCTAAACATAGCAGCAATGAATTTACCAGAACCATCTGGTTCGTCCCCACCACTGAAACCGCCTGGAAGCATGATAATCTGAGATTTTTCAATGCCTTTTACAATAGCTTCAACAGATTCTTCAACCATGGAAGGAGTCAAGTTTTTAATAACGAGAGTTTCAGCTTGACCACCTGCACGATTAAATGCTTTAGCAGTATCATATTCACAGTTTGTACCTGGGAATACTGGAATGAAAATTCTTGGTTTAGCAAAAGAAGTTGGAGCTTTAGCAATGCTAGTTGCTGTATAAAGTTCACTTTGTTTTGTTTCACCAGTAGATTTACGTACATGAGTTGGGAAAATCTGTTCAAGTGGCTGAGTATATGCTGTTTCAATTTCATCAAGGGAAATTTTTACATCGCCACAGATAATTGCTTTGTCTGCAATTACACTACCAAGTTCATATGCACCTACAAATTCATTTAAATCTACATCTTCATTTAATTCAAGAATGATTGTACCATAATCGCAAGCGAATAACTCTTTTGTATCAAAGCCATCAGCAAAAGCAAAACCGAGTTGTTCACCAAGTGTCATTTTGCTGATTGCACTAGCAATACCGCCAACGCCTACAGTTTTTGCACTTGCAACTTTACCTGCATGAATTAATTCATAAACTTTATTGAAGTTAGCAGTCAATGTATCAATAACTGGCATTTCAAATTCATCACGCGTTGCTTTAACTACGATAACTTTATGTCCTGCTTGTTTAAATTCAGGAGATACAACTTTATCTGCTTCTACCATATCAAGAGCAAAAGCGATTAAAGAAGGTGGTACTGTCATATCCATGAATGTACCAGACATGGAGTCTTTACCGCCAATAGCAGCTGTACCGAATTTATGCTGTGCCCATAATGCACCTAAAAGTGCAGCAAATGGTTTACCCCATTTTTCGCTATCTTTGCCAAGGCTTTCAAAATATTCTTGGAGAGTTAAGCGAACTTTTGCATAATCACCGCCGATAGCTACGATTTTTGTAATAGCTTCTACGATAGAATATACTGCACCATGGAATGGGCTCCAGCTCATGAGATATGGATTGAAACCAAATGTCATAGCAGTAGCTGTATTTGTAGAACCTTCTAATAATGGTAATGTAGCTACCATACCTTCTGCTGGTGTCATTTGACGTTTACCACCAAATGGCATAAGCACAGTATTAGCACCGATTGTAGAGTCGAATTGTTCACTTAAACCTTTTTGACTGCATACATTTAAATCTTTTAAAGTATTAAGCCAAGCATCTTTTACTGAGCCCTCTACTTGTTTTGCTTGTTCAAAATATGTTTCGCCTTCTGGCATTTTTACTACAGCATCAGTATGCTGTTTTACACCGTTTGTCTGAAGGAAAGAACGTTTAATGCTAACGATATCATTACCACGCCAATTCATAACAAGACGAGGTTCTTTAGTTACAGTTGCCACAAGTGTTGCTTCAAGATTTTCTTTTGCAGATTCAGCTATGAATTTATCTGCATCTTTAGCATCTACAACAACTGCCATACGTTCCTGAGATTCAGAAATAGCAAGTTCTGTTCCATCAAGACCATCATATTTTTTCTTAACTTTATCAAGTTCAATTACAAGACCATCAGTTAATTCACCAATAGCTACGGCTACACCGCCTGCACCAAAGTCATTACAACGTTTGATCAAACGACTAACTTCTGGATTTCTAAATAATCTTTGTAATTTACGTTCAGTTGGAGGATTACCTTTTTGTACTTCTGCACCACAATGTGTTAAAGATTCAATAGTATGTTCTTTAGAAGAACCTGTTGCACCACCGATACCATCACGGCCAGTACGTCCACCAACTAAAATAACTACATCACCTGGTTGTGGTTCAAAACGAAGTACATTTTCTTTTGGAGCTGCAGCTACTACTGCACCGATTTCAAGACGTTTTGCTGCATAACCTTCATGATAAACTTCATGAACCTGTCCTGTTGCCAAACCAATCTGGTTACCATAAGAACTATAACCATGTGCTGCACCACGAGTAATTTTACGCTGTGGTAATTTACCTTTAATTGTTTCTTCAAGACTACGACGAGGATCAGCACTACCTGTTACACGCATAGCTTGATATACATAAGAACGACCAGAAAGTGGGTCACGGATAGCACCACCAAGGCAAGTTGCCGCACCACCAAATGGTTCAATTTCAGTAGGATGATTGTGAGTTTCGTTTTTAAACATTACAAGCCAATCTTCTTGCTTTCCATCAATATTGGCTTTTACGACAATACTACAAGCATTGATTTCTTCAGATACGTCTAGGTCTTGTAATTTGCCTTCTTCACGAAGTTTACGCATACCCATTACAGCGATGTCCATTAAAGTAACATCTTTATGAGTTCTACCTAATGCTTCACGGTCATTTAAATATAACTGATAAGCATTTTTTATTGTTTCTTTATATTTACCTTCTTCAATATCAACATTGTCGATAGCTGTTGTAAATGTAGTATGACGACAATGGTCAGACCAATAAGTATCAATAACGCGAATTTCAGTAATACTAGGATCACGTTTTTCTTCTTTAGCAAAATATTCTTGACAGAATTTCAAATCTTCTTCACTCATTGCTAAGCCCATTTCATTTCTTAAAGCAATAAGTTGGCTATCATTCATAGAAATAAAGCCTGTAAGTATTTTTACATCAGCTGGTTCTTCCATAACCATTGCAAGTGTTTCAGGTTTTTCAAAAGAAGCTTCTCTAGATTCTACAGCATTAATGCAGTAATTTTTTATTTTAGCAAAAATTTCATCATCAATATTACCAATTAAAGCAATTACTTTTGCACTGCGGATAACTGGACGTTCTTTCTGTGTAACGAGCTGTACACACTGTGCAGCTGAATCAGCAGTCTGGTCAAATTGACCTGGAAGAGCTTCTACTGCAAATACACGAGCATTTGCTATTTCTGGTAATTCTTCTTCATAAATTACATCTACTGGTGGTTCATAAAATACAACTGGTTTTGTCTGTGCATATTCTGCATCAGTTAATCCTTCAATATCATATCTACGGATAACTCTTACTTGTTCTATTCCTTCAATTGCAAATAACTCTTTTAAATCAGCAAAGAGTTTCTGAGCTGGAATATCAAAACCTTGGCGTTTTTCAACATACAATCTTCTAACTGACAATTTTATTCCTCCTGTAAATTAAGAAAAAAACTCACTTCTATTGTACATTAGAAAACCTATGATGTCTATTATTATGAACAAGAAAAGCTATTGTTTATAGATTTATTTTCATATCCATTAATATATAAATTTTCACTAAAATAATAAATCCTTCAATTTTACTTAGATTTTACCAAAAATATATTTATTCTTCTTATTAGGCTTTTATACTTATTTTCAGTATGAAAATTCCAATAAAAAACCAATAAAAAACCAATAAAAAACTTCAGGAGGATTATTTTATGTTTGATATCGGAAACAAACACTATGAATTTTTTGATATGCTCAATCAACATGCTAAATATTTTAACCAAGGTTCCAAAATAATGTATGATGTAATGATTAATTACGATACAGCTCAAACCAAAATGGAAGAAATAAAAACTGTTGAAAAACAAGCTGATTTAGTTACAGCAGAAACTGTACAAAAGTTAAATCAAGTATTCATCACTCCAATTGACCGTGAAGATATTTTCGCTCTTTCTTATGGTTTAGATGATGGTGTTGATAATATTCATGGTAGTCTTGAACGAGTTATCATGTATGAAGCAGGTCAACCAAAAACAGATGGGCCAGCAAAATTATCTCAACTTTTAATTAAAGCTACAGATGAATTAGTAAAAGCTACTGCTTTATTAAAAGATATTCGTAAAAATCATAATGAAATACTTGAATGTACTAATCGCATCTTAACCTATGAAAGCCAAGGAGATACACTCTATCGCAGTGAAATGTCTTCATTATTCAAAACTGAAAAAGACCCTATTGCTCTTGTAAAATGGAAAGACATTCTTCAATGCCTTGAAGATACTCTCGATCAGACTAAACATATTTCTGACACATTAAAAGGAGTTGTTATGAAGTATGCTTGAGCAAGCTTCCATTTTAATTTTTATCGTTATCGCTTTAGCTCTTATTTTCGATTTTGTAAATGGTTTCCACGATACAGCTAATGCTATTGCGACTTGTGTATCTACTCGTGCAGTATCTCCAGCAGTAGCTATCATTATGTCTGCTATTTTAAATTTTGCTGGTGCTATGATTAGTACAGGCGTTGCCAAAACCATCGGTGGCGATATAGTTCAATCTGCTTCTATGGTAAATGAAATCATCATTATCGCTGCTTTAGCTGGTGCCATTATTTGGAATTTAATAACATGGTGGTTTGGTATGCCAAGTAGTTCTTCTCATGCTTTAGTTGGTGGTATCATTGGTGCTGTAATCATTTCTGTTGGCTTTATGGGATTAAATGGCTATGGTATTTTAAAAATATTTTTATCCTTAGTACTTTCTCCTCTTGCTGCCATGGCAATTGGTTGGATTATACTACATATTATTTTTGCTATCTGTCATTCCATGAGACCAGCTACTGTCAATGATAATTGCAATCGTCTCCAAGTAATTTCTGCTGCTTTAATGGCATTTGCTCATGGTTCTAACGACGCACAAAAATCCATGGGGATTATCACACTTGCTCTTTTAAGCGGTGGCTATATCGGTGCTTTAGAAGTACCTACTTTTGTAAAAATATCATGTGCTTTTGCTATGGCTCTCGGTACTTCTTTTGGTGGTTGGAAAATCATCAGAACTGTTGGCGGGAAAATCTTCCGCATGCAACCTGTTCATGGATTTTCTGCTGATTTAAACTCAGCTGTAGTAATCTTTGGCGCTACACTTCTACATTTACCAGTATCTACTACGCATGTAGTTTCTGGTTCTATCATGGGTGTAGGTGCTGCCCAACGTGTTAAAGCTGTACATTGGGACGTTGCTCGTCAAATGCTTGTTGCTTGGCTTATGACAATTCCATGTACTGCAATTTTATCTGCTATTGTATATTTAATTTTACATTTATTCATCTAACACTTGATTTTTATTCTAATTTCATGTTAACATTATTACACATATATAAAATGCAATGAGCGGAAAAGTATAATTTTGTTGACTTTCAGAGAAATAGCGGTTGGTGCGAGCTATCAAGCGATAAAATTAGAAAGCTACCCGTGAGCACCTAGCAAAACTAGGCGCTATGCCAGCGATATCGGCATTAAGTGAGCTATTTGCTAACTAAGGTGGTACCACGGGAGAAGACCCTCGTCCTTTATTGGACGAGGGTCTTTGTTTTTTCGCTAAAATAAAGATTACTAAATTACTATTCATTAAACTTACTAAGGAAGTGATTTTATGCGTGAACTATTAGAATTACTAGAACATGATGGACGTCGTTCAATCAAAGAACTTGCTACGATGCTTGGTCGTTCTGAATATGAAATAGAAGAACAAATGAAAAAGCTAGAAAAAGAAAAAATTATTCTTGGCTACAACACTATGATTGACTGGGAAAAATACGGAGATGATAGCGTTTCTGCTATGATTGAAGTCAATGTTACTCCACAGCGTGAATTTGGTTTTGATGCTATCGCCGAAAGAATTTATCGTTTTGATGAAGTAAAAACTGTTTATCTAATGTCTGGTAGCTTTGATTTATTAGTTATCATTGAAGGTAAATCTTTAAAAAATGTAGCTGACTTTGTCGCTCGTCGTCTTTCTACAATCGAAGGCGTTACTTCTACACGCAGTCATTTTATGCTCAAACCTTATAAAAAAGATGGTATTATCATTGATGATAAAGAAACTGACCATAGATTGGTGGTATCACCATGATTGATTGGAATAAAAATTTAGCAACTACTGTACAACATACAAAACAATCTGGTATTCGCCGTTTTTTTGATATTGCTTCCACTATGGAAGATGTCATCAGTCTTGGTATTGGTGAACCTGATTTTGTAACACCTTGGACTATTCGCGAAAGCTGTATCTATGGCTTAGAACGTGGATATACTGCATATACTAGCAATAAAGGCCTTTATGAATTACGTCATGCCATCACACATATGTACGAAAGAGATTTTCAAGTAAAATACAATCCTAATGATGAAGTACTCATCACTGTTGGCGTTAGTGAAGCTGTTGACCTTGCTATGCGTGCTATTTTAAATCCTAATGATGAAATTTTAATTCCAGAGCCATGCTATGTATCTTATGCAGCTTGTGCTACTTTAGTTGGTGCCAAAGCTATTGCTGTACCTACTAAATCAGAAAATGAATTTAAAGTAACTCCTGAAGATTTAGAAAAACATATTACGCCAAAGACAAAAGCATTATTAATCGGCTATCCTAACAATCCAACAGGAACAATTTTAGAATATGATGAATTACTCGCTATTGCTAATTTTGCCCAAAAACATAATTTAATTGTCATATCCGATGAAATTTATGGCGATTTAACTTATGGCGAACGTAAACATATTTGTTTTTCTGCTCTACCTGATATGAAAGAACGCAGTATCATTTTAAACGGTTTTTCTAAAGCATATGCTATGACAGGCTGGCGCCTTGGTTATGCCTTAGCACCAAAACCTGTAATTGATGCTATGAATAAAATTCATCAATACACTATGATTTGCGCACCAATAACAGCTCAAATAGCTGGACTTGAAGCAATTCGCAATGGTCAAAAGCATATGAAAAAAATGGTAGCTGAATATGACCGCCGTCGTCGTTTAATCTATGAAGGCTTTACTAGCATGGGATTAAAATGCTTTGAACCTAAAGGAGCATTTTATATTTTCCCTGATATTTCTAGCACCGGTCTTTCTTCTGAAGAATTCGCTGAACAATTACTTCTCCGTCAACATGTAGCAGTAGTTCCTGGCACTGCTTTTGGTGAATGTGGTAAAGGATTTATCAGAGCTTCTTATGCTACTTCTGTAGATAATATAAGCGGTGCTCTTGCTCGCATAAAAAATTTCTTAGATAATTTATAAAGAAAAAAGCTGATGTAAATTAAATTACATCAGCTTTTTTATTATTCTACAGCTTTACCAATAGCTTCATTAAATGTTGGGTGTGGGAATATTATTTTCTGTAGGTCTGCTAGCGTTAATTCTTGTTGAATAGCTTGTGTAAATTGACTAATCATATCTGTAGCATGAGCACACATCATTTGTGCTCCCAAAATACAATCAGTTTCTTTATCCACTATTATTTTTATAAATCCTCTCTCTTGTAAGGATAATACAGTTTTTCCATTAGCACCCATAGGATATTTTATGGTTTTTACATTAATTCCTTGAGCTTTAGCTTCATCAAGAGTCATACCTATAGAGGCGATTTCTGGATTAGTATAAATACAACTAGGTATTAATTTCATATTATAAATTGGCACTCTGCCTAACATATAACAAACTGCATTTATTGCTTCTGCTGTAGCAACATGAGCTAATTGTATACCACCAATAACATCTCCACTAGCATAGATATTTTCTATATTTGTTTGGTAATTTTCATTTACTTTTATCTTACCTCTATCAGTTTCTATTGATAAATCATCAGCAAAAAGATTTTGAGTATATGCTCTTCTCCCTACAGCCATCAATACTTTATCTGCTGATATGATATATTCTGCATCTTTTTGTAGATACTTACAATTATATTTCTTTGTTTCTTCGTTATAGCTTATTTCTTGGACTAATGCTTTTGTTTGAATTTCCACATTGCGTTTACTCAATAACATTTTTAAACTTTGTGCAAATTCTTTATCCATATTAGCTAAAATTCTATCTAATGCTTCTAAAATAATGACTCTTTTTCCTAAGGAAGCATATAAAAAAGCAAATTCAATACCAATAACGCCACCGCCAATAATAGCTATTTGCTCATATACATTTTCATCATTTAATAATTCATCGCTATTTATAGTCAATTCAGCACCTTTTATTTGGGGCATAGCTGGCACTGAACCTGTGGCGATTAAAATATTTTTAACTTCAATATTTTCTACTTTTTCATCACTTTGAATTGCTATCTCATGTTCGCCAACAATCTTAGCACAACCTTTGATTATCGTTACTTTATGCATTTTCATCAATTTAGCTATGCCTTCACGAAGTTTTTGTATCACATCTTGCTTATGCAATTGCATTTTTTTCATATCAAAGGATAATGCTTGATAATCTAATCCTATTATGTCCGCTTGATTAGTCATCTCACGATATAAATCAGCTGTATGCAATAATGTTTTTGTGGGTATACAACCATTATTCAAACAAGTTCCACCAAGCTCTGATTTTTCAATTAAAGCTGTTTTCAATCCTTGTTTAGCAGCAAAAACTGCTGCTTCATATCCTGCTGGACCTGCCCCAATTATTGCTAACTGAACCTCCCACGACTAAAATCACGGGATTCTCGGTCAAGTATTCTAACGAATACAGTATCTCCGAGCTATCCCCATAGTTCC
>OOCT01001066.1_pt1 | contig 11122 bp, 10 predicted proteins | sample 1671851 | NCBI WGS metagenome assembly OOCT01 (sample SAMN06348199, study PRJEB24527) | human gut metagenome | biome: human gut; feature: ankylosing spondylitis patient; material: feces | host: Homo sapiens | place: China | collected 2015-10
CCGCCGGGACGCTGAACAGATCGGTGGGCATGAGCAGGTCAGACGCAAGGATGACCGGGTGGTCGAGGGCCAGCCAGCTGCGGATCCGGTGGCAGAGGATGTTGGTGATGCGCTGGGTCACGTCGAGGATGTCCACGCTCCGCAGCTGCATGTAAGCATTGTCCTTCATGGCGGCCAGCTGGGCGGCGTAGCGGTGGCCCACACGGTCCATCGCCTCGGCGGCACCGACGCCGGCCTTTATCTGGAAAGCCACCTCATTCATGAAGCCCTCGTCTTCCAGCATCATGCTCTGGAACAGGAAGATGGCCTGCTCCGCGGGCGCGGCGCGGCCTGCCATCTCGTCCAGCTCCTGCTGAGCGACCTTGATGGCGTCTTCCAGCGCCTGCTTTTCCTGTTCGGGGTGGAAAGGCCCCTCGCCGAACACCAGCGGCGGGCGGTCCAGCCGGCTGACCTGACCCAGCACGAGGCCGGGCGATGCGGTAAAGCCCTTATATACCTTCATGTTTCCATCTCCTCCGGCGGCACTCTGCCGGTCAGCGCCCGGCAGACCAGTGCCTGCAAAAAGGTGTTGGGCAGCAGAGCGGCCCGTGCGGCCTGCGCCGGGCCTGCTTCGCCCTTGAACAGCGGCTCGAAGCTCCTGAGGCGCTCGAAGTCGCATTTTGCAAGGAAAGCTTCTCCCAAAGTACGGGTGGTGTAGTAGGGGGCGGGGTCTACGCCCACGTCCTCAGCCACGGCTTCCAGCGGGGCAAGCTCTGCATCTGAGAGTTTTGCCAGCAGGAGAGCAGCGTCTGCCGTCAGGGTGGAGGGGTGCTTTTCCCGCACGTCCTTCTGGACGGCCTCGAAGGCCGCATGGAATGCGGCAGCATCCGCGCTGCTCTCAGCCCCGCTGTCCACAGCGTAGGCGCAGCCCCGCAGCCGCCCGAAGGCCCGCAATGTATCGTGGTAGCCCAGTTCGATGTTCCGCCGGGCGGTGGCGGGCTCGAAGTGGAGGATGTCGCCCAGCTCCCAGTAGCTTCGGATGAGGGTGGTGGGCAGGCCGGTGCGGTTGGGGCGGGTGATGCCCACACCCTCCAGGTCCACACAGACCAGCTCTTCTGCCCCCATCTTCTGGGCCAGCGCGGTGGGCATATTGTCCCGGTAGCCGCCGTCGAGGTAAGACACCCCGTCGATGGTGTGGGCCCGCAGGGCGGGGAAGCAGGCTGCAGAGGCCAGCAGGTAGTCTTTCACCTTGCCCTCGGGGATGTCTTCCAGCGGAAGCTCCCGGGCCTTGAGGGTCTTCTGCTCCACGGTCACAAGGCCCAGCCGGATGGGGCTTTTGCGGAGTTTATCTTCGTCCAGCACCCGCTCGACGATCTCTTCCAGCGGCGTGACGTCCATGCCGCCCTGAGTCACAGCGTCTTTGAGGAATGCGTGCAGCTCGGAAAGCGGCGCATCCTCGGCGGGCAGCTCCATCACATCCTGGCTGCGGATGGTCAGCCACATATCCCGGGCCGTCTCGTAGAGGTCGAGGGCGAACATGGCGCCGTTCAGGCTGCCGACGCTGGTACCCGTAATGATCTGGGGCCGCCAGCCCAGCTCGATCAGCGCCCGCCAGACGCCCACCTGATAGCTGCCGCGGGCGCCCCCGCCCGCCAGCACCAGCGCCTTTACGGGGGTGTTGTTCTGCGCCATGTTTTCTGCCTCCTTTGATGTGTTCCGGTTTTGCCTAGATTATAGCATATTTCCCGGGAGATTTCTCTCTGTTTTTGTAACAAAAAATGTGCTATAATAAATTCACCTTGCCAGAACGATTCAGGAGGACGACAGATGCACCGCAAGCAATGGATTTTCGACATGGACGGCACCCTCACCGACAGCATGACTGTGGTGTGGCAGGGCGCACCGCTGGAGCTGCTGCGCCGCTATGGCCGCACCGCAAGACCCGGCATCCACGATGTTCTTCTGAGCATGGGGATGGTGGAGGGCGCGGAGTATCTCATCCGCACCTACGATCTGCCCCTGACCCTCCGGGACTACGAGCCTGCCATGCGGCAGGTCATCCGGGACCTGTACAAAAAAGTTGAGCTGAAGCCCGGCGTCCGGGAGATGCTGGCCCGGCTGAAAGCCGAGGGCGTGCGGATGTGCATCTGCTCCAACACCTGGGCAGAGCAGTGCGAAGAGGTACTCACCCGGCTGGGCGTCGCAGACTATTTCGAGTTCTTCTACACCGCACAGGGCGCGAAGAGCAAGGCTCACCCCGAGGTGTTCCACGAAGTCCTCGAGCGGCTGGGCGGCAGCGAACCCGCCGACGCCGTCGTCTGCGAGGACGCTGTCTACGCCACCCGTACGGCCAGGCAGTGCGGCTTTTACCTCATCGACATCGAGGACGAGACCAGCGCTGCCAATAAGCCCGAATTGCAGCGCCTTGCCGACCAGTACATAACGGATTGGACGCAGCTGGACTGGACAAAATTATAAAACAATGGGGAGGCTCTTCCGGGCCTCCCCATTGCTTTATTGGAACTGCTTTTCCAGATAATCTTTCAGCGCCGTGCGGGCCGCAGGCTCCCGCCCGCGGGGGACAGGGACCCGTGCGCCGCTCTGCATCCAGAACTCGCCCGCCGCCAGCTGGGACACCGCCGCCAGATTGACCACATAGGAGCGGTGGAGCTGGACGAAGCGCTCATCCGTTAAAAGCGGCTGGGCCACCTGCGCGAACGGCACCCGGACGGACAGGGACGGCACATCCTCGCCGCTGGCGAGATGGAAATGCACCACATGGTGGGTACACTCGAGGTATTCGATGTCCGCGAAGGGCAGTACCCGCAGACCCGACGCCGTGGCTACCGGGATGGCCGGGCCGTACTCCGGCTCGGCGGCCCGGGCCAGCAGAGCGATGAGCTGTTCCGGCGGGACAGGCAGCAATAAATACTGCATGGCGTCCACCCGGTAGGCGCTGTAGGCGTGGGCGGGCGTATGGGCCAGAAAAGCCAGCGGGCTGCGCCGCCCCCGGCTGCGGAGTGCAGCCGCTGCCCGCAGCGATGCGGCGGCCGCCGTGGACGGCAGCTCGATGAGATACAGCTCGTACCGCTCCCCGGCGTCGTCCCGGGCCAGCAGGGCCTCCGGGCTGTCCAGCTGCTCGATGATGCAGGCGTCGTCCCGCCGGGCATAATAGTCGAGACACTGCCGCTCCACCCGGCTGCGGAGGACGCTGTCCGGGCTGCACACCGCGATATGAAATATCATTCCGAAGCCCCCTTTCGGGCCTGCCGCCGGCGCTTGCTTTTTTGGCCCGGCGGGAGTATCATTGCTCTGAGAAGCCGTTTTCATAAGCATTGCGCACCCCGCTCACGAAAACAGCTTCTGAAAAACAGAAGGAGAAACTGCTATGGAAATGCCTCTCGTCAGCATCATCGTCCCTGTGTACAATGCCCAGAGCCACCTGAGCCGCTGCCTCGAAAGCATCTGCGGGCAGGAGTACAAGAACCTCGAGCTCATCGTCATCAACGACGGCTCCAAAGATAAGAGCCTGCCCGTCTGCGAGGAGTTCCGCAAAAAGGACAGCCGCATCCTGCTGGTGGACAAGGCAAACTCCGGCGTGTCCGACACCCGGAACCTCGGCCTGAAGCTTGCCGGCGGTAAGTACGTCCAGTTCGTGGACAGCGATGACTACATCGCCCCGGACTACACCGCCCGGCTGGTGGAGGCGGCAGAGACGACCGGTGCCGACCTCGTCATCTCGCCCTACACCATGGTCATCCCCGCCGGGGCGTCGAAGCCGGAACAGGTGCTGGAAAAGATCCAGGACGACCTCGGCGTCATGCATGTTGCACGCCCGCCGGAGAACCGGGAATACGGTTTCCTACCCGAGGGCGTCTACGACAAGGACACCTTCGCCCGCCGCCTGATGGATAAGCCCGCCTCTTACTTTTACAGCGTGCTCTGGAATAAGCTCTACCGCCGCGACATCCTCACCCGGCACGACATCCGTTTTACCAGCGAGATGCGCTGGGCCGAAGACCTCGTGTTCAACATGCAGTATATCCAGTACGCCGAAGTCTTTGCGTCCATCCCGCAGCCCGGCTACTACTACGTCCAGAACCCTCAGAGCATCTGCCACACCCAGATAAAGCCTGCCACTCTGGTGCAGAACAAGATCCAGGTGTTCCACTACTACAAGGACCTCTACACCCGGCTTGGGATGTATGAGCAGGTGCGGCCCCAGCTCTACAAATTCCTCATCGACATTGCCGAGAGCACTTACCCCTCCGGCCCCTTCAAGAAGGTCATCGACGAGGCGAAAGCCTACTGGAAAGAGCACAAGGCAGAGCTGGGACAGAAATTATAACGAGAAACAAAAACGGGCTGTTGCACATCCCAACCTCTCAGTCTCGCTGTCGCTCGACAGCTCCCCTACCGAGGGGAGCCTCTGGCGAAGAGATAAAGCTTTACGAAATGCCAAAGCCTCTCCTCGATAGGAGAGGTGGCATTGCGAAGCAATGACGGAGAGGTTGTCGATATGCCGCAGCCCTTGTTTTATTTGTTACGCTCCGATGGCGGCACACTTCTTAGCCAGCCAGTCGCGCTCGTCCTCGGTCAGGCGGGGAGCCAGCTTCTCGAAGACCTCGCGGTGGTAGGCGTTCAGCCAATCCAGCTCGTCGCGGCTCAGAACGCCCGGGACGATGGGGGAGGTGGCGATCGGCACGAACGTGATGGGGCGGAATGCCAGGAACTCGCCGTACTGGTTGGATGCTTTGTGGTAGCACTCCAGCTCATTCTCGATGCGGATGCCGACGACGCCGCCCTCATAGACGCCCGGCTCGTCGGTGACGATCATGCCCGGCTTGAAAACGGTGGTGTTGCGGCCGTTCAGGGCGTGGGGGCCTTCGTGGACGTTGCCCACGTGGCTGACGCTGTGGCCGGTGCCGCAGCGGTAGTTGATGAGGTGGCGCCACAGCGGCTCACGGGCGATGGTGTCCAGCATATGGCCGTCGCAGTAGTCCAGCCAGACAGCCCGGGCGATGTCGATATGGCACTGTAAAGTCCAGGTGTAGAACAGGCGCTCGTCCTCCGTCAGCTCACCCAGCGGGTAGGTGCGGGTGATGTCGGTGGTGCCGTCCATATAGGTCGCGCCGCTGTCCACCAGCAAAAAGCCCTTCTTCTCGAGCTTTGCGTGGTCTTCCTCAGTGGCGTGATAGTGCATCATGGCGGCGTTGGGGCCGTAAGCTGCAATGGTGCCGAAGCTCTCAGTCAGGAACTTGTCCTGTGCGCTGCGGTACTTGTGGAGGATCTCGTCGATGGTCAGCTCGGTCAGCTCTCCGCCGGCAGCCAGACGGTTCTCCAGCTCGATCTGGAAGCGCACCATAGCCACGCCGTCGCGGATGTGAGCTTCGCGGGTGTGAGCCAGCTCGACTTCGTTCTTGACGCCCTTCATGGGCAGCAGGGGGTCGGCCTCGTCCTTGACGGTCAGAGCCGGGTTGGCCTGCAGGGTCTGGTAAACAGCGTAGTTGACGGAAACGGGGTCGGCCAGAACGGTCTGCTCTTCGGCCTGGGCGGCGAGGAAGGTAAGCACATCGTCGTACTCAGCCAGCTCCACGCCGTTCTCCTTCAGCTCCGCAGCAGCCTCGGCGCTGACGCGGGCGGTGTCGATGAAGAGCGTCGCCTTATCGGGGGTCACATAGCAATAAGCCATGGCATAGGGGGTACACTGGATGTCCATGGCGCGGAGGTTGAGCAGCCATGCCAGATTGTCCAGCTTGCCTACCAGCTGTGCGGTGCAGCCCAGCTCAGAGAGCTTCGCACGCAGCTGGCCCAGCTTCTCGGCAGGGGAGAAGCCTGCGTACTCTTTCGGCAGGAGCCATGCCGGGGTAGCGGGCAGGGCGGGACGGCCCTCCGTCCACAGCTCGTCCTCGAGGTTCAGCAGCTTGATGGTGCCTTTCTTGGCGTCCAGTTCTTTCTGCAGGCTGCGCACCAGACCGCAGGAAGCAGTCAGGCCGCAGAGGCCCAGCTTGCCGCCTTCGGGCAGGACTTTGCCGCAGTACTGCTCGGCGGTCGGCACGCCCGGCTCGCCCATCCGCATCAGCTGGATCTCCGTGCCAGCGATCTCCTTCTCGGCCTGCACGAAGTAACGGCCATCGGCCCAGACAGCGCTCTCGGTCATGGTGACGACGAAGTTGGAGTTCTCGCCGTGGAAGCCGGAGAAGTAGGTCAGGGCAGTGTAGTGGTCGGGCATATACTCGCTGGCGTGCGGGTCGCCCACCGGGATGAGGTAGACGTCCACACCGTTTGCCTTCATGGCCTCGCGCAGGGCGGCCAGACGCTCGGGAACGGTATTCATGCTCATGTCAAAAAGCCTTCTTTCTTTATTCTGCCGGAAAAACGTCCGGCGGCGATGGTTTGCTGTACCTTATTGTATCATTCTGGGGCGCAGAATGCAATTCGCAGGTACCATTTTGGTCCTGCCGCCCGAAAACGCAAGCAAATTGCAAAAAATGTTACAAATTTCTCATCAAAAAGGCCGGTTTGCCATTGACAGCCTTGTTATAATAGGAGTGTAGGAATTTTTCCGGGTCAGCACTCAGCGGCCCGGACTGCTTGTAAGGCCAGACAGGCCTGCTGGGCAGCGCCTTTGCGGCGTCTGCATAAAAGAAAGAGGCATTTCAGACTATGACCAAGATCGATATTTTCTCCGGCTTCCTTGGCGCCGGTAAGACCACCCTTATCAAGAAGCTCATCAAAGAGTCCTTTGCAGGCCAGAAGGTCGTGCTCATCGAGAACGAGTTCGGCGAGATCGGCATCGACGGCGGCTTTTTGAAGGAGTCCGGCATCCAGATCAATGAGCTGAACGCCGGCTGCATCTGCTGCTCTCTGGTGGGCGATTTCCGCGCCGCTCTGCAGCAGGTGGTGGAGCAGTACCACCCCGACCGCATCGTTATCGAGCCCTCCGGCGTCGGCAAGCTGTCCGACGTGACCCGCGCTGTCGAGGGCGTGGCCGAGCATCTGGATGTTCAGCTGAGCAGCTTCGTTACCGTGGCCGACGTCAACAAGGTCAAGATGTATATGAAGAACTTCGGTGAGTTCTACGACGACCAGATCAGCCACGCAAGCTGCATCATCCTGAGCCGCACCCAGAACGCCACCGAGGAAAAGATCGCCGCCGCTGTGGCCATGCTGCGTGAGAAGAACCCCACCGCCACCATCGTCACCACTGCCTGGGACGCCCTGACCGGCGAGCAGATCCTGAAGGCCATGTCCACCAAGGACGACTTCAAGGCTGAGCTGATCGCCATGGCTGCCAAGGCCAACGAGGAGCACGCCCACGAGGACGAGGAAGAAGAGCACGAACACCATCATCACCACGACCACGATGATGAGCATGATGAGCATTGCTGCTGCGGCCATCACCATGACCATGATGACGATGATGAAGACGAGCACGAGCATCATCACCATCACGACCATGATGACCACGACGAGCATTGCTGCTGCGGCCATCACCATGACCACGACGATGATGAAGACGAGCATGAGCATCATCACCACCACGACCATGATGACCACGACGAGCATTGCTGCTGCGGCCATCACCACCATCATCATGACCACGACGCCGATGAGGTCTTCACCAGCTGGGGCGTCGAGACGGCCAAGAAGTTCTCCAAGGCTGACATTGAGCACGCCCTCACCGAGCTGGACACCGGCAATTACGGCATGATCCTCCGCTCCAAGGGCATCGTGGATGGCGGCGCAGACGGCTGGCTGGAGTTCGACTACGTTCCCGGCGAGTGGGAAGTCCGCGCACGCGGTGCAGACGTCGGCGGCAAGCTGGTGGTCATCGGCTCCAAGCTGGATGAGAAGGCCATCGCCGCACTGTTCGGCTGCTGATCGACCCTGAAAGGATAAAAGATTATGGCAAATGAGATCCCGGTTTACCTGTTTGTAGGCTTCCTCGAGAGCGGCAAGACCAAGTTCATTCAGGAGACTTTTGAAGACCCCAACTTCGACTCCGGCGACAAGACCCTTCTGCTGGTCTGCGAGGAGGGCGAAGAAGAGTACAATGAGAAGAAGTTCGCCTTCCCCGGCGTGACGCTCTACAACCTCGAGGACAAGGCTGAGCTGAACCCCCAGAACCTCGCAAAGCTGGCCAAGGAGGCCGACGCAGGCCGCGTGGTCATCGAGTATAACGGTATGTGGATGCTGCAGGACCTGGCAAACAATCTGCCCGAAAACTGGATCGTCTACCAGTGCATCGCCACCGCCGACGGCACCACCGCGCTGACCTACGCCCGCGACAACTCCATGCGTGCGCTGATGCTGGACAAGATCGCCCGCAGTGAGCTCATCGTCTTCAACCGCGCCGAGGCCGTCAACAACGACGCCGCCCGTCAGGAGCTGCACAAGCTGGTGCGTCAGGCATCCCGCAAGTGTGACATCGCCTACGAGTTCAAGGACGGCAGTGTGGCTTACGACGACATCCCCGACCCGCTGCCCTTCGACATCAATGCCCCGGTCATCGACATCCCGGACGACGATTACGGCATCTGGTATATGGACTGTCAGGACGAGCCCCAGAAGTACACGGGCAAGACCGTCAAGTTCCTCGCACAGGTCTGCCAGACCAACCGCGCCGGCAAGAACAGTTTCGTGCCGGGCCGGTTCGCCATGACCTGTTGCGTGCAGGACATCCAGTTCGTGGGCTTCCCCTGCAGCTACGACGGCTACAAGGCCCTCGAGCAGCGGGCATGGGTCAAAGTGACCGCAAAGGTCGGCTATAAGTTCCATAACATCTACCGCGGCAAAGGCCCGGTGCTCACCGCACTGTCGGTGGAGCCTGCCGAGAAGCCGCTGAACGATGTTGTCACCTTCTCCTAACTACAACACAACCAAGGAGGTCATGGCATGAAAGCAATCTTCCGCATTCTGGGTACTGCCGCCGCTGTGGCGGCCACCGGTGCCGCTATCGTCATCATGGACAAGCTCCTGAACGAGAAGGCCGCACCCATCATCGAATCCATCGAGTTCCCCGAGGAAGCCGAAAGGGACGACGCAGAGGCCGCCAAGACCGCCGAGACATACGCCGAGGGTGAGGCCAGGGCAGAGGCCGAAGCCGCCGCACCGTCAGAAGAGACCGCTCCCGCTGAGGAGTCCGCCGCCTCTGAGTCGGAGGCAGCGCCCGCTGAGGCCGCAGAGCCTGTGACTCTGCCCGACCTGAGCGAAGAGCGCCCGGTCTGTGACCCCGAGGCTCCGAACCCGAACCCCGTGGAGGCCGGCCCCGCCGTCGCCCCCAAGGACGAAAACGGCAAGTTCGACCCGACTAAAATCGCCGACGTCTCCGACTTCGGCGACTGGGAAGAGCAGGGGTGCAAAGGGTAATTCCGCACGAAAAAAGGGACGCTGCGCATATGCGCAGCGTCCCTTTTCTGTTTTATTCTCCGTATGCTATCTTCGTCAGACGGTCTTTATCCGTCACGGTCACGCCGCCACGATAGAGCTTCACGATGCCCTCACCGGCGAAGTATTTCAGCAGGCGGCTCACCACCTCGCGGGCAGAACCCATGTACTTTGCCATCTGGTCCTGAGTCAGGCGGACATCGTCGCCGCCGGTCTTGGCAAGCTCGTCCGCAAGGAAGATGGCCAGCCGCCGGTCGGCGCTCATGAAGAGGATCTGCTGCATCGTCCACATGGTGTCGGAGAAGCGCTCAGCGGTCATCTGGTAGGCGAAGCACCGCACCTCCACGTTCTGCTGCATGAGACTGCGGAAGACGCCTGCGCTGATGCAGTAGGCCTCGGTGTCCTCTTCGGCGTCGATGTAGAGGTCAAAGTTCACCGAGTCCATGACGCAGGAGGCAGAGAGGATGCAGATCTCACCGCCAAAGAGGCGGTAGAGGGTCACGTCCCGGCCATCGTCGGAGAGAAGATACGCCCGGAACTGGCCGGTGCGCAGCAACAGGATGCCCACGCAGTTCTCCACCGGGCTGTGGACCCGCTCGCCCTTGCGATAGCGCACCGGGCGGGTAGTGCGGCAGAGCACATCCTGCTGCTCGGCGGTCAGTTTGTCCCAGAAGGGGAAGGCACAGGCGAGACATTGGCGGTGCTCGCCGCATTTAGGGATGGGCAGGATCTCCGGCATTTTAAATCACCCCTTCCGCAGCGCTTTGGCGGCTTCGGTGCCTGCCAGAGCGCCCTCATAGACGGCCTTCGCCACCTGCAAAAGCCCGCCGGTGCAGTCTCCGGCGGCGTAGAGGCCGGGGACGGTGGTCTGCATTTTTTCATCTGTCACGATGCGGTCGTTCTCCACGGCGGCACCGATCTTCCGGGCCAGCGCCGTACTGCCCGCAACGCCCAGAGCCACAAACACTCCCGCCAGCTCCACCACATCGCCGCCGGACAGCTGGACGCCGGTGACTTTCTGCTCGCCGAGGATCGCGTCGATTTTTTCCGGCCGGACAGTCACCTCCGGCGGAAACTCTGCCGCCAGCGGCGCACCATTCAGCAGGAGGGTGACGCTGGCCGCCACCGGCAGGAGCGCCTGCACCTCATGCAGGGCGTATTCGCCGCTGCCTACCACAGCCACATCTTTGCCGCGATAGAAAAAGGCATCGCAGGTGGCGCAATAGCTGACGCCGTGGCCCTCGAGGCCCGCCAGCCCCGGGATGCGGGGCGTCGCCCGCGAAGCACCTGTGGCGAGGATAACAGCGTCCGCCGGGTAATTTCCATCGAGGGTTTCTACAGTGAGTTTATCGGTATAGGTCAGACCCACGGCCTCGGTGGTCACAAATTTAACGCCCACAGCCTTGGCCCCCTCGATGCCCTGACGCTCCAATTCCGCACCCGATATGGGGGCGGCGAAGCCGTAGTAGTTCTGGATAAGCTCTGCACGGTCAAGCGTACCCGGCCCCCGGGTGAGGACGGTGGTTTCCACCCCCGCACGGGCAGTGTACAGCGCGGCAGACACCCCCGCCGGGCCGGAGCCGATGATGACGATGTTGGACATAGTGGGCCTCCTTGTACTTCTTGTATTATCGTAAAATCAGTTACTTTCTTTGCGCGCCGGCGGCGCGGGGCAGAGCGCTTTTTCATTAAGGCTAATGTTCTCTTTTGATGTCAAAAGAGAACCAGAAAACCACCAGCGATTTCGACGCGC
>OOCT01001069.1_pt1 | contig 11011 bp, 8 predicted proteins | sample 1671851 | NCBI WGS metagenome assembly OOCT01 (sample SAMN06348199, study PRJEB24527) | human gut metagenome | biome: human gut; feature: ankylosing spondylitis patient; material: feces | host: Homo sapiens | place: China | collected 2015-10
GGGGCGCGGGCGGTGGCCGCCCAGCTGTGGGAGCTGGGCATCCGCCACTTTGCCACTGCCACGCTGGACGAGGCGGTCCAGCTGCGGGAGGCCGGCATCCAGGGGGAGATCCTGATCCTGGGATACAGCGCCCCTGCGTATTTCCACCTGCTGGCAGAGCACGGGCTGACCCAGACCGCCACCTGCCCGGACCACGCCGCCCAGCTGGAGACCTACTGCCGGGAGAACGGCGTGCGCCTCAAGGTACATATCGCAGTGGACACGGGTATGCACCGCATCGGATTCCTGCCGGAGGACCTGGACGCCATCCGGCGGGTGTATGAGAACGGCGTCCTGCAGGTCACCGGCATCTACTCCCACCTCTGCGTGGCGGACACGGACGAGGAGGAACATGTGGACTTTTCCCGCCGGCAGGCGGAGACCTTCAAAAGCGTGGTGGAGTCCCTCCAGGCCCGGGGCGTGGAGCTGGGGACGGTTCACCTTCTGAGCAGCTATGCGGCGGTGAACTACCCGGAGTACGCCTATGACTACGCCCGCCTGGGCATTTTGATGTTTGGCGTCAAGAGCAGCCCGGCGGACTACCTGCGGGAGGACCTGCAGCCCATGCCGGTCATGACCCTGAAGGCCCGGATCACCTCTGTGCGGGAGATCGGACCCGGGGAGACGGTGAGCTACGGCCGGATCTTCCGGGCGGAGCGGCCCACCAAGGTGGCCTCCGTCTCCATCGGCTACGCCGACGGCATCCCCCGCTGCCTCAGCGGCGGAAAGCTGCGGGCCATCGTCCGGGGACAGTACGCCCAGGGCATCGGCCGGATCTGTATGGACCAGCTGATGCTGGACGTCACCGGCATTGAAGATGTCCGGGTGGGGGACGAGGTGGTGTTCATCGGCCGCCAGGGGGACTGTGTCATCTACGCAGAGGAGCTGGCGGAGAACGCCGGCACCATTACCAACGAGCTGTTCAGCCGCCTGGGCGCCCGGGTGGAGGGGCGCTGCTTCCGGCAGGAGGCCTGAGTGAGATGTGAGGCCGCGGAGCGGCTTTGCATAGATCAGAAACCAAGCGGGGGCCGGGCCGGCCAGCGGAACGGTGCCTGCGGAGAAAGGAGGAAGAGAGATGGAACGGTATGTGGAGTGCGAGAGCCGCGGCCTGACCCTACGGGGGATGCTGCATGTGCCGGACCAGCGGCCGGGGAAAGTACCCTTTGTGATCCTGTTCCACGGCTTCTGCGACGACCGGAACGAGATCAACTTCGTCCACACGGAGCTCTCCCGCAGGCTGTGTGAGCGGGGGATCGCCAGTGTCCGGTTCGACTTTGCCGGCAGCGGCGACAGCGACGGGCGGTTCGAGGACATGACCGTCTCCGGCGAGGTGGAAGACGGCCTTGCCATTCTGGACTACGTCAAGAGTCTGGACTTTGTGGACCAGAGCCGGATCGCGATCCACGGCCTGAGCATGGGGGGATGTGTGGCCTCCATGGTGGCGGGCCTGCGGGATGCGGACGTGTGCGCCCTGAGCCTGTGGTGCCCGGCGCCGGACGTGGTCTACAACATGAAGCACAAGATGCTCTGCGGCGTGGATGTGTCTGACATCGAGGAGAAGGGCTACGCAGACTACGAAGGCCTGCGGGTGGGCCTGGGCTTCTATCAGGATGCCTTGGATCTGGATCCTTACGCCGTGGCGGCCAAATTCACCAAGCGTGTGAATCTGGTACACGGGGATGAGGACGTGACGGCCTCCATCCACTGTTCGGAGCGGTACAAGGAGATCTATGGAGACCGGGCGGAATTCCTGGTGGTCCATGGCGCGGAGCACCGATTCAAATCCTGTGCGTTTCGGGCCGCCCGGATGGACTCGGCTCTGGCATTCCTGACCCGGGAGCTGCTGGGCTGAACGGAGGACTCCTGCGGCGCCGCGGGCGCGGTCCCGCGCCGCCGTACAATCTAGAAGGGAGAAACGAGAATGGATAAGACAAAGACAGTCAAGACGCGGAAGACCCCAACTCCGGCTTTCGCCGTGATCTCCTTCCTGGTGATCGTGGCCGTGCTGGTGGCGCTCATCAACCTGGGCGTGGACACCACTATGTCCGTGTTCATCGCGGCCCTGATCGCCGTGGTAATCGCGCTCCTGCTGGATATCCCTTGGGCGGATGTGGAAAGGACGCTGTTGCGAGTGGTGTCCGACTGCATCCCGACATTTTTGATCGTCATCATGGTGGGTATGCTGGTGGGCATCTGGATGGCCGGCGGCACGGTCCCGGCCCTGATGTACTACGGCATGAAGCTGATCTCCCCGAAAATCCTGGTGCCCCTGGCCTTCGTCCTCAGCGGGCTGACGGCGGAGTTCACCGGAACCTCCTTCGGCAGCGTGGCGACCATGGGCATTGCCCTGGTGGGCGTGGCCTCCACTACTTCCATCCCGGTACCGCTGGTCATTGCTGCGGTGGTCTGCGGTGCCTGGTTCGGCGACAAGATGTCCCCTCTGTCCGACACCACGAACCTGGCCTCCGGTGTCAGCAGGGTTCCCCTGTATGACCACATCGGGTCCATGATGTACACCACTATTCCCGCTGCACTGGTGGCGCTGGTGCTGTTTACCGCCGCCGGCCTGATGCATAGCGGCGGCGAGATGGATACGACTCGCGCCAACCTGATCTGCGACACCCTGGCGGAGCACTTCAACCTCAATCCCATCCTGATCCTGCCCGCCATCCTGGTGCTGCTGGTGTCGGTGTTCAAGCTGCCGGCCCTGCTGGGTATGGGCCTCACTGTGGTGGTCAGCATCGTGTTCGCCATGGTATTTCAGGGAGTGAACTTTGTGGAGCTGATGAACTATGCGGCCAACGGCTTCACACTGTCTACCGGCGTGGACATTGTGGACCCGATGCTCAACCGCGGCGGCATTACCAGCATGACCGGTCTGCTGATCACCTTCATGGTAGCCAGCGTCATGGGCGGCATCATCACCGCCACCGGCATCCTGGACGTGCTGGCCAAGGACGTGCTGCTGAAGTTCATCAAGAGCCGCGGCGTCCTGGTGACCGTCACTCTGATCTACTGCTACATCGTCAACTTCCTCACGGCCGGCGGCCAGACCGTGGCCATCATCGTCACCGAGCAGACCTTCGAGGACGCCTTCGACCGCATGGGCATCCACCGCAGGGTCCTCTCCCGGACGCTGGAGGATGCGGGGACCCTGAGTGCACCCATCGTCCCCTGGGGCGTTGCCACGCTGTATGTGATGGAGGTACTGGGCTGCGGCACGGAGTATATCCCGTATTGCTGGTTCATCTTCATTGTACCCATCTTCTCCATCCTCTGTGCCTTCTCCGGCTTTGGTATATGGGACAAGGACGGCAACAAGATGTGGGGCAGGAAAAAGGCTGCTGCAAAGTGATTGAGTCTGCCTGACAATACGGGCCGGCCCGATTTTCGGGCCGGCCCTTTTCGCGCGGCGCACCATGCCTGTTGCAAAGAACGGCCGCCTGCCGTATAATATTTCCATTGCAAGCACGGCCCGCCCTTCGGCGGCGGGGAAGGGAAGTGAACGGATTGGAAAAGGAGCATGGCCACACCCACGTGGGCCTTTACGTCCAGGCCATGGCCAAGTGGCTGGCGGTGGCGCTGGTCACCGGCGTCTGCTGCGGCGTGGTGGGCTCCCTGTTCCACATCGGTGTGGAGCGGGCCACAGAGCTGCGGGAGCAACATCCCTGGCTGTTGTGGTGTCTGCCGGCGGCGGGACTGGTGATCGTGGCCTTCTACAAGCTGACAAAGACGGAGGGCCAGGGCACCAACGACATCATCGACGCGGTACACCACGGAAAGCCCCTGTCCATCTGGCTGCTGCCCGCCATCTTCCTGGGGACAATTCTCACCCACCTGTGCGGCGGCAGCGCCGGACGGGAGGGCGCGGCTCTCCAGATGGGCGGCACCATCGGCCGCCATGCGGGGAACCTTTTCAATCTGGATGACCGGGACCTGCGCACCGCCACCATGGCAGGCATGGCGGCGTTTTTCTCCGCCTTGTTCGGCACACCCCTTACCGCCACGGTGTTCGCCATCGTGGTCATCAGCATCGGCGTGGTGTACCACGTGGCGTTCATTCCATGTCTGACCGCCTCCCTGGTGGCCTACTGGATTTCTGTGGAGTTGGGGGTGGCGCCCACCCGCTTTTCTGTGGCGGCGCCGGAGCTGGAGAAGCTGATGCTGCTGCGGGTGGCGGTGCTGGGCGTAGGCTGCGCCCTGGTGTCCGTTCTGCTGTGCCGGACCCTGCACTTCGCGGAGCATCAGATGAAGAAGCGCCTGCCCAATGCCTGGCTCCGCGTCCTTGTCGGCGGCGGTGCGGTCATTGCCCTGACATACCTCTGCGGGACCCGGGATTACAACGGCGCGGGCATGGATCTCATTACCGCCGCCGTGGAGCAGGGCACTGCCCGGCCGGAGGCGTTTCTGCTGAAGATTCTGTTCACCGCGGTGACGCTCTCTGCAGGGTTCAAGGGCGGTGAGGTGGTGCCCTCCTTCTTTGTGGGGGCCACCTTCGGCTGTGTGGCGGGGCCGCTGCTGGGGATTCCGGCTGGCTTCGCCGCGGCGCTGGGGCTGGCCGCTGTGTTCTGCGGGGCCACCAACTGCCCGCTGGCCTCCATCTTCCTGTCCGTGGAGCTGTTCGGGGATGGTGGGCTGCTGTATTTTGCCCTGGTCTGCGGCATCAGCTACATGCTCTCCGGCTACAATGGGCTGTACTCCAGCCAGACCATCGTCTACTCCAAGCTGAAGGCTCAGTATATCAATGTCCGCACCAACGCCTATCACGCCGGTGAGCCGGTGCCCCCCTTCCGGCAGGGAGGCGGGGAAGAGACGGAGAGGGATTGAGCACGTGCATTTTGGAAAAAGGGACGGCCGCTCACAGGGCGGCCGTCCCTTTCTAAAATGTGTTCACACCGGCGGAGCAGGATGAATGGCTCCGCTCAGGCATAGAATGAGAGCGGTGATGCGATGATGGAACTTTCCTGTGATCCGCTGGCCCTGACCACCGCTGTCAACACCCTGGCGGTCTCTCTGGCTGCCCGGCTGAACGACGAGGACCTGGAGCTGACAGCGGCGCTGCTGGTTCAGCTGGGAGAGCCGCTGGAGACGATCTCCGTCCAGCGCCGCCGGACCCGCGGCGGGAGGTAGCGGCTTACTGTACCGGGCCTGTCAGCTCAGTGGGACAGGACTCGCCTGCGGCCATCTGACAGATGCCGCCGATGCCGCAGTCCACCATGCTGGACACGGCGGCATCGGTGTAAAAGGCCATGTGCTGGGTCATGATGACATTGCGGAACTGGTGGAGATAGAACCAGTTCCGATTGGGCAGAATGTCGACCCGGTGGTCGGCGTGGATGATGCCCTCGTCCCCCTCCACGGTGTCCATACCCAGGGCGCCGATTTTTCCCGTCTCGATCCCCTCAATCAGGGCCTCGATATCCGCCAGCTCGCCGCGGGAGCAGTTGACGATTACCACGCCGTCCCGCATTTTGGCGACGGACTCCCGGTTGATGATGTGGCGGTTGGAGTCCAGCAGAGGCATGTGGAGGGTGATGACATCCGACTGGGCCAGCAGGGTGTCGAAGTCCACATAGGTGACCTGGGGTTCCACTGCCGGATTGCGCCGCAGGTCATAGGCCAGAATCCGGCAGCCGAAGCCGGAGAGATTCCGGGCAACCTGGGCGCCGATCCGGCCGGTGCCGATGATGCCGATGGTCAGATCCTTCATCTCGCGGCCCTGGAGGCCGGTGAGAGAGAAGTCGTTGACCTGCCCCCGCCACAGAGCCTGCTTGTAATGCCGCAGGCACATGAGGATCATCATGACGGTGAAGTCGGCCACGCCGTTGGGGGCATAGCTGGCGCTGCACACCCGCAGGCCGATGGATCGGGCGTGGTCTAGGTCAATGTGGTCATATCCGATGGTGCGGGTGGAGAGATACCGGATGCCGAGGGCGTGATAGGCATCCAGCAGGGCCGCGTCGATGCACCCCTGGCCCAGGATGGACACGCCGATGCAGCCGGCGGCCAGAGAGGCGTTCTCCAGTGTGGGCACCGCGTCTGTGACAGACAGCTCCACTCCGTGGAGCGCCGCCTGCTTCTCCAGGTCCGCCCGTTCGTCCGGGCGGGCCTCATAGACCATAATTTTCATAGATTCCTCCAACAGGTGGCCCCGTCAACCCTTCAGCAGGCGGCGGGCCACCTCCACATTCTTCTGCTCCATGGCCTGCAGGTTCCGCACGGCGGCCGCCTGGGCCTCCGGATGGGCCGCCTGGGCCACGCACTGGTCGATCATGGCGCAGAGATTCTGCCCGGTCAGCTCTGCCAGATCCACGAACTGCTCCTGTCCGATATACCGCAGGAAGGCGGAGACCTTGGGGTCGTAGACAACGCCCGCCAGGGGGATCCCCTGCCCGGCGGCGAAGATCAGCGCGTGGAGCCGCATGGACACCACCGCCTGCATCCGGCTGAGGGCGCCAATGATGGTCCCGGCGCCGCCGGCATCGTCCAGGAAATAGTGGGGGATCGTCAGCCCGCGGGCGGCCAACTGGCCCGCACCGGGGTCCAGATGCTTTTCCACCGCCACGAACACCGGCGTCAGGCCATAGGTGCGGTAGGCGTATTCCGCCGCCGCGCCGAAGAGGGGGGCCTTCTCTTCAAACCCCTTCCACCGCCGCAGGGCAAAGCAGAGGTAATTGCCGTGGGGCGGGATACCGGCGCGCAGCAGCACGCTGTCGATCTCGTCGTCCGGGGCCTTCTGCAGGATCAGCGCCGGGTCCGCAGTCAACAGGACCTCCGGCTCCGTCACCCCCATGGCCCGCAGTTCTTCCAAAGAGTCCGGCTCCCGCAGGGTGATGACATCCACATATTTGTTGATGATCTTCGCGGCCAGACTCCGGTGGCTCTCCCGGGTGACGGGGCCGATGCCGCAGCCGTACATCTGTACCCGGTTGCCGGCCCGCTTTGCCGCCCGGATATTGGCCAGATAGAACCACAGGGAGCGGCGGGAGGTCACGTCCTGGATCAGGCTGCCGCCGCCGTTGATGTACAGGCGGCTGTTCCACATGGCGGTGTGCCAGGCCAGGAAGTTGGAACGGTGCACCGCCCGCACCCGGTAGGTGAGCCGGGTGCTCCTGGGATCCTTGCTGAGCACGGTGATGGGCATGTCCGGGTCGATGGAGCGCATCTCCTGGAGGATGGCCTCCAGAATGGCGTCATCACCTGCGTTGCCCCGGCCGTAGGCGCCGCAGATCACCACGCCGTCCCGGGCGGAGGAGCGCCGCCGGTGGCGGCGGAGGATGGAGGCGTATATCTGCAGCTGGGTGGACACGGTCTTCTGAATAGAGAACTGGGTGGACGCCTTTTCATAGAGCTTTTCCCCCAAGCGGCGGCGCAATTCATCGTCATTGCCCAGGGCGGCCAGATCGTTGCCCAGGGCTTGCCAGTCGCCGGGCTGGAAGAGATAGCCGTTCACGTCCTGGTCGATGAGATAGGGGATGCCTCCCACGGCGGTGGAGACGGTAGCCAGATGGAACCGGGCCCCCTCCGTCAGGGCATAGGGGAAGGTCTCGGACAGGCTGGTGAGGGCGTTGATGTCCAGGGCGCTGTAAAACCGGTCCATGCCGCCGGAGATCCATCCGGCGAAGCACACCTGCCGCTCCACGCCCAGCTCTGCCGCCAAGGCGGTGAGCTTGTCCTTCTCCGGCCCGTCGCCGGCGATCAGCAGCCGCAGTCGGGGGCACTTGGCGTGGCCCGCGGCGAAGCCCCGCACCAGAGTGGCCATGTCCTTCACCGGATTCATCCGGGCGGCGATGCCTACCACCACAGAGTTCTCGTCCACATCTGCGCCCAGGTTCCTCAGGTACTCCAGCCGGTCCCCCTGGGTGGGCGGGGGCGTGAAGTCGATGCCGTTATAGATGGTGTAGAACCGGTCCGCCGGGAAGCCCCGGGAGATCAGCAGGTCCACCATGGCGTCGGACACGCCGATCCGGTAATCCAGCCGCCGCAGGGCCAGGGCGTTGATGGTGCCGAAGGTCAGATGGCTGAGGGGGCGGCCCATGTAGTCCAGGCGGTAGTCGCTGTGGACGGTGGTCACCACCGGCAGTCCCGTGACCTTGCGGAGCATGGCGCCGATCATGTTGGCCCGGGAGCCATGGCAGTGGATGATCTCGTAGCCGCCCTCCCGGATATAGGCCGCCAGCTTCCGCCGGGTGCGGAAGACGTTGTTGCCCCCGCAGATCATGGTGGGAATGCCCATCTGGCGGGCCTCCTCGGCAAAGGGGCCGTCCCGGAAGCACACCAGCTGGGCGGTGATGGTTTGATTCAGATGTTGCAGCAGGCTCAGCACATGGGTTTTTGCGCCGCCGGAGTCTCCGCCGCTGATGAGATGAATGACCTTCATGGAATGCCTTTCTTTCCGCAAATAGGGGTTGTGAAATCGCGAGAAATATTATACAATACGAACCAGATATTGTCCAGACGACAAACGCCAAATACAGGCGCGTCCGCGCCTTTTACGGAGGAGACCATGGAACAGAAAGCAAAACGCGTTGGAAAGTTCAACATCATCGACATCATCGCCGTGATTTTGATCGTGGCGGTGGTGGCTTTTGGAGCCTGGAAGCTGCTGGGCAGCAGCGGCGGCACCGCCGCCGAGGACGGCGGCATGGTGAAGGTGACCTATGTGGTTAAGTGCGAGGGTGTGCCCACGGAGCTGTACGAGACCTGCCAGGCCCATCTGCCCTCTCCGCTGATGGCCTCCGGCGCTCTGGTGGGCGGCCAGATTGAGCGCGTGGAGATGGAGCCCTACTACGTGCTGGGCCCCGATGGGCAGTGGATCGAGGATCCGGAGCATGTGACGCTGCTCTTCACCGCCACCACGGAGACGCCTGCCGGCGAGGTCATGACTACCAAGGTGGGAGACCAGGAGGTCCGGATCGGCAAGACGGATTATATTTTGAAGAGTGAGTACATTGAGTTCTCCGGCGGCACCATCGTGGATGTCCAGTGGGAGGGACTGGCAGAAGAGTAACAGAAACGCATGAAAAGCAGAACAGGCGTCCGCCTCATTCCAAATGAGGCAGACGCCTGTTTTTCAGTTGAACGCACAGCTCTTTTACGTCTATGGGCTGTCTACCTGCAGAAGGGGCTTATCTCCACGCCTTCCAGGTGTCCCGGTTCAGCATGTTGGCGGGCATTTCACCGCTCCGTGCCTGCCGGATGCTACTGGGAAAAAGGAATCCTGTTTTTCGTGCAGTTTCACGCCGCCAGGATCCCCTGCTGTGTACGGCGCGAGGATTACGTTGAGGAGCGCCCTCAGCCAGCTTGCTTGGGAAAATGGCTCTGCCTCAAAGACATCCGGGCAAGCGCCGGCGATCTGATGGTCGCTTAAAGCCTCGATCAGGACCTCTTCGTGAACGATCCCTCTTGGCCATGTTGACCAGAAAAGCAGACGGCTCTATCTTCGCCATACCCGGCCCCGGTTTGAATCATCCGCAGCTTCAGAGCCTTGTCCCCAAAAGAGGGAATCGGGATGTGTTCCGGGATGAGCGCATCCGCACTCTGCAAAAAGGGGCCGGACAGATCCGATTCGGTGATAAAAACCTCCCGGTCAGCGGGAAGGAATGCCCTGATCTGCGTGTCTGTGGCCGCAGGGAAGCGCCCGATGATGACGAGATTCATGGACGAGTGCTCACAGGGAGTTCTTGCCCCGGGCCATATACTTGCCCGCCGGCGCCTCCACCAGGACCTTTCCGTTTTCCACGGAGAGCTGCCCCCGCAGCCACACCTGCCGGATGCCGCCGGCGGTGACGAAGCCTTCATAGGGGTTGTAGTCCACATTGGCCACGCAGTCTTCCGCTCGGATCACATGGCTGGCGCCGGGGTCGTAGACCACGATGTCCGCGTCGCTGCCGGGCCGCAGCACGCCCTTCCGGGGATAGAGACCATACAGCCGAGCGGGATTCTCGCTGAGCACCCGGCACATCTGGGCGGCGCTGATCTTCCGCTTGGCCACGCCGTAGGAGTACAGCAGCTCGCCCCGGGTCTCCACGCCGGGCAGGCCGCCTGGGATTTTGGTGAAGTCCTCCCGGCCCATGTCCTTCTGGGCCAGGGTGAAGGAGCAGTGGTCTGTGGACACGGTCTGGATAGCGCCCCGCCGCAGGCCCTTCCACAGGTGCTCCTGCTCGGCCTTGTCCCGCAGGGGCGGCGCGCACACATACCGGGCAGCGGCGGAGTAGTCCTCGTTGAAATACACGCTCTCGTCCAGCAGCAGGTACTGGGGACAGGTCTCCACATACACGGTCTGGCCCCGCTTCCGGGCGTGGTCCACCTCCAGCAGGGCCTCCCGGTTGGTGAGGTGGACGATGACCACCGGCGCGTCCGCTGCCTGGGCGATCCGCAGCAGGCGGCTCACTGCCTCAGCCTCCAGATAGGGCGGTCGGGTGCGGGGGTGGGAGGCGGGGGAGAGCTCTCCGGCGGCCTTCCGCTCGGCGATCATGCCGTCAATGACACCGGCGTTCTCGCAGTGGAAGCCGGCGATGCCCCCCAGCCGCTTCAGCTCCTTCAGTGCCCAGTAGATGTCTCGGTCGCCGATCATCATGGCGGGATAGGTGAGATACATCTTGAAAGAAGAGATGCCCTGGGCGAACATGTCCGGCAGCTCTGCCCGGATGGACTCGTTCCAGTCGTCGATGGTCATGTGGAAGCCGTAGTCGCAGAAAGTCCTGCCGTCCGCCTTCTGATGCCACAGGTCCAGGCCGTGGTGCAGGGACTCGCCCTTGTTGGGGCAGGCGAAGTCGATGACCGTAGTAGTGCCGCCCCGCAGGGCCGCCCGGGAGCCGGTGCAGAAATCATCCGCCGTGGTGGTGTTCGCCACATCCAGGTCAAAGTGGGTGTGGGCGTCGATAAAGCCGGGGAAGAGGAAACAGCCGGAGACATCCACCTCCCGGTCTGCGGCTTGAGGTCCCCGGCCCACCCACGCGATCTTCTCCCC
>OOCT01001084.1_pt1 | contig 10780 bp, 6 predicted proteins | sample 1671851 | NCBI WGS metagenome assembly OOCT01 (sample SAMN06348199, study PRJEB24527) | human gut metagenome | biome: human gut; feature: ankylosing spondylitis patient; material: feces | host: Homo sapiens | place: China | collected 2015-10
TCTGACTGAGAGTTTACTCACTTAGCCGCGTGTCCACTATTGCTGGGTAAGATCATCAATCATCTGCTCTCCAATGACTAGTCTAAAAACTAGTATTAAGACTATCACTTAAATAAGTGATACTGGTTGTCTGGAGATTCAGGGGGCCAGTCTAGAGAGAGCCTACAGATATTTAACCTCACAATAAGAAGATTATTTCATACAGAAAAGATTATATTTACCCATACTTATAAACTGTAACAGAGCTATAACGTACGAACTAAAGACAATATACTCTAATAGTGTTTTGGTACGTAACTAGTGTTAAATACAAACCAGACATACATTCAGTGAATTAACCATCTCAATATTACGCTATGAGCGTAGTAACATAATTTACACATAACTAAACCCCATACAACATCACAATGTAGTATATGGGATAGACGCATTACGCACATACAGAATACTCAGCATAAAGAGGAGTGACATTACGATAAAAAGAGACAACATAACAGATAACATAACTCCCATTAATAATACTAATTAACCTAAATTATTTATTGAACACGAAAACAATGAAGGTCCCACCTCACCTCAGACTAAAGCCGACAATATCCTGAGCAACACTCTATCCAATAGTAAATAGTGGTTACACCAGTTATATTTACTGACTGACCTGTACCAGAGTTTTCTAATACAACAACGCTGACATGGTAAAGGCATTAGTCTCCTCCGCAAGTAGCAGAGGAGACTATATGTTACTCAACGATTAAGTCGTTCAGAGGTCAAAGTTAGGTGCGACACACAACGTTTTTCCCTCAATAACCGGTACAACTCTGTTTTGTTCATACAGTAAATCCAGTAACCAGTTGATTTTATCCTTTTTCCGGAAACGGTTCGGACCACGCTGTAAAATATCATTTTTTTTCATACAGGGGATCCCCTTCTCAATGCAATAGCTTTTTATCCAGTTGAAAAGTTCAAGCTCCTCTGGAATGAGTCGCACAGGTACGGTCAGGGCAGGGTTGTCAAAAGTTAACGGATTAGACAACCGCACATACTCATTACCGTACCATATTGCTAATTCTCTCGCCATTTCTGCAGTGTAAGGGGAAATGTCCCCCTCTTCACCGCTCGAATGGTGAATAAGTCCTGCCAGTCTTGCCATATACTCTGCATTTTTAGCAGCATATTCCCGGCAATGTCTTAAAGGCCCCAATCCCCCCAGCTTCGATTCCACATCGTTGTAATAATCCGTCCAGATTCTGGCAGCCTGAGGAGAAAAGTGAAGGCAACGTCGTTCACCACTCATCGCCAGACTTTCATCAATAAGCTCATTGATCCTCTGTTCAAACAAATCCTGATACTGTGATGAATAATTATCTCCGGTTATTATCCTTGTCCCCTGCGTTGATGTTGGTTGACACATCAAAAACCTTGCATGATGTCCTGACGTTTTCACAAGTTCTTTTTTTCGCGTACAAAAACCTTTGTGATAAACATCAGGCTGAATCATCGCCGACATCGTCAGTCTTGGCTCCTTCAAATTAATTCCGGGAGATGATTTCCTGTCGATGAAAAGAGAACCGCCATCCCACAAAGTGTTAATAATTCCCAGTTTACTCATGGCCCGGCTGTCAAAAATTACCCCCCCTTCACTGGATACAAGAGCAAAAGAACGATTGCTATCGGAGTAATATTTTAACATTCCCTCTATCGTTGTCTCATTAAAAATTGTTCGACGTATCTGCGGCGGAACAGGAGACTTATTCAGATGCGTTTCAAGCTCTGATTCTGTTGCCTTGTAATCTTTACCGGCACGAATCTCTTTATGAAATTTTGATTCCAGCGCTTTTTGTTTTTGCTCCCATATTTCCTTTTCTGTGCTGTAATTCTCAACCAGTTTCGCGTATTCTTCCGCCAGGGCTTCATCCCTGAGATAAAATGCTTTCATAAACACTTTATCCACGGTCGTTTTCCTTTCACCGGAATCAGCCAGAATCAGAGAGTAAAGATTAACAGGCCCACGTAAATTTCCAGGTCTGCACACGTCAATCTGATTCTGACAGGCAATTGAGATCGCTGTTAATGCGGATGTCGCCACCATAGCCAAAGGTGCCTGTGTATTTTTTTGAGTTTCAATTATTGCATTTCTCACCAGCGGTGGTAGTGCATATATCGGATAAGGATTTTCTGGTGCAAGTAAGCACATAAAAGCCTCTCTTTTCATTAATGGGTTAGTAAAGTAGCAGCAACTCCCGCTATAATAGCGAAATAGCTGCTGTTCAGACCTAATGTTCTGAGAAATACAGAATATCTGTAGATCTGATGTTTAATAAACCGATAAGGTTAATTCAGTTCATACTGTGTTATTTACCACGAAATATCATTCATGTTTCTCATTCTTAACACCTCCTAAAATTATTTCACTAACACCTTCCCCCCGGTCTTTTTCCTTTCTCAGGAATCAGCCAGAACCATAGTGTAAATATTAACGGGCCCACGTAAATTTCCGGGGTTGCACACGTCAATCTGATTCTGACAGGCAATTGACATCGCTGTTAATAATGATGTTGTAGTCATAGCCAGAAATGCTTTTTCATTGTGTTGAGTTTCAATTATTGCATTTCCAGTCATTGATGGTTGCGCATATACTGGATACGGAGTATCCGGTTTGATGTAAGACATAAATATTTCCTTTTTTCGTAATAACTTTCGGTTATAGCAGCTATTTCCGCTACAATAGCAACAATAGCTGCTATACAGACTGGATATACTGAAAATACAGACAGTTCATCTGGTCTGTATCCAGCAGAGAAGGTCACTTAACAACCATCCGCAAGATTTCTTTCCGATAGACTTACGTGGTGGAAATGTTCCCTCCCGTTCAAGTTTCCACGCTTGTGTACGAGAAATTGACGTGATCTCATATCGTTCCTTTTCACGTACCAGTCTGTCGCATTCAATCCCATAAGCTTTCAAAATGACCAGACGCTGTTCATCTGTTAATGGAAGCCACATACTACCCTCCTGATATATCAATACTTTTTATTTCCGGCATGAGCATGAAATGACTAAGTTTCCCGGATAAACAATGAGTGAAAGTCACTATCATTCATCCAGTCAACACCTTACAAATAAAATGTAATACTATGATTTTTATAGGTCAAAATACTGAATTGAAATGTTAAAATGGCTTTTAATAGAAAAAATAAAGACATATAGAACCAAATAAAAACAAGCCGCGACCAATAAAAACAAAAATTAATATTAAAAATCCATTATGACGATTTTTGTTGACTAAAATTAGGTTGGGATATATAAATAAATCCATGTAAAATTCAAACAAAGCATGGAGGAGTCGCAGGAAGGTGAAATATTCCCATCTAATTTGTGATAATCATCACAAAAATAAGCTACAACAAGCGGAGGAAAAGACAATCTGTTGCTGAACAGACAGAAGCAGGCTACGAATGATCGGAAAATGAAGCAAATACGCTTATACAGAAAACGCAGAGGTAACTGACGGAGACAATCACAATCAGGAGAAAATTATCGTAAATAATGTATAAAATCTCAGGATATAAACAAATGTACACAAGCTATCCACGTAATCAGCGGCTGGCTCAGGATTAACGTTTCATTTCAGTGGACAACATCGATTCTGTCTGACAGCGGACCAATATGTAGCAAGCAGAAACTTCTGACATCATGGTAACTCGGACAATGCAACAAAAGTATCAGTATGATCGTGTTTTATCCGGCGAACTCCACCCATTCCCTGGCATATACGAGGCGGTTTCCGAACAAATCCTTTTGCTCATTTTTAAAGCACGTCAACTATATCAGGATCCAGAATATCGCCCCTGGTTTGAAGAACAGCACAGAGTACTCTCTGCATTACGTGCCAATACAGAGCTCCTGAGAATCTTTAGAGAACAAAGAAGCGCTGAAGAACCAAAGCTTACTATTGAAGAGTCTACCTCTCCCCAACCCACTCCTTCTGCTCTTACAGATGCGCTTAATGTGATGTGCCATTTATACAATGGTTTTGATGAAGGAAATATCAGTCTGAAAACCTGGGGGGCGATGCAAGAGGTCCAGACAACATCAACCTTTATCAGCCCAGGACCGAGAACCTGGAAAACACCTGAACTGGCAAAGTTTGTAGGAGATGATTTATTTAATATTCTGACTGAATGTAAAGCTTGGAGTTCACCAATTCCAGCAGAAGCCCGGCAGGGGTATTGCCATCAGGATCTGTCTGTTGCGCACTCCTGCACCTCAGAGTTGCTGGCACACCTGAAGCAGTATCATGAAATAGATGAATCAACAATACTTGCCATAACCATTGGTCTGGCGGTTAACGAATTCTACCAGAATAAGCAAAATATTCCAGAATGGCTTTCCTGTTTTGAGAATAAGAACAAATGGCCCTGGGACTGCAGGAAGTCAGATACTGAAGATGTGCACAGACTGAGAGAACGACTATCGATAATCGGATGTACAGAATTCGTAAAAAATATGTTTTCAGTCGCCAGTCAGCGTGAAATACAGACAATGTACAATATTTATGTCCATATTTATGCAGCTGAAATCTGTGGTTGGGTAAAAACAAGCATGGCGTATTTTAAACCAACAGATTTCATCCAGTACACATGGAAATTCGCAACAGTTACTCCGGATAAAGATGAAAAAACCGAGAATACGACCGCATGGGAAAGGGATTATTGTCAGATAACCATACAACGAGATGAACTCCTTAGATTGATTCGCACTAATACTCTGCAGGATGCCGCAATTCATCTTTCAGGCTGCCTGCAATATGCATATCTGGAGTCAGTAAAGCATGATATTGACTATCCAGGAATAGCCCCTAATGCTGAAGAAAAGAAAATGAAACACACAGATTCTATTGAATTTTCTGGAATTCGGAATAACATCATAAATGCAGTAAAACGGCTGGAATCATTTGAAAAATGGTATGAAACTAATAAAGTTTTGTTGGTAAGTAATAAAAAAATACGAACAGAGAAGATTGACGTTGTTGTACGACTTGCGGGACTGAAAGCCTATGATTTGCAGGAAGGGGTTCCGGATGGTCTGAAATGGAAAGTTAAAGATGGCATAAATGAACGCATCAAAACCGATACCAGTTTATGCCTGCCTCAGGATATCAGTGATACATCGCTAAACCGTTATCGTCACGCTGTGACGCGCATTGTCAACAACGAAATCGACACATTACTGATGGAACAGAAGAAAAAAAATAAAAGATTCCCCTACAGCAAAGATCGACATGCGATCCAACCTTTATGGAGCAAATGTTTGATCGAGCAGTAGAGTACTGAGGGGATAACCGTTCTGTTATCCCCTGTTTATTCTGCCAACTCTCAGGTCTGTCAGAGTTCCAAGAACACGATGCGGCTGGCAAATTATGCGGCTTTTCCATTAACAGATTCGGCCACAAGAACAACACCGTGTTTATTTCGATCAGGATGTTCACTCCAGATTTCTGATTCAGGAATACTTTCCCCGTCATAGCAGATCCGATCGCCATCAAACGGATAATACCGTGCGGAATCAGTATCTAAAATAAACACTTTTAGATTCGTTGAACGACGCGCTATATGCTGCCAGAGAGCTTTACCTCCTTCATATTGCTCGTTATCACTTAATAGTATAACGCCCGCTTTTGTGGCTATCGTTTCATATACAAACGTCGCAAGGCCAACATCACGTACAGCACCATCAACAACAATCCCTTCAATCTGGGCAACGTCCTGCTCTTCCCAGAATTTCCGGACAAACACCCCTTCAAGCTGTGAGCGACGCTGAAGCTCCAGAGTGGCAACAACTTTATGGCGAATATCACCATCAATAACAGAAGGTGCAGCTTCGATTACCGCAGCGAACGGAGTCTTTGGATCCCAGATGATCTGGTAAAGCACGCCCTGAATAGTTACTCCATCCAGTATCGAAAAACGACGAGCTACAGTAGCAGGGGAGTAAGGCATTGGAATGACAGCCATTTTATGGCCTAAAATTTGAAAACATCAGTATCAATACTGACCTCATCAGTCTGAGCATATATTGATAAAGTTTTTATGTTTACACTCAATAAATACCTTACCAAACAACTAATAGCGATGTCTACATTGCCATTCGACATGCTTACAATTTTTGTCAACAAGAAAGTGAATTTATATCAACGGTAAGAAGTAAACACGAGGACACCAAAACCAAATGTACACACTTTTGTGCTTTGTGTCCCCTGTGTGTACCCAAATGACAAACTGCAAGAAAATCTAGGCACACACTTATCTAACTTATTGATTTAAATGGTGCCGATAATAGGAGTCGAACCTACGACCTTCGCATTACGAATTATAAGAATCCGCTTCTAATTCAAAGCATTACCCCATCAACACTGCGCTCACACGTCCCACCACATCAAAACATGTAAAGCCTTGTAAGTCATTGCGAGGCCTTATGTGTCTCAGTTTTGTCCCACCTTGTATTACGACTTGCATAGCCAATGAAGATAAATGTGACAACAAACGGCGCAGCAGTCTTCTTTTCCTTCATACTTTCCCCACCCAGCATGCATACCTTCTACCATAACTGTAGTGAATGTCTGTTATGAGCGAGGAACGGAAGTTGGGACTACAGTAGAAATTTTAGCTGAATAAGGAATAATCAGTGCGCATCATAATATTACTTAACAGTGTCAAAGTGATTTATGACTTTTACTAACCGTTCTAACAGGCTTGTAAATCCACTAAAATCAATTTCATGCTTGTGGGCATGAACAATATGAGTTGCGAAAGATTCCTTGCTCAAATCATTATCATGATCACGCTTAGAGACTGTATTGAAAAACTTACCTTTATGTGGTCTAAGTCGATCTGCATCTTTAAAAAAATGCTCTATATCAGTTCCTGTATATCCCTTAACTTGAGGGGTAAGCACTAAATAAAGATTACAAAAAATATGTACAAACTCAGAGGCGCGGATATCTGGAACACCTGTGGGGAAAATACCAATATTATCAACTTTACTAACGTAATTAATCAGATCTTTTGGTCCGCTATCATTATCAACAAGTATAATTACTGGATTAGATGGTTTGGGAGCCTTATAACGATTAAAGTGTTGTTTATAATGAATAACAAAATCCTTTAAATAATCAGCACCACCATAAAGTTCAAGTAAATATTTTGTCCGCTCATTGTAGTTAACAAATTTAGTCCGTGGCTTATAAGAGAGCCCTGGACTTTCAGCGACCGCCAAATTAGGGAATGATGAGGCTAACTTATGTATTGCTGCCTTCAGATAAATATTGTCAGTTTTACCTTCCGTAAGAATTGTTGGTAATTCATTGCCATAAAATAAACGATAGAAGAGAAACTCACTAAACGTTTTTTCTCTAGAACTATGTAAGTAACGCCTTTTTTTGGCATGGCCATTTTTATTGGCATCTTTTTTTAAGTGATATTTTGGATTTAATTTTTCGCCTTGACGCAATCTATTATAGTGGTCAACTTGGTCTATGAAGTTAAGTTTGCCTGCAAGGGTATTAACATTCCCCTTTATTTCCTTGCCGTCAATCACCTCTAAGAACTCACCATGTTTAAATAAATGGTCACATTGCGCACGCACAAGCCTCCAATATTCTTTTTTCGTGTTTGGCTTTTTATTAACCACTAAGCCTGTTACATCTTGCCTCGAGTCTTTATACTGATTTCTTGTCTTCCCATCATTAATTATAAAACCTGAGCGAGTTATCTCGCCCCTAATTTTCTTACTAACGATATATTTACCATTTTGATTTTTTGCTATAGCAGAAGGAAACTCCCCCTTCCTCGTAGAGAATGTAATATCATCAGCATATCTTGTAAAAGTGGATGAGTTTCTTGATGCAATCGCTGCCAGTTTAATGTCTAACGAGTGAGTGATTAGATTAGTGATTACTGGGGAGCATGGGCTGCCTTGGGGTAGTTCATTGTTGTAGCACGCAATTTTAGCAATTACAGTTGCGATTTCCGGATCGAGTGCAAAGTTTCTATTTTTTATGAAAAAACCTCGGACTCTACCAAAGTTAAAACTGCCGAAAAAATTATCCAAGTCTATATTAAAAACATATTTTTTCCCCAAGTGCATCATTGCATTTGTAATAATTGAACGCTTTCTTTCAAATCCATGAGACAGTGAGGGTTGTTTGATTTCTGAGTTGGAACATTTTAACTTTAATATTTTTGAGTTTTTTGCTTTCTGCCTTGCTAACTCTGAGTCTGGAAACTTAATGCAAACTATTTCGTCTAAGCAATCTAGAAGCAGTCTTGATAAGGATGACTGTATCGTCTTTAATATTCCGTTAGGTGCACTTATTATCCGTTCGCCGCCATTTTTTTTTGGTATCTTAAACTGTGTGTATTGATTTTCAGGTTTTAATACATATAGGCAGTATGTTAACGCTGAAGGTTTGATTCCTAATAACTTAGCCAAGTCTGGTTTTGTTTTTGCTTCTTTTAATGATTGTAGTCGTTTCACTTTAGATCGCCTCTAAAAGGGTTTATGGGCACTCTTACGCAAACTTGACAAGAACCTTAAGAAATGCGAGGAACATGAGATCCTGAAAGGCAATCCTATCGGACATTTTTTTCACTGATCGCGAAACGCGACCCAAAATCTGCCCATAAACCATCACCACCTTAACATAACTTCAAATTTACGCAATTAACTAATTCAGTTTGTTGCATTTTGCCTTTACAAATGTGATTAATGTCACTTGTGGTTATACACCTTTACAACCAAAGCTTTGTATAAAGTTCGAAATTATTGCACGACTCATACAAGGTTGGGATATTTTCTATTTTAACAACGTCCGCCTCTGGCACATAGCAGCCCTAGAGACAGTGGCGTAAAGTCATGGAGAATCGGTGGGAGGATATTCAGTTTCATTCATGCCGAAATACGGTAAAATCTATAACAGATAGAAATCATTCAATATTCGCACTATTGGAAGTTCACCAGCCAGCCACAGCACGTTCTTGCATACAACGTGCCTGCGGTTTTTGAGACCGGTCCGATCATCAAACGAAACATAAAATTAGCTCACACTATGAGGAAAAGTATCTTTTTTACTATGTAAATTCAAAGGATTAGCCTCATTTACCCGATAGTTTTCTCAACACTACTGGTTGTGAGCCCTTGCAATGTTCATTAATATACGTCTCACAAATAATTCATAGATATTGCAAAATGGATATTACTGAGTTTCCTTCTGGAGTAATTGAACACCTTGGCTGGTATGTATACCGATTGATTGATCCGAGGGACGGAAGCACCTTCTATGTAGGGAAAGGCAAAGGTAACCGCGTATTTGCCCATATGCGCGGTGAAGTGGCAGCGACTGATGATGACGAGTTACTGAGCAACAAGCTAAAGCAAATTAGAGAAATAAGGTTAGCAGGACTTGAAGTTATCCATGTCATCCATCGACACGGAATGACTGATGAAAAGACGGCGTACGAAGTTGAAGCTGCACTTATTGATGCCTACCCTGGGTTAACGAATATCATGAATGGTGCTGGCAGCAATGAATTCGGCGCCGCGCATGTCAAAGAGTTGATAGCAACATATCAACCCGAAACCATAACATTTCATCATAAAGCATTAATGATTTCCGTTAACAGAAGTGCAAAGGATTCAGAGCTTTATGATGCGGTTCGATTTAGCTGGCGCATTAATGTCTCTCGCGCCAGCCAAGCAGAAGTCATTCTTGCTACTGTAAGGGGAATCGTTCGAGGGGTTTTCATTGCTGATAAATGGCTCAAATCAACACGTGAAAATTTCCCTACGATGAAATACTGGGACGAGGATCCTGACTTTGAGGCAACACAAAGTTCTCGCTATGGTTTTGAAGGCCGAGAAGCCCCACCTGAAATAGCAAATCTTTATCTTGGAAAAAAAATACCAGATGAATTAAGAAAAAAAGGAGCTATGTCCCCGGTCCGTTACTCACCTAATTTTTGAGTCTTTAAGTGATAAGCATAAACCGCAGCACGATCTTGCATACGACGTGCTACGGTTTCATTTATCTCCGACCGAAAACTTCTTATACAGTGTCGATATACCAACATCATAGATGATCGCCACCTTCTGGCGAGGAACGCCTGATGCAATTAATCGCCCGGCCTGCGCCCATTGTTCTGGTGTAAGTTTGGGACGACGTCCACCAATTCGTCCCTGTGCGCGAGCAGCTTCCAGTCCAGCTTTTGTTCGTTCAACAATCAGTTCTCGTTCCATTTCAGCCAGGGCACCCATCACATGAAAGAAAAAACGCCCCATCGGTGTGCTGGTATCAATAGCATCCGTCAGGCTGCGAAAATTAACGCCACGTTCGCGCAACTCCTCAACCAGAATGACCAGATGCCGCATACTACGCCCTAGCCGATCCAGCTTCCAAACAACCAGAGTGTCACCTGCCGATAATGTCCTGAGCAGTTTTTTCAGTCCCGGCCTTTCGGACTTTGTACCGCTTATCTTGTCTTCAAAAATCAGCTCGCATCCTGCACAGTTCAGCGCATTACGTTGTAGATCTGTGTTCTGGTCATTTGTTGACACACGTACATAGCCAATAAGCATGATAGATCTCCCTAGCAAAAGCAGGAATGATGCCATTTGCTCGTTATTTCTGCATTTTCATAAATGTTGGTTTGGGAGAAGCGGCGAAAAGGGATGTGGGCACAGGAGATAATCAGATACCGGATATGGGAGCATTCGCTTCTGGTTC
>OOCT01001098.1_pt1 | contig 10474 bp, 8 predicted proteins | sample 1671851 | NCBI WGS metagenome assembly OOCT01 (sample SAMN06348199, study PRJEB24527) | human gut metagenome | biome: human gut; feature: ankylosing spondylitis patient; material: feces | host: Homo sapiens | place: China | collected 2015-10
GGAGCGCAAAGCCATTTGACCGAAAGAGAAAACTGACCCCGCGCTACCGGCGCGAAATGCCGCTCAAAAAGACCTGACGAAAACTACAGCTTCCCTGCGCGAACGCAATTTTTCAAAGTACAATAACAATTAAGGATTCATTATAATGTCAATGTTAAATCACTTTTTCGACTACAAACCCGAAGTTCTGGCGCTGGATGAAAAAGCCTTCGAGCTCTGCCAGCCCTACTTCAAGCAGATGGAGGACATCCGCGACTACAACCAGCTCAAGATGCTGAAAGCCTTTGCGGACACTCAGATGTCCTCCACCGATATGCTGGGAACCACCGGCTACGGCCTGTGGGACAGCGGCCGCGCCAAGCTCGAGCAGATCTTTGCCGAGGTGATGGGCGCCGAAGATGCACTGGTGCGCAGCCAGTTCCAGAGCGGCACCCACACGCTGGCCGTGGCCCTCTTTGGTCTGCTGCGGGCAGGCGATACCCTGCTGGCTGCCACGGGCCGCCCGTATGACACGCTGGAAGGCGTCATTGGTCTGGATGGCAAGGGCAAAGGCACCGGAACCCTGATGGATTACGGCATCAAGTACGACGAGGCCCCGCTGAAGGCCGACTTTACCCCGGACTATGAGCTCATCGCCCAGAAAGCCCCGGGCGCGAAGGTCTGCCACATCCAGCGCAGCCGCGGCTACCTGCAGCGCAACGCCTTCGACCTTGACACCATCCGCAAGGTCGCCGACACCGCACGTGCCGCCAACCCCGACATCATCATCTTTGTGGACAACTGCTACGGCGAGTTTACCCAGAAGGAAGAACCCTGCCAGGCCGGTGCCGACCTCGTGGTGGGCAGCCTCATCAAGAACCCCGGCGGCGGCATTGCCCCCACCGGCGGCTATATCGCAGGCCGGAAAGACCTCGTGGAGCTCTGCGCCTACCGCCTGAACGCCCCCGGCCTCGGCAAGGAGCTGGGCTGTACCCTCGAGACGCCCCGCGATATGTATCTGGGCTTCTACTACGCCCCCGGCGTGGTCTGCGAAGCCATCAAGACGGCCATCTACGCCCAGTGTCTGCTGGAACTGGTGGGCAAAAAGCCCATCCCGCGCTACTGCGAGGCCCACAACGACATCGTCACCTGCTTTGATGCCGGTACGGCGGACGCCCTCATCGGCTTCTGCCGGGGAGTTCAGGCCGCAAGCCCCGTGGACAGCTACGCCGCCCCGGAACCCTCTCCGGAACCGGGCTACACCGACGAAGTCATCATGGCCAGCGGCAGCTTTACCCAGGGCAGCACCATCGAGCTTTCCTGCGACGGCCCGCTGCGTGAGCCGTATACCTGCTACCTGCAGGGCGGCCTGAACTTCGCCGCCAGCCGCGCAGGCGTCCTGCTGGCTGTGCAGAATGCGTATTTTAAGGACTGAACCTCTCAGTCACCTTCGGTGCCAGCTCCCCTCTCGAGGGGAGACTAAGAGGTGAATCCCAACACGGAAATCTGCGTCACCTGAGGCGGCACCGAGGCCATGATGGCCGCCGTCCCCGGTTCGAGCTTCTTCAAAGAGCCGGTCAACCACCTTATCCGGATGCATTTTGCCCGCGGCACCGACGTGCTGGACGAGGCTGTGCATCGTCTGGCAAAGCTGACGGAGCTGCTGAAATAAGAAAGAGGACATCATGCGATTTTTTGCGTGATGTCCTCTTTCTCTATAGAGAGATAGATCTTATCAGCGGCCTTGCCCTCTCAGTCTGTAAGTAAGGGAAGCCGCAGCGTGAAAATGCTGCCCTTGCCGACTTCACTTTGCAATGTGATCTCGCCGTGGTGGAGGTGGGCCAGCTCCTGCGCGATGGTCAGGCCGAGGCCGGTGGAGTCGTGCTTTTTGTCGGCGGTGGTATGGAAGTATCGGTCAAAGACAGCGCTCTGGTCTTCCGGCGCGATGCCGCAGCCAGTGTCCTGTACGCTGACACAGGCCGTTTCGTCCTCGGCGCGGCAGTCCACATGGATGCTGCCCCCGGCGGGAGTATAGTGGATGGCGTTGGTGACAAGGTTCTGGATAATTTGCTGTAACCGCACGCTGTCGCCCCAGACAGGCAGAGGCGTGTCGGCGCTGACATGGAGTTCGACGCCCTTCTGGTCGGCCTCGCTCCGGCAGGCGGCGCAGACGGCGGCGGCTTCTTCGTTGAGGGCGGCTCGGTCTTCGTTGAGCAGGATCTGCTTCTGCTCGAGCTTTGCCGCGAGGAAGAGGTCTTCCGTCAGCCGCCGCAGGAATTCAATGCGCTGACGCAGAGCCGGAAGCAGGGCCGGAAGGGCCTCGGGGGCCGATTCCAGTGTTTCCAGCCCGCCGCTGACGGCGAAGAGAGGGCTGCGCAGGTCGTGAAAAATGTTGAGCATCATGCTCTTGCGGGCCTCGGTCTCGGCGGTCAGCTCTTTTGTCCGCTCTGCCACCCGGGCGTCCAGCTCCCGAGCCAGCTGCTCGGTGCGGTCGAAGAGGAGAGCAAACCTCCGGCAGACGAACACCATGCAGCCGATGGCAAAGGGAAGGTCGTAGAGGCGGGCGCAGCGCAGCAGGTAGAAGGGGACAGACTCCACAAAAAGCACGCTGTCCAGCCCGGGCATCAGCGCCCAGACCCGGAAGCCGGTGGTGACAGCACCGGGCAGGAGCATCAGAGCGGCACCCTCATAGTCTGCGTTCACGGCGGCCATTAAGTAATAAAGGCAGAGGCACATGCCCGCTACCAGCATCCCGACCCGCAGCGGGGGATAGCTGCTCATGGACAGCGCAAAGAAGACGACGCATCCGGCGGCAAGCGCAAGGAGCCCCCGCCCGGAGCGGGGCAGTTTTACCCCCAGCAGCCCTGCCGCCAGCAGTGCCGAGGCCAGCACAGTGAGGGAGAAGAAGGAGCGGAGGATGCGCTGGAGCAGACTGTTCCGGATGGCTGGGAAGAAGAAGACCATCAGCGCCCAGACGCTCATGATGACGAGGTAGAGCAGGAAGTACCCCAGCTCCGGCAGGTGCTTATAGTGGTAGAGCGCCAGCAGCACCATCCCCATGGTCACAAAGGCCGTCAGGGCGATGAGCTGAGTCATGGTGCGGAAGCGGAATGCCCGGGAGGCGAAGGCGGAAGTCATCAGCCATGTCTGGGGGCTGCGGCTGCAGGTGAACACCAGCTCCACCGTCTCGCCGGGCGCGACGTCCAGTGCGTACAGCTCCCCCGAGCGCTCGAGGCTGGTGAGACCCTCATGGGCCAGCGGCGCCGCTGTGTTGGTGACGCAGAGGGTGAGGGACGGGATGTCTTCCCCCACCGTGAAAGTAAAGTGCCACTGGCCGGGGGCTTCCTGCCGCCAGCCGTCCAGCGCGATGCCCTGGGCGGCGTGCTGGGCTGTGAGCACGCTGCCGCTGTGCAGATGCTCGAACTGCGCGTTGCCCCAGATACCGGCCAGCACGATAAAGGCCGTGAGCAGGGCAGAGAAAATCAGAATGGGCCATTTTTGCTTCATGGCGATGCCTCCCCTTGTAGATGTGCAAAAAATAAGGTATACTATAGTATAACAAATCGTGCGAAAAAAGGGGAGGGCTGACAGGATGATCCGCGTATTGTTGGTGGAAGATGACCCCGTGATCCGCGACACCACATGCTATTTTCTGAAAAGTCAGCAGAATTTTGAGGTGGTCTGTGCAGAGACAGGCGGCGACGCTTTGAGCCATGCGCGGGAAAAGTTCGATGTCATCCTGATGGAAATCCTTCTCCCGGACACCAACGGCGTGGATCTCTGCCAGCGTCTGCGCAGCTGGCACCACTGCCCCATCATCTTCACATCCTGTCTGGACGATACCGATACCATCGTCCACGCGCTGGAAATGGGCGGCGACGACTTTCTGGCAAAGCCTTATAATAACAAGATCCTGCTGGCCCGCATCATGGCCAACATCCGCCGGGTGCAGATGGACGGCGCAGAGCCCAGCGTCAACGGCTACCACTGCTCGGCCTTCACGCTGGATGCCAACAGCCACAGCGTGGAGAAGGATGGCCGCAGCGTCCATCTGGCCGACATGGAATATCGCATCCTCACCCTCTTCGTCCGCTACCCAAACACCTTCTTCACGGCCAACGAGCTCTACCAGAAGATATGGGGCAAGGAAAGCCTCGGCGATGTGCGGACGGTACAGGTACATATCCACAACCTTCGCAGCAAGATAGAACCCGACCCGGCAAAGCCTGTCTACCTGAAAAATGTCTGGGGCAAGGGTTATGTGTTCCAGCCGGACGGCGGCAAGGTTTAAGAATCGTTTTGATGAGAGTGCCGACTTCTTAAGGAAACTTAAGTGGTCGGCGCTCTTTTTGGACTTGTTAAGCAAATAATTAACGAGAATGTCCAGAATTGACTAAGAAATGGCTATAAAGTTTAAGGATTCTTAAAAGACAGACCCTTGAATTTGTGTTAAATTATTATCGAACGATGTGGGCGGCAGTGCAAGAAGGTCTGCCGCTGCACGGAGCTATGAGAAAGAATAGAGAAGAAGAAAAAGACACGAAGAAAGGAACCACGCAAAATGAACAAGATCTCCCGTAAAGGTTTTCTGAAGATCGCTGCCGCAGCTGCCATGTCTGGTGTGACTGCCGGTGCTCTGGCTGCCTGCAATGCTGCCAGCTCTTCCACCGCTGCTTCCGGTGCAGCCGGTACCTACATCCCCGGCACCTATGAGGGTACTGCCGAGGGCATCTCTTCCACCGTCAAGGTCACCATGACCTTCTCCGACAGCGCTGTGACCGACGTTGTGGTCGATACCTCCGGCGAGACCGCTTCTTACGGCGCTGCTGCTGCCGACCAGCTGCGTGAGCAGCTGATGGCTGCAGGCTCTGCTGAGATCGACGGTGTTTCCGGCTCCACCATCACTTCTGACGCTGTCATGAAGGCCGCCAAGAGCTGTTACGCTCAGGCCAAGGGCGAGGCTACTGTGACCTCCGTCCAGCTGCCCACCGGTGACGAAAACGATTGGCTGGGCAAGGAGCCTGACATCGACGAGGCTGCCATCACCGAGACCGTGGACACCGACATCCTCATCGTGGGTGCAGGCAACGGCGGTATGGGCGCAGCTGCTTACGCTGCTGCTCATGGCCTGAACTTCCGCGTCATCGAGCAGAACGGCAACGTGCAGGATACCCGTCACTGGGTCGGCGCTGTGGACGGCTTCGGCGCACAGGCACAGGGCATCAAGATGGACCGTGCAAAGCTGCTGAGCGAGATCTCCCGCTACGCTTCCGGCAAGTGCGACCAGCGCGTTGTCAAGACCTGGATCAACGAGTCCGGGGAGATGATCGAGTTCATCCGCTCCATCATGGAAGACAAGTACGGTGTCAAGATGGTCTACACCTACGGCGATGAGGCTAAGTGGCCTGCCGAGAACGCCGAGCACAACACCGACTATATGTACCCCGAGATCGAGTACACCTATGACCGCAGCTCCGGCGCAGCCCGTAACGAGCTGCTGCTGGACTACATCCGTGAGCTGGGCTACGATGTTGACTTCAAGACCTCTCTGGCAAAGCTGGAGAAGGACTCCACTGGCCGCATCACCGGCATCATCGCCCAGAGCACCGAGGATGACCACTTCATCCGCTACAACGCCAATAAGGGCGTTCTGCTGGCCTGCGGCGGCTTCCCCGGCAACCCCTACATGATGGAGCAGCTGGATCCGCTGGGCACCTCCGTCACCACCGCCTGCTCCTACTCTCCGGCCGATAAGGGCTACGGCATCCGTGCCGCTGTCTGGGCCGGCGCAAACTTCGACAAGGAAGCTGCTCCTATGCTGTTCGACCGCGGCATCGTGGCTCCCGGCGTGGACGGCGGTTATGTGGCAAGCGACTCCGCTTTCGGCGGCAAGGCCTTCCCCGGCCCCATCCGCCAGTACAACCCCGGCACTCAGCCTTTCCTGAAGGTCAACCGCAACGGTGAGCGCTTCGCCAATGAGAGCAGCCCCTACAACGATATTGTTTACGCTGCTGCTCATCAGCCGGGTCGTGTCTACGCACAGATCTGCGACGCCAATATTCTGGAGGACGCAAAGCGCTTCCACACCATCGGCTGCTCTGCCCAGACCCGTGCCGGCGGCGAGAAGTATTTCCAGGGCAAGGTCGATGAGGCTGTTGCAGCTGGCACCCTGTTCGTCTGCGACACCATCGAGGAGCTGGCCGACAAGCTTGGCTTCACCGGTGAGGCCAAGGACACCTTCCTCGCTACCGTTGAGCGTTATAATGAGCTGTACGACAAGCAGAACGACGAGGACTTCGGTAAGCCCGCTTACCGTCTGAGCGCCATCCGCACCGCTCCCTTCTACGGCTGCTGGCTGGGTGCCTCTCTGCTGACCACCGAGCAGGGCATCGCCATCAACGACAAGGGTCAGGCTCTGGACAACGACAACAAGCCGATGCCTGGCCTGTATGTCACCGGCGATATGTCCGGCTCCTTCTTCGCCAACAACTATCCCTGCCTGATGGCAGGCGTGGCTATGGGCCGCACCCTGACCTACGCCATGAAGGCGATCAAGCAGATGGGCGGTCTGGAATAAGTTATCCCTCAGTGGTACCTGAGCGCATAAGATAAAAAGACACCGCAGAAGTGTGAAAGCTTCTGCGGTGTCTTTTTTTGTCGAAAACCCTCTATACACAAAACCACAAATGGCGGAAAAGTCCTAAAAACAGGCTCAGCACACGGCCCGATGGACGGGCAGCGGCTCCACGATGTCGGGATGGATGCCCTCACGGTAGTCAAGGTCGCCCTGGTCGAGGCCGCGCAGCAGCACTTCGGCGGTGGCGATGTTGGTAGAGATTGGCACACTGTGCATATCGCACAGCCGCAGCAGGTTCTGCTCGCTGCTGCTGCCGTTCTCGGCCTTGAGCGGGTCGCGGAAGAAGAGCACGAGGTCTACTTCGTCGCAGGCCACCCGGGCCGAGATCTGCTGGATGCCGCCCAGCTTCCCGGAGAGGTAGCAGTGTACGGGCAGGCCGGTGGCCTGCGCCAGCATCCGACCGGTGGTGCCGGTGGCAATGACTGTGTTGCGGGATAGGATGCCGCTATAAGCTGTGCAGAACTGCAGCGCCAGCTCTTTGCGGGAATCATGTGCAAGAATAGCAATTGTCATAACACTCTCTCCTTCATTCCAAGTATAGTGTTGTGGATGGGCAGATATGCTCGGAAGAGTGATCTCCGCAGTAAAACGGTCTAAAAAGTTGAAGTCTTGTGGAGAACAATTCTCGATAAACAGACTAAACCAGTGCGATTGTGTCGAATCACACCCTCATTTTAAATTTAACCCGCAGAAGGCCCGTATGTCAAGAGGTTTGTTGTGATTTTTGCAAGATAAAATGGCAAAAGTATGACTATAGCTTTGTGGAGAATGGAGAAAATTTGGATACAAGGAATTATTCTCGGATGTATTTGCAAAACTTTTTCAGCCAAAAGTGTGCTTGAGAGAAAAACGGTCCATCTCGAGGAAACAAAAATACAGGCCGGGGCATTTGGCTCCGGCCTGTGGAGAAAATTTTTGCCACGGCGGTGCGCTATCCCGGAAAAATCCGAAAATTACCGGGTCTGGCCGTTGCCGTGGATGATGTACTTGTAGCTGCACAGCTCGCCGAGGCCCATGGGTCCCCGGGCGTGGAGCTTCTGGGTGGAGATGCCCATCTCACAGCCAAGGCCGAACTCTCCGCCGTCGGTGAAGCGGGTGGAGCAGTTGACGTAGACGGCGGCACTGTCCACTGCCGCCGTGAAGAGGGCAGCGTGGGCGTCAGTCCGGGTCAGGATGGCTTCGCTGTGGCCGGTGGAGTGAGCCGCGATGTGGGCGATGGCTTCCTCCACGCTGTCCACGATTTTCACCGCAAGGATGTAGTCGAGGAACTCCGTGTCGAAGTCCTTCGGCCCGGCGGGGGTGCCGGGGATGAGGGCGGCAGCGCGCTCGTCCAGCCGCAGCTCCACCGGGTGCAGACCCTTGGCGGTGCGGTCGGGGCCGAGGCGCTGGGCCAGCTTCGGCAGGAATTCGCTCGCAATGGCGCTGTGGACGAGGCAGACTTCCTCGGCGTTGCAGACGCTGGGGCGGCTGGCCTTGGCGTTCTCGATGATGTCCAGCGCCCTGGTCTGGTCGGCGGTGTCGTCCACGAAGATGTGGCAGATGCCGGTGCCGGTCTGGATGCAGGGGACTTTCGCGTTCTCGACGCAGGCGCGGATAAGTCCGGCCCCGCCGCGCGGGATGAGCAGGTCCACATAGCCGACGGCGGTCATCAGGGCGTTGGCCGAGGCATGGGTGGTGTCCTCAATGAGGCAGACTGCTGTTTCAGGCAGACCTGCTGCCCGAAGTCCCTGCCGCAGGGTGGTCACGATGGCGTTGGCCGAGCGCCACGCCTCTTTGCCGCAGCGGAGGATGCAGGCATTGCCGCTCTTGATGGCGAGGGCGGCAGCGTCGCTGGTGACGTTGGGGCGGCTCTCGTAGATGATGGCGATGACGCCCATCGGCACGGAGGTCTTCTCGATGACGAGGCCATTGGGACGCTCGATGCGGCTCAGCACCCGGCCCACCGGGTCAGGCAGGGCGGCAACGTCCCGGATGCCCTTGGCCATGGCCTCGATGCGTTGGGGCGTCAGGGCGAGGCGGTCCAGCATGACGTCGCTGATGTGTCCCTTGGCGGCGGCCATGTCCTCGGCGTTGGCGGCGAGGATGGCGTCCATGGACTCAGGGGCGCAGAGGGCGTCGGCCATTCCGTAGAGGGCAGAATCACGGGTGCCGCTGTCCGAAAGGGCAACGGCAGTCTTGGCCCCGCGGGCGGCTTCCAGAATCTCCTGTGTGGTCATGTTATGCCTCCTGTCTGTGGGCCGCAAAGCGGGTGCCTGCGGCACGGCCCTCGGCGATGTCATAGAGCAGCTCGGGGTGGGCGCCGTTCGCGATGACCATGTCAGCTCCGCTGGAGGTCACCATCCGGGCGGCCCGGAGTTTGGTGGACATTCCGCCGGTACCCAGCGCCGAGCCGGCTCCGTCGGCCAGCGCCATCACCTCGGGCGTGATGTCCTCCACCAGCGGGATGAGCTTTGCGTCCGGGTGGGTGTGGGGGTTGGCAGTGTAGAGGCCGTCGATGTCGCTCAGCAGCACCAGCAGATCAGCTTTGATGCAGCAGGTGACGATGGCGGCGAGGGTGTCATTGTCGCCGATGGAGGTGATCTCGTCGGTGGCGACGGTATCGTTCTCGTTGATGATGGGCAGTGCGCCCAGCTCCAGCAGGCGGGTGAGGGTGTTCTGGATGTTCTCACGGCGGCTGGCGTGCTCGATGTCCACGCCGGTGAGCAAAATCTGCGCCACCGTGTGGTCGTAGGCGCTGAACAGCCGGTCGTAGGTGTACATCAGCTCACACTGACCCACGGCGGCACAAGCCTGCTTGGAGGACATATCGGTAGGGCGGGCGGAAAGCGACAGCTTGCCCACACCCATGCCGATAGCACCCGACGACACGAGGATGACCTCATGTCCGGCGTTCTTCAAATCGCTGAGCACTTTCACCAGCTCTTCGGTGTGGCGGATGTTCAGCCGTCCGGTGGAGTGGGCCAGTGTGGAGGTGCCGACTTTGACTACGATGCGCATAGATCAACCCTTTCCCATCTCTTTTGTCTTGTTGTAGGAGGCGATGACGGCGTCCATCACCGCGCCCCGCAGGCCCTTTTCTTCCAGCACCCGCACGCCCTGGATGGTGCTGCCGCCAGGGCTGCACACGGCGTCCTTGAGTGCGCCGGGGTGCTGGCCGCTCTCAAGCACCAGCTTTGCGCTGCCCAGGACCATCTGGGCGGCGTACTCCTGCGCCTTGGCACGGGGCAGGCCGCAGGCCACGCCGCCGTCGGCCAGCGCCTCGATGAACTGGTACACCCAGGCCGGGCCGCAGCCGGACACGCAGCTGGCCGCGTCGATGAGGCCCTCCGGCACAGCATCCAGCCGCCCGGCGGGGGCCATCAATTTCAGGAACTCGGCCTCTTCCTCGGCGGTGACGTTGGAGGTGCAGTACTGTATCATACCGGCCCCCACCGAAGCGGGCGTGTTGGGCATGATGCGGATGACGGGGTAGTCGCCGCCCGCCATCTCCTGAATGCGGGCGATGGACAGGCCCGCCGCCATGCTGCACAGCACGAAGCGGCTGGGCCGTTCGGCCAGCGTGAAGCGGAGCGGTGCCAGCAGCTCCTCCATCATCTGGGGTTTGACGGCTAAGAAGATGAGGTCGCAGCGGCCTGCCACCTCGTCGTTGATGGTGGTGCTGCAGCCCAGTTCAGCGGCCAGAGCCTCTGCCTTGGCGGCGGTGCGGTTGGCGAGCCAGACGTTCTGCGGGTCTGCCGCCTTGCAGACGGCCCGGGCGATGGCTCCGCCCATGTTGCCGCAGCCTAAGAAACCGATGGTATTCAGCATAAGAAAACCCTCTTTCCCAATCAAAAGAACAGGGGAGATGCCTCCTCTGTG
>OOCT01001099.1_pt1 | contig 10448 bp, 7 predicted proteins | sample 1671851 | NCBI WGS metagenome assembly OOCT01 (sample SAMN06348199, study PRJEB24527) | human gut metagenome | biome: human gut; feature: ankylosing spondylitis patient; material: feces | host: Homo sapiens | place: China | collected 2015-10
GAAAAAGGTCTCCTGCTTTTTTTCTGCCCAAAATGAGGTGGTAAAACGCCACCCCATCCGCCAAGCATAGAAAGGAGTGACACGAAATGCCCTGTCCGCACAACGAAATCTCGATTGTTCAGCGAAGTCAACAGCAGTCTGCGGTTGCCGCAGCTGCCTACCAGAGCGGCGAAAAACTGTTCTGTGAATACGACCAAGAAGTGAAGCACTACCCGGAAAAGCGTGGTATCGTCCACAATGAAATCCTGCTCCCGGCAAATGCCCCGCCGGAGTATGCAGACCGCAATACCTTATGGAACGCCGCCGAAGCGGTGGAGAAGCAATGGAACTCCCAGCTTGCAAGGCGGTGGGTGCTTACCATCCCCAGAGAGATACCGCCCGACCAGTACGCTGTCCTTGTCCGGGAGTTTTGCCAGCAGCAGTTTGTTTCCAAAGGCATGATCGTTGACTTTGCCATCCATGACCCCCATCCGCCGGGACACAATCCCCACGCCCATGTCCTGCTGACCATGCGGGCAATGGACGAACATGGGAAATGGCTTTCCAAGAGCCGCAAGGTTTATGACCTTGACGAGAATGGGGAACGGATAAAGCTGCCATCCGGCAGGTGGAAAAGCCACAAGGAGGATACGGTTGACTGGAACGACCAGAAGTATTGTGAAATCTGGCGGCATGAATGGGAGGTCATCCAGAACCGCTATCTGGAAGCCAATGACCGCCCGGAGCGTGTGGACTTGCGTTCCTATGCCAGACAGGGGCTTGATATAGTCCCCACTGTCCATGAGGGGACTGCTGTCCGGCAGATGGAAAAGCGGGGTATCCAGACGAACATCGGCAACCTGAACCGGGAAATCAGAGCTGCCAACCGCCTGATGAAGTCTATCCGTCAGCTCATCCAAAACCTCAAAGGCTGGATTACCGAGCTGGGCGAAAAACGGAAAGAGCTGCTTGCACAAAAAGCGGCGGAGGAAGCGACACTTCTTCCCAATCTGCTGATGAAGTATATGGAGATACGAAAGGAAGAACGGAAGGACTGGACAAGGGCTGGACAGAACCGGGGGACTTCACAGGACTTAAAGGCAGTCAGCGAAGCCCTGTCCTATCTCCGGCAAAAGGGGCTTTCCACTGTGGAGGACTTAGAAGCATTTCTGGAATCTTCCGGGAAATCAGCCGCAGATTACCGCAATCAGATGAAGCCAAAGGAAGCCCGCAGCAAAGTGATTGACGGGATTCTTGCCAGCCGGACAGACTGCAAGGAATGTAAGCCTGTCTATGAGAAGTACCAGAAGATATTTTTCAAGAAAACAAAGGAGAAATTCAAACAGGAACACCCGGAGGTTGCCCGGTATGAGAAAGCCGCCGCCTACCTTGCCAAGCACCCAGACGATAAGGACAGTACCCAAAATGAGCTGCAAGAGGAGCAGGAAAAACTTCTCAGCGAAATCGCAGAGCTGAAAGAACCTTTGACCGAGGTACAGGCTGATTTGAAGAAGTTGCGGGACATCCGCTACTGGGTACGGAAAGCTACACCCGGCACAGAAGAAAGCAAAGAGCCGCCCAAGAAGCAGCCTATCAAGGAAGTCTTGCAGGATAAGGCTGACGAGAAAAAAGCACAAAGAACTGTCCCGGCACAGACGAAACACAAACAACAGGATATGGAACTTTAACAGGCACTTGCCATTTTCAATCAGAGAATGTCAGGTGCTTTTCTTATTTTCAAGGAGGGATAGATTTGAATGTATTTGAAGCTGTGAAGCAGTCCGTCACAACAAGACAGGCTGCGGAGCATTATGGAATCCATGTAGGTCGGAACGGGATGGCTTGCTGCCCGTTCCATAACGATAAAACCCCAAGCATGAAGCTGGATCGGCGTTACCACTGCTTCGGCTGCGGTGCGGATGGGGATGTGATTGATTTTGCCGCCGCCCTGTATGGGCTGGGAAAGAAAGAAGCCGCCGTACAACTGGCACAGGACTTCGGGCTTTCCTATGAGGACTGGAAACCGCCGGGAAAGGCAAAAAAGCCCAAGCCCCGGCAGAAATCCCCGGAGGAACAGTTTCAGGAAGCAAAAAACCGCTGCTTCCGTATTCTTGCCGATTATCTTCACTTGCTTCGGGCATGGAGAAAGGATTATGCCCCGCACTCCCCGGAGGAAGCCTTTCATCCACGGTTTGTGGAAGCCTTACAGAAGCAAGACCAAGTGGAATATCTGCTGGATGTGCTGCTGTTCGGGGAAACAGAGGAAAAAGCGGCTTTGATTACGGACTACGGAAAGGATGTGATACAGCTTGAACAGCGAATGGCAGAGCTTGCAGCCGCAGACGCAGCAAGAACTAAAAAACACCATGAACGCCATGCAGCCGCCCCAGAGCGTTGAGGAAATCAAGGCGGGGCTGGAAACTACCGAGAAAGGCGGTGTCCGTCAGAGCATACGGAACTGCCTGACCGTATTCCAGCGTGACCCGCTGCTTTCCGGGGCTATCGCATACAACATCCTGACCGACCGCAAGGACATCATAAAGCCCATCGGCTTCCACAGGGAAAGCACCGCCCTGAACGATACGGACATGAAGTATCTGCTTCTCTATCTGGAAGAAACCTACGGGCTTACCAATGAGAAGAAGATTGATAACGCCATCGGGATTGTGGCGAATGAAAACAAGTACCATCCCATCCGGGACTATCTCAATACCCTTGTGTGGGACGGGACAGAGCGAATCCGTTTCTGCCTGCGGCACTTTCTGGGGGCTGACGCAGACGATTACACCTATGAAGCGTTGAAGCTGTTCCTGCTGGGTGCAATCTCACGAGCCTTTCAGCCGGGGTGCAAGTTTGAAATCATGCTCTGTCTGGTAGGCGGTCAGGGGGCTGGCAAGTCCACTTTCTTCCGTCTGCTGGCAGTCCGGGACGAGTGGTTCTCCGATGATTTGCGGAAGCTGGACGATGACAATGTGTACCGCAAGCTGCAAGGTCACTGGATTATCGAAATGTCGGAAATGATGGCAACCGCCAACGCCAAGAGCATTGAGGAAATCAAGTCATTTTTAAGCCGGCAGAAAGAGGTTTACAAAATACCCTATGAAACCCACCCGGCAGACCGCCCCCGTCAGTGCGTGTTTGGCGGCACTTCCAATGCCCTTGACTTCCTGCCCCTTGACCGTTCCGGCAACCGCCGCTTTATCCCCGTCATGGTGTACCCGGAGCAAGCCGAGGTTCACATTTTGGAGGACGAAGCTGCTTCCAGAGCCTATATCGAGCAGATGTGGGCAGAAGCGATGGAGATTTACCGAAGCGGCAGGTTCAAGCTGGCTTTCAGCCCCGCCATGCAGCGGTATCTCAAAGAACACCAGCGGGATTTTATGCCGGAGGACACCAAAGCCGGAATGATACAGGCGTATCTTGATAAGTACACCGGGAGCATGGTCTGTTCCAAGCAGCTCTACAAGGAAGCCTTGAACCATGCCTTTGACGAGCCGAAGCAATGGGAAATCCGGGAAATCAACGAGATTATGAACCAGTGCATTTCCGGCTGGCGGTACTTCCCGAACCCAAGAATGTTTTCAGAATATGGCAGACAAAAGGGCTGGGAGCGTGAAAACCCGGCAACGGACTCCGGCAACCCGTCTGAAAAAACGATGGATGGTTTTGTGGAGGTCACAGAACAGATGGAGCTTCCATTCTGAAAATGACAGCCCGTTGCACCCCCTGTTGCTATCCCGTTGCCGAGCCGGTTGCCGGGGAAAACCCCTTATTTCCGGGCTTTTCTCCCTTATAACAACCAAAACAACAGAAAAATAAAAGAAAAGTATAAATAGTAACCATCGCCAGATTGAGATTGTTTGCAAGGTCTTTTGAAGCCCGTTGCCGGACTTCGTTGCCGACACCCTCTGTCTGGCTATTTTCATGTATGGAGGATAACTGCCTATGGCAAAAAACAAAACAGAGATTCATGTGACTACTGTGTTTGACGGGGAGCTGGACGCAACCGATGTGTTCGTCAGCCTGATTTCCCAGAAATACGGAAAGACAAATACGAAAGAATATCTTGCTAAAAAGAAAGATTTGAAGTATAATGAAGATGAGGTTCAAAAGAGCCAGATACCGTCTGGATTGTGTGGGTAAATGGCTATGATGAACGAAATGGAATACAGAACAATCGGTTCGGCACTTGCCGGAGGGTATCGTGCAGCGGTCTATTGCAGGCTGTCAAAGGACGATGACCTGCAAGGCGAAAGTGCCAGTATCGCAAACCAGCGTGATATGCTGGAAAAATACTGCGAAAAGCAGGGATGGGAGGTTGTGGCAGTCTATCAGGACGATGGCTTCACAGGTCTTAATATGGAGCGTCCTGATTTACAGAGAATGTTGAGAGCCATTGAGCGCAGGCAAATCAACCTTGTCATCACGAAAGACCTCAGCCGACTGGGGCGTAACTATCTGCAAACCGGGCATTTGATTGAGGACTTTTTCCCAAGAAACGGTGTCCGCTATATTGCCATGAATGACGGTATCGACACCCTGCGGGATAACAACGACATCGCCCCGTTCAAGAATATCCTGAACGAGATGTACAGCAAGGATATTTCCAAGAAAGTCCATTCCTCTTATCTTCTGAAAGCGCAGAAAGGACAGTTTACCGGGTGTCTTGCCCCGTTTGGGTATCGGAAAGACCCGGAGGACAAAAACCATCTGCTCATTGACGAGGAAACCGCCCCGATTGTGCGGCTGATTTTCGGATATGCCCTGAACGGTCATGGTCCGAACTATATCCGCAGACGGCTGGAGGAAGAAAAAATCCCCTGCCCCACATGGTGGAACCGGGAACGGGGGCTTCGCAATACCCGTACAAAATGGGAAAAGAAAGACCCGGAAAATGGGCGGTATATGTGGGACTTCTCCGTTATCAAAGACCTTTTGATGAATCCCGTCTACACCGGGGCGATTGCTTCCCAGAAAAAAGACTACCGTTTCAAAATCGGCACGATTGGGGAAAAGAAGCCGGAGGACTGGATTGTGGTGGAGGGACAGCATGAACCGCTGATTGACCGCATGAGCTTTGACATTGTGCAGAACAAGCTGAAATCCCGCCAGCGTCCGGGGCAGACCAATGAAATCAGCCTGTTTGCCGGACTGATAAAATGCGGCGAGTGTGGGAAGTCGCTGACGGTACGCTACACAAACGCAAAACATCCCCAGCGGATTTACTCCTGCAAGACCTACAATGCCTTTGGAAAGAACCACTGCACCCAGCACCGGATTGATTATGACACCCTTTACAGCCATGTGCTGCGGAAAATCCGGGAATGTGCCAGAGCTGCCCTGATGGACGGGGAAGCGGTTGCCGACCGCCTGACCAATACCTGTGAAGCCGAGCAGCGGGAACAGCGGGAAGCAATGGAACGCTCCCTTACAAGGGACGAGGAACGGATTGAGGTTCTGGACAAAATGGTCATGCGGCTTTATGAGGATATGATTGCAGGGCGTATCAGTGAGCAGAATTTCAACACCATGCTGGAAAAGACACAGACCGAGCAAGCGGAGCTTAAAGCAAAAGTGTCCGAGGGCAGAAAGCGGCTGTCCGATGAAGTCCAGCTTGCCAATGACGCAAAACAATGGGTGGAAGCCATTCAGGAATACGCCAACATCACAGAGCTGGACGCAGCCACCCTCAACCGCTTAATCAAAGAAATCGTCGTGCATGAGCGCATTGACGAAGATAAAACAAGACACATTTCTATCGAAATTCATTTTAATCTCAAACCCATCCCGGAGGTGGAACAGGTCACTGCCTGACCTGTCCCGCCGGGACGGTTCTCTTAAAAACACCATATAGATTTTTTGTACGCCGCCGCCCGCCATCGAGCAGAGTTTTACACCTAATTGGGGATAAAACAGTTGATGGCGGGCGGTGGCATCATCGTCATTGGCACCACACTGATCCCTCTGCTGTCTGGCCTGTTTTAAGGTAGGCGCTTATGGATTTTCTCACCGACTGGCTCACAAACTGGCTCAAAGAGCTTCTGATTGGCGGGATCATAGGGAACCTCGAAGGTCTTTTTGATACCGTCAATACCCAAGTCGGAGAGATTGCGGCACAGGTAGGGACTACCCCGGCGGCGTGGCACGCCGGGGTTTTCTCCCTGATCCGACAGCTTTCCGAAACGGTGATCCTGCCGATTGCCGGAATGGTGCTGACCTTTGTTGCCACTTATGAGCTCATACAGATGCTTTTGGAAAAGAACAATATGCACGAGGTTGACGTTGCGAACCTCTATAAATGGATGTTCAAAACAGCCTGTGCAATCCTGATCCTGTCAAACACATTCAATATCGTCATGGCCGTGTTCGATGTCTCGCAGAGCGTCATCGCGCAGGCAGGCGGGCTCATTCAAGGCTCTACCGATGTTTCGGCGGATATGCTTGCCGAACTGGAAACCTCGCTGGAGGCGATGGACTTGGGGCCGCTTTTGGGGCTGTGGCTGCAATCTGCGCTCATTGGCTTCACGATGAAGGCGATGGGAATTATCATTTTCGTTTTGGTGTATGCACCCGGACGGTGTGTGCAAGCTCCCGGGTGGGCTCTATACAAAAACCGTGGAATATGAGGACATCAATTACTCCGTGGCATCCACCGAGGATCAGACTGCCATATTCAGCGGATGGAGTTCATTTCTCAACTACTTTGACAGTTCGCTGCCGTTCCAGCTTTCCTTTATCAACCGTCGTTCCCATTCCCGCAGCCGCTATCAAGTCAATATCCCGAAAGCGGATGACAACTATAACAGCGTCCGGGATGAGTTTACCGGGATGCTGAAAAATCAGATTGCCAAAAGCAATAACGGCATTGAACGCTCAAAATACATCACCTTTGGCATACCCGCCGAGGGGATTGCAGAGGCACGGCCCCGTCTGGAGCGTGTGGAGGCCGATGTCATGGGAAACTTTAAGCGGCTGGGCGTTCCCTCGGAGCCTATGGACGGGCGGGCCCGCCTTGCGCTGCTTCATAGCCAGATGCATCCGGGGAGCCGCGAGGCGTTCCGCTTTTCGTGGAAAGACATCCCGCAGACCGGGCTTGGCACAAAAGACTTTATTGCCCCGGACAGTCTCGACTTCCGCCAGTCCCGCACATTCCGTATCGGCCAGTATTGGGGCGCGGTGTCCTACTTGCAGATTATGGCATCGGAGCTTTCGGATAAGCTGCTGGCGGAAATCTTGGAGCTGGATGCGGAAATGACCGTGACCATGCACATTCAGACCGTGGATCAGCTCAAGGCAATCAAGACCATCAAGGGGAAAATCTCGGACATTGGGAAAATGAAAGTGGAGGAACAGAGAAAGGCTGTGCGCTCCGGCTATGACCCGGACATTCTCCCCCCTGACCTGATTACATTCAGCAAGGACGCGGCGGAGCTTCTGGCTGATTTGCAATCCCGCAATGAGCGAATGTTTCTGCTGACCTTTACGGTGGTAAACCTTGCCCCTACTCGCCAGCGGCTGGAAAACGATGTGTTTACCGTGGGCGGCATCGCGCAGAAATACAACTGCGCTCTGCGCCGTCTGGACTGGCAACAGGAACAGGGCTTTGTTTCTTCGCTGGCCCTTGGCTACAACGAGGTAGAAATCCAGCGCGGTATGACAACCAGCTCCACAGCCATCTTTATTCCTTTTATGACAAGGGAGCTCCGCATGGCGGGGCAGGCCCTCTACTATGGCATGAACGCACTTTCTCACAATGTCATCATGGCTGACCGCAAAAAGCTGAAATCGGCAAACGGGATGTACTTGGGCTCTACGGGCTCCGGAAAGAGCTTTGCCGCAAAGCGCGAGCTCTTGAATGTGTTTCTCACCATCCCGCAGGATCGGATCATCGTGGTTGACCCGATGGGCGAATACGCGCCGCTGGTGCGAAGGCTGGGCGGTCAGGTGATCGAGATTGCCCCGGACAGCCCGCACCATCTCAATCCGATGGATGTGGAGCTCAATATGGCTGCCGGAGAAAGCCCGCTTTCCATGAAGGCGGATTTTCTTTTGTCCCTGTGCGAGCTGGTGGTCGGCGGCAAGGAAGGCTTGCAGCCCATTGAAAAGACGGTCATTGACCGCTGTGTGCGTTTGGTGTACCGGGAACAGGCGCTCGGACTGGAAACTGCAAAAACACCGCTGTTGCAGGATTTGTACGAAGAGCTCTTACGCCAGCCGGAGCCCGAAGCCCGGCGCGTGGCAACTGCCTTAGAGCTTTATTGCACAGGCTCCCTCAATCTCTTTAACCATCCTACCAACGTCAAGACGGACAGCCGTGTGGTGTGCATCGTTCTGAAAAACATGGGCGAAAACCTTAGAAAGATTGCAATGCACATCACAAATGAGTTTGTTTCGCAGGCGGTGGATCAGAACTTCCACGAGGGCGCGGCAACTTGGTGCTACTTTGACGAGTTTCACATTCTGCTCCGTGATCCACTGACAGCCAGCTACTTTGTGGCGGTCTGGAAAATGCTGCGTAAAAAAGGATGTGTGCCGTCTGCTTTGACGCAGAACGTCAAAGACCTTTTGGCAAGCCGTGAAATCGAGAACATTCTGGACAACACGGATTTTATGATTCTGCTTTCGCAGGCGCAGAGTGACCGTACCATTCTGGCAAAACAGCTCGGTATTTCCGAGCACCAGCTTTCCTATATCACACACAGCAATTCCGGCGAGGGGCTGTTGTTCTATGGAAATGTGACCATCCCGTTTGTGGATCGGTTCCCTCGCGGAGAAATCTATGACCTGCTAACTACCCGCCCGGAGGATATGAAGAATGAAACAAAAAACGAATAAGGCCAAGGAGGAGGCTTGGTCGCAGACCGCCCACGCCCCTGACGAGGAGCAGTCCGGGCCGGAGGCTTCCGACACTTCGGGACAAAGTGTCCCAAAGTCCAAGTTCCGCAAAAAGAGCCAGCAGGAACAGGCTGCGGCAGCAAAGCTCCGTATGGAGTCCCAAGGCGAAAAACTGGAACAGGCCCGGGAGAAGCTGGCAAAACAAAAGCCGCCGAAAAAGCCCGGCCCGGTAAAACGCATAGGCCGTGTTGCCAGTGGTTCCGTTCACAGCTTCGTGCATGGCAAGATTTTTGAAGTGGAACAGGAAAATGTCGGCACAGAAGGCGCACACCGTTCTGAGCTTGTGGGAGAAACCGCACTGCGGCATGGCTCCCGCTTTGTGCGCCGTAAAGTCCGGGAACATCCGGCAAAAGTGGTACGCAAGGCCGAGGCCCGCTATACCAAGTACACGGCGGACTACCATTTTCACACCGCCGCACAGGAGCACCCGGAGCTGACGAAAAATGCCCTTACCCGCTACTGGCAGAAGCAACGGCTCCGCAGGCAATACCGCAAGCAGGCAAAGGAGGCTGCAAAGCAGGGCGCGGCTGCGGCTGGGAAAACTGCCACAGCCACAGAACGCCTGACTGCCCGGGCAGTGGAATTTGTCAAAAGTCATCCCGCAGGTGCCGTGGTTGCGGTGCTCTGTGTGTTACTCCTGTTTGCTATGCAGTCCTGTTCCTCTACCATGCTTATGCTGGGGAACGCCGGGGCCGGTGCATTAGGGGCCAGCACCTATCCTTGCGAGGATCGGGATATGCTGGCCGCCGAAGCCGCCTATTGTGCGCTGGAAGATGATTTACAGCATTATCTGGACACCTATGAAAGCACCCATGACTATGACGAATACCACTTCGATCTGGACGAAATCGAACATGATCCCTATGTGCTGCTTTCTCTTTTGTGTGCGCTCCATGAGGGACAATGGACAATAGGCGAGGTACAGGGAACGCTGCAAATGCTCTTTGACCGCCAGTACATTTTGACCGAGGATGTGGTGGTGGAAACCCGGTATCGCACAGAAACCGACACATGGACGGACGAGGACGGCAACTCCCATACGGACACCTATCAGGTGCCTTACGACTATTACATCTGTACGGTCACGCTGGAGAACTTTGATTTATCCCATGTGCCCGTATATGTCATGAGCAAGGAGCAGCTTTCACGGTATGCCATCTATATGGCAACGCTGGGAAACCGCCCCGATCTGTTCCCGGATTCTCCCTATGTGAACAAGTACATTACCGGGAAACCCGGTGATTACGAAGTGCCCGGAGAATATCTGGACGATGAAACCTTTGCCGCGATGCTTGCCGAAGCGCAGAAATACATCGGCTATCCCTATGTGTGGGGCGGCAGTTCTCCCGCCACTTCCTTTGATTGCTCTGGCTACGTTTCGTGGGTCATCAATCACTCCGGCTGGAATGTGGGCAGGCTGGGAGCCCAGGGACTCTATAACATCTGTACGCCGACCAGTTCTCCCAAACCCGGTGATCTGGTGTTCTTCAAAGGCACCTATGACACGCCGGGTGTGAGCCATTGCGGGATTTATGTCGGTGACGGGAAAATGCTGCATTGCAGATCGGAAGAGC
>OOCT01001104.1_pt1 | contig 10368 bp, 8 predicted proteins | sample 1671851 | NCBI WGS metagenome assembly OOCT01 (sample SAMN06348199, study PRJEB24527) | human gut metagenome | biome: human gut; feature: ankylosing spondylitis patient; material: feces | host: Homo sapiens | place: China | collected 2015-10
CGGAATGCCCGGCGAACAGGAACATCATATTTCGTCTGTACCGTTTTTCTTTTCATAAACCTATAAAATCACGACTTGTGAGAGGACGCTTATATCTGCCCTTCACACACTGAAAACGCACGACAAAATCTGCGACACTACGCTAGTTAAACTCCGGTTATAGGATACACCTATAACTGATTCTAGATAAAATGAATTATGTTAAAAAGCAAAATTCTGCTATGATGTATATATCCAATAAGACCTACAGAAACAGTGGGAAATTATGATAACCAATCACAGAAGACAGAAATATATTACAAGTAGAAGAAACCAGAGGTGCGACATGGCAGAAAGAAATCTTGACTTTGACAAAATTACAGACAGAAGAAATACAAACTGCTTAAAATATGATTTTGCAGTGAAAAGAGGTATGCCGGAAGATGTGCTGCCACTCTGGGTTGCAGATATGGATTTTCAGACATCTTCTTATGTACAGGATGCGTTGATCAAACAGGTGCAGCATGGAATTTTTGGATACAGTGATGGACAGGAATCTTATTTTGAAGCTGTGAAAGGATGGCTGAAGAAACATCATGACTGGGAAGTACAGGAAAACTGGCTGGTCAAAACACCAGGAATCGTGATGGCGCTGGCGTTGTCCGTAAAAGCATATACAGATCCGGAAGATGCAGTATTGATTCAGTCACCGGTATATTATCCTTTTTCAGAAGTGATTTCAGATAATGGAAGAAAAATCGTAAGCAGTGACCTTTTCTTAGGAGAGGACAATCGCTATCATATTGATTTTGCAGACTTTGAGAAAAAAATCGTGGAGGAACAGGTAAAACTCTTTTTCCTTTGCAACCCTCATAACCCGGTCGGAAGAGTGTGGACAAAAGAGGAGTTGGAGACAATTGGAGATATCTGCTACAGACATCACGTGATCGTTGTGAGCGATGAGATTCATGCAGATTTTGCTTTTCAGGGAAAACATCAGGTTTTTGCAAATCTGAAAAAGGAATATGAGGAGATGACAATTGCCTGTACTTCACCGAGCAAAACGTTTAATCTGGCAGGTCTGCAGACTTCTAATATTTTTATCCCGAACCAGAAACTGAAAAATGCATTCAAAAAACAGTTGGATGCAGCCGGATACAGTCAGCTCAATGCAGCCGGACTTGTGGCATGTGAGGCGGCTTACAGGGATGGGGAAGAGTGGTATCAGACCATGAAAAAATATGTGGCTGACAATATCGCTTTTACAAAAGAATTTGTGGAAAAAAATCTTCCGGGCGTGAACATGGTGGAACATGAGGGAACGTATCTGATCTGGCTTGATTTTAATGGACTTGGATTGTGCACGCAGGAGTTGGAGGATTTGATCGTTCACAAGGCGAAACTCTGGCTTGACAGTGGAAGAATTTTTGGAAAATGTGGAAGAGGATTCCAGCGGATTAACGTGGCTTGTCCGAGAAGTACGCTAAAAGAGGCACTGGAACGCATCGCAAAAGTACTTCCGGCAGATACTGTAAAATTTGCAAGCTAAACCAGATATAGCAGCAGCCAGGCATCGTTATTGTAACGCAATGCAAGTGAACAGGAAAATGTATCATAACGAAAAGAATTGCAAAAATTTATGAAAAAATAGTTGACAGTAAAGATGTTAATCGTTATAATTCAAATATAAACACATATTCCTATATGATTAGTAGGAAATGAGAAAGGAGACAATGATATGAAATACACAGGATTAAGCACACAGAAAAATCATATGATGTGTTGTTGCTGTTGTCAGGCTGTATGTATGAGTACGGTTTATTTTTCATATGCATTGTGTACCCGCTAAAAATTTGTAACTCAGGCAGGTGTCGTGCATAGGATACCTGCCATTTTTATTTTGGAAGATAAAGCTTCTTCTCACTAAGAACACTATTTTAATTTTGCAAAAACAAGGAGGCTAAATCCTCTGCTCCTGTAGGAACAGTCGCATTTTGCTTCGCAAAACAAGGAGGATTAACATGAGTGATATCAAATCAAGCACATTAGAGTTAGTAGGAAAAACACCAATCGTAAACGCAAGCAGATATGCTGCAAAAGCAGGCGTGACAGACGCAACCATTTTAGTAAAACTTGAGGCATTTAACCCGGCCGGTTCTGTAAAGGACAGAATTGCATTGGCAATGATCGAGGATGCAGAGAAAAAAGGTATTTTAAAAGAGGGCGCAACCATTATTGAACCAACCAGCGGTAACACAGGTATCGGTCTTGCAGCAGTTGCAGCGGTCAAAGGATACAGAGCAATCTTAACACTGCCGGATACCATGAGTGTTGAGCGTAGAAATCTTTTGAAAGCATACGGCGCAGAGCTTGTTTTGACAGAGGGCGCTAAGGGAATGAAAGGTGCGATCGCAAAAGCGGATGAACTTGCAAAAGAGATTCCGGGAGCCGTTATTTTAGGCCAGTTCGTAAACCCTGCAAACCCGGCAGCACACAAGGCAACAACCGGACCGGAAATCTGGGAGCAGACAGGCGGAAAAGTAGATATTTTTGTAGCCGGCGTTGGTACAGGCGGAACCATAACAGGTGTTGGTGAGTACTTAAAAGAGCAGAATCCAAATGTCAAAGTTGTAGCAGTTGAGCCTGCAACAAGTGCAGTTCTTTCTACAGGAAAAGCAGGAGCGCACAAGATCCAGGGAATCGGAGCAGGATTTGTTCCGGATACTTTGAATACTTCCGTTTATGATGAGATCATTCCAATTGAAAATGAGGATGCTTTTGACGAGGGAAGAGCATTTGCAGTAAGCGAGGGCGTTCTGGTTGGTATTTCTTCAGGAGCAGCTTTAAAAGCAGCCACTATTTTAGCAAAGAGACCGGAAAATAAAGGAAAGAATATTGTAGTTCTTCTTCCAGATTCCGGTGACAGATATCTGTCTACTGCATTATTCAGCAACTAAGAGCGTTTCAGGTGCTGATCGTGAAATCAGCAGAATGAAATCAGTTTGAAACAGCCCCCTCATGGAAAATTTGATAAACATACTCCGTGAGGGGATTTTTATGACAATAGATATTCGCCGGGTGTGCATTCTGTTGTTTCGTATCCGATGCTGTAGCCGCTGGTAGGGCATAGGTTTGCAAAACCGAAGTTGGTGGTTCGAATCCGCCCAGTATCACTCTTGAAAAAAGTGCTTATTTCGGAGAAGAGTAAAGCAGTAAAACTGGCGATGGTTTCAATATGAAAACAGAGAATAAGGGAATGCAGTTTATATTTGTGTATATGAACGAAAAAGTAAACTCCTCAAAATGAGGACTTTTAAGGCTAAAAAGTCCTCATTTTGAGGAGTTTTGCATTTTCGTGGAAAAAAGGATATGATAAATTAAATAGAAAAGATGGAGAAGAGAGTCTCAGAAAATTTGTGGAAAAGGAAAACATAATGCAAAAAATATTAATTACAAATGATGATGGAATACAGTCAGACGGTATCATTCGTTTGGCACGGGCAGCAAAAAAATATGGTAAAGTCTGGGTAGTGGCACCGGACGGACAGCGCAGTGCAATGTCACACAGGATCACACTGCATGAAACGATAGAGTTTTTTCCGGTTGATTTTCCGGTGGAGGGTGTGCACGCGTATGCAAGTACAGGAACACCGGCGGACTGTGTGCGTTTTGGAATTTTAAATATTGTGAAGGAAAAGCCGGACTATGTTTTTTCCGGTATCAATTATGGCTATAACAGCGGAACAGATATTCAGTATTCAGCGACCGTAGGTTCTGCGTTAGAAGCTGCGTGCGCAGGTGTGCATGCGGTTGCGTTCTCCGAGGGTGCATCGGAGTGTCATGAGGTGACAGACGCTTACCTTGAGCGGATGATGGAAGAATTGATGGAACAGCCTCTGGCGTACAATCAAATCTGGAACGTAAATTTTCCGCAGTGTGAACTTGAGAAGCTGCGGGGAATTTTATATGACAGGAAAATTGCAGACTGTGGATTTTTCATTGACGAGTATCTGGAAGAGGAGCTTGAAAATGGAAGAATACGACTGACTGTGCATGGAAATTATAATGAGAATGCCCCGGAGGGAACGGATTTCCGGGCACTTGTTGATGGATATATTTCAGTTGGGAAGGTGAATAATCTACGGTAAAAATGAAAGATACCAAATAATTGCAAGAAATCAAAAAAATATGTTATTTCAAACATGATACCGGATTAATACAATATAATTGAGGCAGTGTATACAAAACGACAAGAGATGAAAGAACAGGCATAAATTCCGGCAGATAATGCCGATTCCAAAATTCTTAAAAGAGACAATCTATGGCAGCAGATAAAAAAGAGCCATAGATTGTCTTTTTTTCTAATTAATATGGTAAATTATATAGTAAGAGTAAAAGTAAGGGATTTTGAGGAGAAAAAATGAAAACGTAGTACACATTATAATCCATAATGTACTGACAGAATTGACAAAAGATACTTCTAAGATGGATGGTTTTATTGAAGAATATAATAGATTGCATGCAGAAGAATAAAGTAATCTGAATATGTTTTACTTGACGTATGTATTGTTTGTATTATAATAGGTAATACAAACAATACATATTTTTTTGACAAGATCCAGTGAGAAATGGATAAGAAAGATGAAAATATTGACATAACGATAAAAATACAGGAGGAATCCTACATGATCATATCCATCAATGAGATGTCAGAAATCCCAATTTATCAGCAGATCCGAAACCAGATCGTGCAGGGGATTTCCGATGGAAGACTATCGCCGGGAGAACAGCTTCCAACCGTCCGCGGGCTTGCAGAAGAGATCGGGATCAATTCCATGACAGTCAATAAAGCCTATAGTCTGCTCAAACAGGAAGGCTATATCTTCGCTGACCGCAGGAGCGGCGCAAGGGTGCGGAAAGAATTTGCGGTGACGAAAGAGCTTTCGGAAAAGTCCAGAGAACTGTTGCAGCAGATCATATCGGAAGCGAAAGTCAGCGGCATGACGAAGGAAGAATTTTTTGAAATCTGCGGGGAATTGTATGAATAAAATACGTAGTGATTTGATGAACAATTGCGAAACTCCTGAAAATCTAAATTGAAAGAAGAGTATGAGGAGTTTCGCAAACGCCAATTACAATCCAGCTTTGAAAGGAGAAAAACTATGATCGTAAACATAATTATGTTTTTCACAATGTATCCGGTTTTATTAGTCCTCTATTTTTGTTTCCGAGGACAGTATCAGTATGCAGATGGCTGCCTGTTTGCAGTAAACATGAAACCGGAGTGGATCAAGGAACCGGAGGTGGCAGCAATTGTGGAAAAGTTCCGCAGAGAGATGAAACAGTATTTTATATTTCTGCTGATCGTTCCACTTAGCAGTTTTCTGATAAAATACATATCCATCCAGCTTACAATCTGGATGATGTGGATATTGCTTGCAATCGCATTGCTATGTCTCCCGCTGGTGCAAGCGAACAACGGATTGAAAAGATGGAAAACGGAACATTGTCTGTATGAAACGGAGAAGATGGAACACCGCATCGAATTGAAAGCAGTCGGAAAAATCAGAAGAGTAAAATTTCTGCCATTTTTCCTGCCGAATCTGGCGGCATTACTGCTTGCACTTGTGCCGGTATGGGCAAAGAGTTTCAATCCGGCTTTGGAAAAAACAATAGAATTAAGCAGTGTAGGGTGGCTTACAATTGTTATGTGGCTATGCGGAGTGGCACTGACTGCTGTAGCAGTCTGGATGGACAGACAGCCGACAGCGGTGATAAATAATGACAGTGACGTAAACCTGAATTATACAAGAGCAAGAAAAAATATCTGGAAAAATTTTTGGCTCATCGTACTCTGGCTGAATACGGCATTTGCGGCAGTGATCCTGGCAGCATCTTTTCTGGCAGATAATATGGGATGGATGATTTTGACAGGCAGCATGGTGTATACACTGGCAACACTGCTTTTGTGTATTCCGTTAATGAAACAGTTAAGGAAAATTGAAGCAGTCTACGAAGCAAAGCGTGAGCTGAACGATAACGCTGATGACGACAGGCACTGGATCTGGGGAATCTTCTACTACAATCCGGCAGACAGACACAGCATGGTGCCAAAGAAAGTCGGAATGGGAACGACTATGAATCTGGCAACACCGGTTGGAAAAGGAAGTGCTATTTTGGGCGCAGTGGTACTTATGGTGACGATTCCGGCAATGTGTATCTGGCTGATCCTTGACGAATTCACACCGATCCGGCTTGCGGTAGAAGATGAGATACTTTACGCAAAACATTTGAACGTAGATTATGAGATTCAGGTGGAAGATATTGAACATGTCGAGAAAATCACAGAGCTTCCGTCCTGGAGTAAATCAAGTGGAACTGCGATGGATACGTTGGAAAAAGGAACCTTTTTCATAAGAAATGTTGGAAAATGCGAGGTCTTTTTAAACCCGGAAAACACAGAATTTCTGCATTTTTCTGCAGATGGAACAGACTATTATATGAGTGGATCTGACGATGCGCAGACGGAAGAAATCTACCAGATCATACAGAGCCGGGAATAACAGGAAGGAAAGAAAATGAAGTATTACATGGCACCGATGGAGGGATTGACCGGCTATATTTACCGTAACGCATATCAGAAATATTTTCATGATATCGACCGGTACTTCACTCCGTTTATCACAAATAAAAAACTGGATTTTAAAGTGAAAAAGGACATTGATCCTGAGCATAATCAGGGTATGGAAGTTGTTCCGCAGATCCTGACAAATCAGCCGGACGATTTTATTTCGATTGTAAACCAGTTGAAGCAATATGGTTATGATGAGGTGAATTTAAACCTCGGCTGTCCGTCCGGAACGGTGGTGGCAAAAAACAGAGGGGCTGGATTTCTTGCAGTACCGGATGAGCTGGACAGTTTTCTTGATAAAATTTTCAATGCATGTGACTGCAAAATCTCCATCAAAACCAGAGTCGGAAAAGATTCGCCGGACGAGTGGGAGAATCTCCTTGCGATTTATGAGAAATATCCGTTATCGGAGTTGATCGTCCATCCAAGGATCCAGAAGGATTTTTATAAATATACGCCACGCATGGAAACCTATCAGTATGCAGCAGAGCACAGCAGACATTCGCTTTGTTTCAATGGGGATATTCATTCGGTCGGGGCATACGGGCGGTTACGGCAGACATTTCCGGAAACAGAAAAAGTCATGCTTGGCAGAGGTATTTTGCAGGATCCGGGGCTGGTCGGAGAACTTCGGATGGTGGAGGCTCAGTTTGCGGCTAAAGATACGGGTACACTGGTTGGAAACAAAAAGTGCAATGTAGTGGACAAGCAGACACTCCGCGCATTCCATGATGATATCTGTGATGGTTACAAAGGCGTGATGTCCGGCGACCGCAACACGTTATTTAAAATGAAAGAACTCTGGTGCTATATGAGTAAGAGTTTCACGAATCCGGAGAAGTATCTCAAGAAGATCAAAAAGACGGAACGCCTTGCAGAGTACTATGTGATCGTGGATACACTGTTCCGGGAGCAGGAACTGCAGCAGGAGTGGTCATAGATCAAGTTTCAGATAAATCTCATCACGTTCATCCTGGCTGATTCCGAGATAATGCTGGGTGATGCGGTAGGAGGAATGATTATAAATATCCATTAAAAGTGCTGGCGGAGTTCCCTGTTTCCATGCATGGTAACCAAATGTTTTTCTGAGGGAATGACAACTGATGCAGTCTTCTTGTGTGGTGTGAACTGCGGCAGTTTTGACGATCCGGTATGCCTGCGAGCGGTTGAGCGGTTTTTCGTGACAGGTTGTTTTCGTGAAAATATATTCGCTTTCCTCCGGGGACCGCTCATTGAAATATGCCTGTAGTGCATCCTTTGCAGTGGCATTTAAAAGAACATTGTTTCGTTTTCCAGTTTTTTGTTCGTGGATCAAAATATGGTCGTAAAAGCTTTGGAATTGGAAGTTGTATACAGATGACCATTTTAAAGATAATAGATCACCAATACGGAGTGCGGTATTTAAACCGAGGACAATGAGTGTATAATTGCGGACATTCGGTTTTTCATCTGCATAATACATACGGAATGAATATAACTCGTCCTCTTTTCTGATTGGCTGCGTGGTTCCCATGAGAATTACCTCCTGAAATTCATGATAAATTGTGCAGTTTCTGCACTTTGACATCCACAGTTATATCCCAAAATGACTGTATATACAACGTATAAATCGTGAGTAAATAAAAAAATGCAACATTTCTTACAGAAATGTTGCATTTTTTTGTTTACAAGTTCTATATCGGATATTCATTCGGAAACTTTACCCCTGAAATAAAATTTTTTATCAGATTTTCTCATGAACAGATTTTCTCATGATTTTTATTACCTGTTTTCCTTCCAACATTTTTTGGTATGACCGCACCTTGGAAAATACAGCTGAAAACGGAAAAGTATTTTTATTTGCAGATACATTATTTAACAATGAAAATCCGCATGTTTCATGTCGAAAATGCAACATTTCTGTAAGTTATGTTGCAAAAAAAATCATGGATGTGATTACAAAAAACGTAAGTGTGCAGGGAGGTAACAGATTGCTCAAACTTTCATTAAAACAGGGTGAATATTTAAACATTGGCGATAATATCCGCGTGGTATACGCAGGAGGCGCCGGAAATCATATACGACTTCTGGTGGATGCACCGAGAGATGTCAATATTGCCCGGAATAAAACAGAAACAAACCCGGAGCGCAGGAAAGATACCTATTATGCTGAGCCGGGAATTTCCAGAGAAGCACAGGCAGAGATTAAAAAGATTTTATGGAATGAACGCATGAAAGCAGAGGCAAAAAGAGATGCAGAAAAGATGAAAGAGTAGTTTTTGCATCACACAATCATCTGGTAATAGGCAGGGCAAAACCCGGGACGCCCTGTTTGTTATAAATAAGCCCGGGGAACGGATTCCCCGGAGAAAAACATAATAGCTCATCAAAAAGATGAGACAAGGAGGATTATATTATGGTAGTACAACACAACATGCAGGCAATGAATGCCAACAGAATGTTAAACATCACAACAGGAGCACAGAGCAAATCCACAGAGAAATTATCTTCTGGTTACAGAATTAACCGTGCAGCAGATGATGCAGCAGGATTAACAATTTCTGAAAAAATGAGAAAACAGATCCGTGGTCTTGATCAGGCTTCCACAAACGCTCAGGACGGCGTATCTTCTGTACAGACAGCCGAGGGGGCTTTGACAGAAGTTCACTCCATGTTACAGAGAATGAATGAGTTGGCAGTTCAGGCAGCTAACGGAACAAACTCTAAAGAGTCTGACCGTCAGGCAATCCAGGATGAGATTGATCAGTTAACAACTGAGATCGATCGTGTTGCTGAGACAACCAAATTTAACGAAATTTATCTGTTAAAGGGTGACAATGCATCTACAAAGAATGTATATATGAAAGGTCATGATGCAGGACTGAAAGGAGCATTAACAGATAGTGCAAAATCTGCAACATTTGTTATGGATACGCTTAAAGCTGGTGACAAGTATAAGATTGCTGGAAAAGAGTATACAATTGGTTCATCTAAAACAGAAATCACAACTGCTATTAATGCATTTGCTACAGCAGACAATGAAATCACAATTGATGGAATAAGTTATACATACAAAGATGCTAATGGCGGTAAAGCAGCTGGTTGGTATAAAGATGGAGATCAGACTAATGGAACTGCAATTGTCGTAGCAGATACAGTGAAGGGTGGCTCAAAAGCAAGTGTTAACGGAAAAGATTATACAGCAATGACAGATCAGGATGCTAATGACATTGATGATGATGATTCATCTGTTATTACAGCAGCGGAAGCTAAAAAGAAAATTAAGGCAGAACTTCTGGCTGCTAATAGCATTGGAACTGTTAACGGCGATGCAACTGTTTCTGATGGAGCAGATGCAGCTGGAAAGACAACCTATACAATCACAAAAGGATATGCAACAGTAGCTGATACATTGTCCTTCAACTTACATGTTGGTGCAGATGCAGATATGACCAATAAAATCACAGTCGATATTGATGTAATGAACTCTGCAAATCTCGGAGTAAAAGGCTTGAATGTAACAGACGCTACCGGAACAGCTGCTACTTATGCGGTAGATGCAATTTCCGATGCTATCGCAAAGGTTTCTTCTCAGAGATCTGCTCTTGGTGCTGTACAGAACAGATTAGAGCATACGATCGACAACTTAGACAACATTGTTGAGAACACAACAACTGCTGAATCCCGTATCCGTGATACAGATATGGCAGAAGAGATGGTTGAGTACAGCAAGAACAACATTCTTGCACAGGCTGGACAGTCTATGCTTGCACAGGCTA
>OOCT01001112.1_pt1 | contig 10195 bp, 9 predicted proteins | sample 1671851 | NCBI WGS metagenome assembly OOCT01 (sample SAMN06348199, study PRJEB24527) | human gut metagenome | biome: human gut; feature: ankylosing spondylitis patient; material: feces | host: Homo sapiens | place: China | collected 2015-10
GAATAAAACCTATAACATCCACGTCCCGAGTTCTTGGCTTCATATAACGCTTTATCTGCACACTGGTACATATTATAATAATGCAAACCACAATTAACAGATAAGCTTATCCCCATACTTACGCTTATCTTATAACCATCGTACTCATCTGTTACATAATTAAATATTCTCTTCACGATATCTTCAATATTATCGCTGTCTTTATATTCAATATATACAACGAACTCATCGCCTCCATACCTTATCGCTATATCCTGATCTTCCCTTGTGCATTCTGCTAATCTCTTGGCAACATATTGTATAACACAGTCGCCAAAATAATGGCCATAAGTATCATTAACTAATTTAAACGAGTCTATATCAAATATAACAAATGCCGAATACATATGGGCACTGTTATCAATCCTGCTCTTTATAAGCAATTCTCCAGTAACGTGATTATAAAGACCTGTAAGCAGGTCAAGTGATGCCTGCTTTTCAAGACGTTGCTTCAAATACTCCTGTCTATATCTTTCTGTAACATTTCTTAAGCTTATAATTCCTAAAATATCATCTGTAAGCTTGTCCTTTGACAGATATATAGACTTATCAATCCACATCTCCGTATCCTGTGTATCCATTGTCCTGTAATCAATAGATACAGTAGTATTACCATTATTAAATAGCTCGATAATCTTCTTTGACGTCGCAAGCTTTAAATAATCTTCAATTGTATCTTTGGAAACCCTTTTCTGCCACCTTCTGCAATATTCATCATAAGAACTAGATGTACTAATACCTACTGTATCAAGTGCACTATACATTTTATTATTCTTTCGCTGATATATGCCATTTTCTATTGTATCTTTTGAAAAATTAACCTGATACATAACAATTGACTCTGACATAAGTGCGTCTTTATACTGCTCTGTTGTCTGCAAAAGCTTTCTAAGTTCAGCATTTTTACGCTTTATTATCTCATAATATTCATATCTGTGTGATACATCACGTTCTGTCACTGTTATCTGGTTAAATGTCTTATCATACATAAGTGTCACTAATATCCACTTATATTTACCATCATACATAAGTCTTACATCAAGCTTTTTCTTAAATTCATCGTTACTGCCAAAGCCTTTAACTGCCTCTACTGATATTAAATCTAACAGCCTGCCTCTGTCCTCATAATGACATCTGTCAACCATTCTCTGAACCCACTGTTCTAACTCTACATTACCGTCTTTCTTAAACTTATTACCCCTATTATAAATACACAGAACACTATCATTATCAATATCAATCTGATAAATCCCCTCATATTGGGTTGACAGCATTGTAAGTATTCTGTCTTCCAGCTCTAAATCATTCTCCATTGAAGTTCTCCATTCCAGCACTGTACACCAACAGCACTTGTTTAACTTGCAAAAAACAAGCTTTTATTCTTCATTATTATTCGACCATTTTCTACGAAACTCTTAATTGAATATACAATATCACATATTGGAGAAAATGTCACGCTGGCATTTAATGTTTTAATGAAACTTAATATAGAATTTTATGACATTAAATTTCCTATTATATAAAAACTGCCGCCAGTGTAATACTGACGGCAGTAATAATAAGCTATCCAATTAACTGTACCATTAATTCTGATACTGTATACTACTCATATACCAGCTTATGATTAACCAAAGTATCTCTTTAAAAGACCTTCAAATGCCTTACCGTGTCTAGCCTCATCTCTAGCCATCTCGTGAACTGTGTCGTGAATTGCATCAAGATTAGCAGCCTTAGCTCTCTTAGCAAGGTCTGTCTTACCTGCTGTAGCTCCATTTTCTGCTTCCACTCTCATCTCAAGGTTCTTCTTAGTACTGTCTGTTACAACTTCACCGAGAAGCTCTGCGAACTTAGCTGCGTGTTCAGCTTCTTCCCAAGCTGCCTTTTCATAGTAAAGACCTACTTCTGGATAACCTTCTCTGTGAGCAACTCTAGCCATAGCAAGATACATACCAACTTCTGAGCATTCACCATTAAAGTTAGCTCTTAAATCTTCAATAATATCTTCGCTTACTCCCTTAGCAACTCCTACAACGTGCTCAGCAGCCCATACCTTGTCATCTCCCTGAGCTAAGAACTTGTCTGCTGGTGCCTTACATACTGGACAGACATAATCTGCTGGAAGTGACTCTCCTTCATAAACATAACCGCATACTGTACATACATACTTCATAATCTTAATCTCCTTTTCTTGTTTAATTTATTAAAAATAGTAATTATTACTGTTTGTGAGTTTAATATAACACTACTTATTTCCTTTGTCAAGCAAAATAGTAATAATTCCTATTAATATTTTTACTTATCTATACACTCAGAACATTCTCCATAGAAAAATGTCACATTTCCCTGAATTGTACCATCAAAATTCTTTGCCGCCGCTTCATTAAAATTCTTCTCAACTTCCCTTGAGTCAAAGTTCAAATCCATAACTTTGCCACAATTCACACATTGAAAATGGTAATGTGGGTTCACGTTGCCGTCAAAATGCACCGAACCATCACTACACGGCACTTTTATAGCCATTCCATTGTCTACAAGGAATGTAAGATTTCTGTATACAGTTCCAAGACTTATGTTAGGAAACTCTTTACTGACATTATCATACACAACCTCTGCCGTAGGGTGGTCTTTTCTTGACATCAAAAAGCTCCTGATTGCATCTCTTTGTCTGCTTCTTTTTACTGTTGCCATATTGTAACTCCTCTATTCAAATTACATTAAATAAATATTGTTATTATATACTTTTACTTGTTTAATACTTTCTATAGTGCACAATATCCATTTGATAAATCACGCTCATTATTGGTTTTATATCAAAAATGATACACCAATAATAGTAATCACTACTAATATTAGTGTATCATTTTCTATCAAAATGTCAACTTATTTTATTTATTATTTTTTTGATTTTTATAATAATATTCTACAAGCTTTGTTTTTATTTATACCTTCATCATTCCAGACATAATACAACTTCCCTTTGCACCACACGCTTGTACTTCCTGCCTGCGGCCGCCATCTATGTTAATTCCACCAATGGCATATACCGGAATATTAACATTTTCGCATACTGCTTTCAGAAATTCCAGGCCTCTTGGTAGAACACCTCTTTTACAATCAGTACTATATATATGTCCTGCCGTAATGTATGAAGCACCAAGTTCTGCCGCTTCAATGGCTTCCTGAACTGAATGGATTGAACAGCCTGTTATAGCTACATTACTATCTTTAAGCTGACTATGATATTTTCTTAGATTATCAATTGACAAATGTATAGCATTAATGCCAGTCTTTTCTGCCACTGCAACATAAGTATGCAATATCAGTCTTACGTTGTATTTCTTACAGACCGAATACACATCTGCAGCAAGTGCAGCATATTCAGCATCACTTAGATCCTTCTCTCTTAGAATAACAGCTGCTGGATAAAGCTTGCATACTCTTTCTATCTGTTCTAAAAATGGTCTGTCACAAAGCCTGCGGTTAGTAATTGCAATCACGTCCTGCATAATTCCTAATCTCCTTAATCTTAATCAACCACAGTATATATAGTCACTCATAACTGGCTGAAGTCCAATTTTTACAAGGTCATCATATACCTGCTTAACATCTCTTCCGTCTGATATTTCAAACTGCTCATCGCCTCTGTCTTTTTCTTCAATATCTTCTGAATGGCTTCCTATGCCCGTGCTTACACCTGCTGATATTTTAGTTGCCGCTATATTCATAAGATTATCACGCACACGGGCACACTCTCTTGTAGATACTGTTATACTGGCAAATGGCATAAATAATCTGTATGCTGTTACGACCTGCAATAACTGTGCTTCGTGTACATCTTTAGGATTAATTCTGTCATTATTGATTATTGGACGTAATCTTGGACAAGAAAATGCTATCTCTGCCTGTGGATATTTGCGTTGTAACAAATATGCGTGCATACCTGTAGCAAAAGCATCTTTTCTAAAATCATCAAGTCCTAAAAGTGCAGCAAAACCAACTCCTCTCATACCGCCCTTTAATGCACGCTCCTGTGCATTAAGCCTGTATGGAAATACTCTCTTGTGTCCTGCAAGATGAAGTGTCTCATATTTGTCTGAATTGTAAGTTTCCTGAAATACAGTTACATAGTCAGCACCACATTTATGAAGATAAGCATACTCATCTGAATTCATAGGATATACTTCAAGACCAACAACCTTGAAATATTTTCTTGCTATTTTACAGGCTTCTCCTATATATTCCACACTTGACATTTTCTTGCTTTCACCTGTAAGAATAAGTATCTCCTGCAAGCCTGACCTGGCAATTGCTTCCATTTCTTCCTCTATTTCCTGTGCATTAAGCTTGGCTCTCTTAATTTTGTTGTGGCAGTTAAAACCACAGTATATACAATAATTCTCACAGTAATTAGCAATATATATAGGTGTAAAAAAACATATAGAATTACCAAAATGTCTTTCTTTCTCATCCATGGCCGCCTGTGCCATCTGTTCAAGATACGGAAGTGCAGCTGGTGATAAAAGTGCGGCAAAATCCTCTGGTGTCCTGTTGCTTTTATTGATAGCATTAAGGACATCCTTTGCTGTATATTTATCGTAGTCATAATTGTTCATAGCATCTATAACTTTTTGCTGTATATCCGACTCAAGTACTTCCATATCTGGAAGATATTCCATATGGTTAGTTCTGTTTTTCTTCAAATCTTCTCTTATTTCATCACTCAATATACTTTCATTGATGTGCATATCTTTGCTGTCGCTCATAATTATCCTCGTTTCTGTAATCTATTGCATTATTATTCGTGTATATAGCCAGTTAATGGAGATGATGCGCTTGCACCGTCCTTCTTTACTCTTCCAAGGCCTGAAAGATAAGCTTCACGTCCTGCATTTATTGCATTCTTAAATGCTGATGCCATCGCTGGAATATCTCCTGCTGTCGCTATAGCTGTATTAGCCATCACCGCAGCTGCACCCATTTCCATAACTTCACATGCCTGTGATGGACGGCCTATACCTGCATCTACAATAATTGGAAGGTCAATTTCGTCAATAAGTATCTGTATAAAATCTTTAGTGCATACACCTCTGTTAGAACCAATTGGTGCTGCAAGCGGCATAATACAGGCTGCTCCTGCATTCTGCATATCTCTTGCTGCATTAAGGTCTGGATACATATATGGCATTACTACAAAGCCTTCTTTGGCAAGTATCTCTGTTGCTTTAGCTGTTTCGTAGTTGTCTGGAAGAAGATATTTAGTATCTCTTATAACTTCTATCTTAACCATATCACTGTGACATAATTCTCTTGAAAGCCTTGCAATTCTTACAGCTTCTTCTGCATTTCTTGCACCTGATGTGTTAGGGAGAAGCTTTACATTTTCTGGAATATAATCAAGAATATTGGCAACTCCGCCATCGTTGGCTCTCCTTAGTGCAAGTGTTACTATCTGTGCTTCTGCCTGTTTTACAGCGGCATCTATTAATTCAAGGGAATATTTTCCTGAACCTAAGATGAATCTTGATGTAAATTCGTATTTTCCTAATTTGAATGTGTCGTTGTTGTTCATTGTTTTGTCCTCTTTTCTTTTTGGTTATTTATTGGTAAGGGTTGTTGGGTGGGGTTAATGACGGAAGGTTATTGACCGCCGCCCATAAATGTAAGGATTTCTAAGGTGTCATCGGGTGACAGGGTTGTGGTAGGGTAGGACTCTTTCGGGATTATGACCTCGTTGAGTTCGACTACTACATGGATTGGGTTGTAGTTGTGGGTGGTGAGGAAGGTGGTGATTGGGGTTGATGTAGGGATTTGTGTGGGTTTGCCGTTGAATTTTATTGTTATCATTATTGGTCCTTCTTTCTTTTGGGATTGGGAGAGTGAATTTTTTCTTGGGGAGGACGGACGACACTTGGAAGCTTTGCTTCCTCTGTCTGGGAGTTGCTGACTGAGGGAGGGGGAATTAGCTTTGTCGGACGACATTTGGAAGCTTCGCTTCCTCTGTCTGCGGGTCGCTGACGTGGGAAGGGGAATTAGCTTTGTCGGACGACATTTGGAAGCTTTGCTTCCTCTGTCTGGGAGTTGCTGACTGAGGGGATAAGGTTTGCTGGGTGGCGTCCCTCCACTGTTTTTGCGTGAGTAGCGCGTTCCAGAGCTTCGCTCTGTCACTGTCGCGGTGCTCCTCGAATACGCTAACAAAGCCTCTTGCTCACTTCTGCAAGCAGAGTTCGGCAAGTGTCTTTGTTAGTGTATTCTCATCGCTACTCACGCAAAAAAGAGTTCACGAAAGGAAGCGCCGGTGGTGGTGCTCCCCTTCGTGAACTCTTTGAAATTCACTCTATTTGTTTTTTATTTAATTGTTTATTACTATAGCACTTGTTGGAATATTTTGCAACATTAATCTTCTTTGTTGGTGATTTCGTCTATTAATTCTATGGACTCTTTTATCATATTATCGCAGTGTTCCTTCTTTACTCCGCCTTTCTGGGCGTTGTTTCTTAGGAGGTCTACGCAGTCTGTTAAGCCATCGTGGTTGGCAGCTATTCTTTTTCTGAATTCTGTTATTACGGCAGGGGAGTCTATTCCTTTTGCACCTAATACCATAAGGGCACTTGTTATTGCTCCACAAGTTCCGCCGCATTTCATTCCGCCACCAAAGTTACAGCCTATTGCTGCTGCCTGCTGTTCGGTCATTCCTAATTCATCGGCGTAGGCTCTCATTATTGTCTGGGCACAGTTGCTTACCATTGGGGTTTCATTTCTTAACTGCATTGCTTTATCTATATGTCTATTCATTGATTGTCCTCCAATTACATTTTAGAATATTTAGTAAGTATTTCCTCAATCTGCATATTTATGCTTTCAGGAAATGTTCCTGAATTATTATCAGAAATTTTTATCCAAAAGTCAAGATTCTTGTATTTCACATTGTGTCTTGTGTTGTTCTTATCCTGCCTGGTGGCAATCTGGACTTTTACCTGTGCTCTTTTTTGTTCAAGAAGTGGAATTATTATGTAATATAGCCTGTCGTCCCTGAATGATATATAGCCTGCGGCATTTCCCGATTTAGTCTTTAAATATAGACGGTGATTTTTAAGTGATTGTGGGTATAGTGTCATACCTGCCCTTAAGAATGGAGCATTGGCTGGCATTTCAAGCATTGAATCTATATAAAATATCTGCGCACTATCCTGCTTTACTGGCGTAATAAGCTCATTAAGTGTGTAGGTTGCATCTATATACTGCTGTGCTAAAAGATATGCAAGCTGTGCTTTTATAACTGCCCTTCTTGTATCCGATATGCTTCCTTTCCTTCTGTTATCTATACCTGATAACAGCTTATCACTGCTTTCTGATATACTCTTTATGAATAATGTAAAATCTTCTTCTATCGTCCAGATATATTTGCCTTTTGCTATAACAAAGCTTCCGGTAATATTTCCTCTTGCACCTTCTGCATAATGATATATATTACGGCTTGTATACGCATTATCATTAACAGGTGCATCCCAATTACCGCCATCAGAATCATACGAATTATAGTTCTGATAATATTCTTCGTCATATGTGTACTCTGATGAATATTTATCATCGCCGGAATTATTGAAATAATCGGACATTTTATTATCAGATAAATACTTAATAATAATTGAATATGCCTCATTAATCTCCTGCGCACTATATTGATATGTATTCTTCCCTGACTTTAATGAATCGGGATGCACCTTTAACATCAGTTTTCTATATTTTTTCTTAATCGCTTTTATATCAGCAGACCGGGGTACTGCTAATATTTTATATGCCTGTTCTACACTCATTTTCATAGGGTTATCCTGATATGCTCTTTCTATTGGTTACATATTTATCAACTCATTAAATTAACTATTGTAAGCCATAAATGTTTAGATTACGCATATGATAACACATACTTAGTCAAGCGTATATGTTTTTAAATCAAATTTCTTCTGAATAAAATCCACAAGATACTCAGCTGTACCCTCAATACCAAGAGAGCTGCTGTCTATCATTATAGTCTTGTGCTTAGGATCTGATGGGAGAAATCCTGCATAGTGCATATGGTAGTTATCTCTTGCCTCATCTACTGACCTTATCATCTTCTTGGCTTCTTCTTCGCTTAAATTCAGATCATTCACACAGTTCTTAACTCTCTGTTCATATGGAGCATAAATGTATATATGCACCGCATTTTCTTCATCAGAAAGGACAAAATCCGAACAACGTCCAACTATTATACAGCTTTCTCTCTCAACTAAGAATTTCATAATATTCTGCTGGGCTTCAAATATCCTGTCCTGCTCTGTACTTGACTGTGTTCCGAGAGGATACATCATTCTCTTATATGAATTAGTTGCTGTCTTTTTAACCTTTTCTTCAAGCTCATCTATCTGCGACACCGGAAGATTAAGCTTCTTAGCCGCCTGCTCCACTATATCCCTGTCATAATATTCAACTCCAAGCTTCTTACTCATAAGCTTGGCTATTGGACGTCCAAGGCTGCCAAACTGCCTTGCTATTGTAACGACATATTTCTTATCACTCATAACTGCCTCCGTTCTGAAATCATATTTGTTGTTTTATTATAATTTCTATATGTATGAAATCATATTATAATTTTTTATACGTCATATTTCCAATTAACATTCTCTAATTAATCCCTACATAACTTACATAACAAATCCTAATACAAGGAAACCAATTATACTTATTCCAGCTCCTATAAGTACATATGGAAGCTGTGATACCGCGTGGTCAAAGTTATCAATACCTGAACCCTGTGAAGCAAGAACTGTTGTGTCGCAGTAGAAGCAAGCGTGATTACCAAATGCACAACCTGAAAGAATTGCTGCCATTATAAGTATTGCACTGGCTCCTACACTTGCACCAAGTGGAAGAAGTACAGGTGCAACAAGCGTACATACGCCCCACGCATTGGCTATCATAAATGCTAATATACCAGTAATGATAAATGCAAGCATTGGGAAAATCTTTGCTGATAATATTGGCTGTGTAATATCTATGAAGAACTCTGTCATCTGCATCTGGCTTGCAATTGTCTGGAATGTAAGTGCTGCTATAAGGAGAATTATAATAGGAAGCATATCTGCAAATCCTTTTACGAAATTATCCCAGTATTCTGTAAATGTCATCAGCTTTTCTGCAAGATACATAACAAGTGTTACTGCAAGACATATAATCTGTGCTACTACAAGGTTACCTGTAACACAGGCTACAACTACAAGTACAAGCATTGGAACAAGGAAATTGAATATGTTGCCGTCCTGTTCGCCTTCGCCATCGTCCATATTGTACTTCTTACTTGCATCACTGTAAACCTTACCTGTTGTTGCAACTCTTTCATAAGCCTTCTTCATTCCACCAAGCTTAGGAAATACACCTGCTGAGAAAAGAATTACAATAAGTAATGCAACTATTGGATATATACAAAATGGAATTGCTTTAATATAAGCTCCCATCCAGGTCTTTGCACCAAGTGCCTGAACACTCTCCTGTGCGAAGAAGATAGCTCCAAAATATGCTGCCCAAGATGAGAATGGGAACATAACACAGACTGGTGAACCTGTACTATCAAGAAGATATGCAAGTGCTTCTCTTGGTACTTTTACCTTATCATATACCTTTTTCATTGCTGTTCCTATTGATAATACATTAAGATAATCATCAATAAATATAATTACACCTAATATAAATGTCGTGAATAAAGTCTTTCTTTCGCTGTTACATATCCTTGAAACGATCTTTGCAAATCCAAAATGTCCCTTAGAGGCTGTAAGAAGTGCTATTATACTTCCAAATAGACCACATACCAATATAAGATATGCCTCATCACTCATAACTCCTTCAAGTGTATTAACCCATTCTGTTATGAAATTCTGCTTATATAAAAATATTGCTCCTATAATTGAACCGCCTATAAGAAATGGCTCACATTTCTTAGTAGCTATAGCACCTATGACTATACCGATTACAATTATTACTGCTATAAGACCGTAGCTCATAATTATTTCCTCCTGTTATATAAATATTTATTAATATCTGACGCGTCAAGCGGTACATTTTATATACCGCAAGATAAACAATGAATGTGCTTTAGTAATTTCTATTTCAGCCTTTACTGCCA
>OOCT01001116.1_pt1 | contig 10175 bp, 6 predicted proteins | sample 1671851 | NCBI WGS metagenome assembly OOCT01 (sample SAMN06348199, study PRJEB24527) | human gut metagenome | biome: human gut; feature: ankylosing spondylitis patient; material: feces | host: Homo sapiens | place: China | collected 2015-10
GGTACCCTTACGAGTACGTCAGTTTAGCAAACTGGTGGTTTCAGCCACTCACCCACACTTCCTTGTGTGTTCTGTGCTTCTTCCTTAGAATTGCGATGCAAAGGTAGAACTATAATTTTAAATAAACAAGGCTTTGCACATCATTTTTTTCGAAAAAAGATACTACTTTTGTGCCTTATTCTGATATTCAATAGATTATTCATGGATTTGAACAAACAAATTTTATCGAGGCGTCCGATAATTATCGCCTTGATAGCGATTCTCGTTGTTTTGATAGGCGGTGGAGGCTTTTGGGTGTACCGTTTGGCTTGGGCTCCGAATTTTAAGCCGGATAAGACGGTCTATGTCTATATAGATGATAAAAAGGATTTTAATGATCTTTGCCGGCAGTTGAGGGATTCGGCGAACTGTCTCCGTATCGGTAGCTTTAAGCAATTGAGTGGATTGTTGAAGTATCCTGCGTCCATGCGTACCGGTCGATACGCCGTGAAGCCCGGCATGAGTAATTTAACCTTATTGAATGACTTGCGGAGAGGACATCAAGTAGCGGCCCGGGTTACTTTTAATAATATCCGTTTCAAGGAAGATTTGGCGGAACGTATAAGTGATCAATTGATGTTCGGGAAGGAAAATCTCCTGCGTCTATTGAATGATTCTGTGTATTGCGACTCTTTAGGTTTTACCCCGGAAACGATCCATGCCCTTTTCATTCCTAATACCTATGAGATTTATTGGAATATATCCGCGGATAAATTTATACGTCGCATGAAGCGTGAATATGACGCTTTCTGGACACCGGAACGATTGAAAAAGGCAGAGGAGATCGGGCTTACTCCAGTCGAGGTATCTATCTTGGCTTCTATCGTAGAAGAGGAGACGGCGGCATCGGACGAATATCCAATCGTGGCGGGGCTTTATATCAACCGCCTTCATGCTGGTATTCCTTTACAGGCAGACCCTACCGTAAAGTTCGCGGTGGGGGATTTTTCTTTGCAACGTATCTTATTTGAGCATTTGGAAATAGATTCTCCCTATAATACCTATAAATATGCGGGCCTGCCTCCCGGTCCTCTACGGATTCCTACTATCAAGGGCTTGAATAGCGTATTGAATCATACGAAACATAAATACTTATACATGTGCGCTAAGGAGGATTTCTCGGGACGGCATAATTTCGCCGTGACGTTGGCGGAGCATAACCGTAATGCCAACCGGTATCGGGCGGAGTTGAATAGGCGCCGGATACGGTAATGGATCTAGTATAAATCATAAGTCTCTCATTCTAAATTGAACATTTTTCATTACCTTTGGCGGCTAAATAGTGTGAATAGTCAATATTAAGAAAACAGATACACATGGAAAAACATTTATTTTTGGGGGACGAGGCCATAGCGCAAGCCGCTATAGACGCTGGAATCTCCGGGGTATACGCATACCCGGGAACCCCTTCTACTGAAATCACAGAATATATCCAAGGTTCTCCGGTAACGAAGGAAAGAGGTATCCATTGTCGCTGGAGCGCGAATGAGAAAACCGCCATGGAAGCCGCTTTGGGTATGTGCTATGCCGGTAAACGTGCGCTTTGCTGCATGAAGCACGTGGGTTTGAATGTAGCCGCCGATTGCTTTATGAACGCCGCTATGAGCGGTATCAACGGAGGTATGATCATCCTTACGGCCGACGACCCATCCATGCACTCTTCCCAGAATGAGCAAGACAACCGTATTTATGGCAATTTCGCCATGATCCCGATGTTTGAGCCATCCAGCCAGCAAGAGGCTTATGATATGGTATATCATGGATTCGAGTTATCCGAGAAATTAGGGTATCCTATCTTGCTGCGTGTAACGACCCGTATGGCGCATTCTCGTGCCGGTGTCGTAACCAGCCCGTTGAAGCCGGAGAACCGGATGAATTGTCAGGAAGACGGTCGTCAACGTTTTATCTTACTCCCGGCATTGGCTCGTAAACGTTTCAAGAGTTTGCTGGCGTCTCAAGAGGCTTTCACGGAAGCTTCCGAGAATTCCGCGTATAATAAGTATTTCGATGCCCCAAATAAAGACTTGGGTATCATCACGACGGGTATCGCTTTCAATTATCTTTCCGAGAATTATCCGGACGGTTTCGAGCATCCCGTATTGAAGATCTCCCAGTATCCGCTTCCGAGAAAGCAAGTGGAGAAGATCGTTGGCGAGTGTAAGGAGATCTTGGTGTTGGAAGAGGGATATCCGGTCGTTGAAGAGCAATTAAAAGGTTTCTTGGCGAAAGGCGTGACGGTTCATGGCCGTCTGGACGGTACGCTTCAGCGTGACGGCGAGCTTACGCCAGATGCGGTAGGCAAAGCTTTGGGTAAGGAGATCCAGAGCTATTACGCGATCCCCGAGGTGGTTGAGCAACGTCCGCCCGCATTGTGCCAAGGTTGTGGACACCGGGATATGTATGAGGCCTTGAACGAGGTGATCGCCGAGTATAACGGTACGGCTAAGGTGTTTGGCGATATCGGCTGTTATACCTTGGGAGCTTTGCCTCCTTTCCGTGCGATCGATTCTTGTATCGATATGGGCGCCTCCATCACGATGGCGAAGGGCGCTTCCGACGCGGGTGTATTCCCGGCTATCTCCGTGATCGGCGATTCTACGTTTACCCATTCCGGTATGACTGGTTTGCTGGATTGCGTGAACGAGAACACGAATATCACCATCGTTATCTCCGATAATGAGACAACGGCCATGACCGGAGGGCAGGATTCCGCCGGAACAGGACGTCTGGAGTCTATCTGCGCCGGTATCGGTGTGGATCCGGCTCACATCCGTGTGATGGTTCCTTTAAAAAAGAACTTCGAGGAGATGAAGTCTATCATCCGTGAGGAAATCGAGTACAAGGGCGTATCCGTATTGATCCCCCGCCGTGAGTGTATCCAGACATTAACCAGAAAGAAAAAAGCAAGCAAGAAATGAAAACAGATATTATACTATCAGGTGTAGGAGGACAGGGTATCCTTTCTATCGCCGCCGTTATTGGAGAAGCCGCCTTAAAAGAAGGTCTGTATATGAAGCAAGCGGAAGTTCACGGTATGAGTCAACGGGGTGGAGACGTGCAGTCTAACCTGCGTCTTTCCGATGAGCCGATCGCCTCGGACTTGATCCCGAAGGGCCACGCCGATTTGATCATCTCCTTGGAACCGATGGAGAGCTTGCGTTATCTGCCTTACCTGAAGAAAGAGGGTTGGCTGGTGACAAACTCCCGTCCGTTCGTGAACATCCCGAACTATCCGGAGATCGAGAAAGTGAACGCCGAGTTGGACAAGCTCCCTCACAAGGTCGTATTGGACGTGGAGGAGATCGCCAAGGAAGCGGGTTCTGTCCGTGCCGCCAATATCGTGATGTTGGGTGCAGCTGCCCCATTTATCGGGATCGAGTATGATAAGATCGAGGCGGGAATCCGTCAGATATTCGGTCGTAAGGGCGAGGATATAGTTAATATGAACCTAAAGGCATTGAAAGCCGGTTATGACTTAGCGCAAAGTTTGCGGTAAAATCTTTCTCCGGGTTTGCATGATATCAGCGTACGTGACATCTCCGGGTTTCACGTACGTTTTTTTTAACATCTAACCCCCTAGAACTTTTAGAAGAGCTGTCGAGGGGTAGGTACGGCATCAAAAAAACTCTGGAGGCACTGTCGAGGGGTAGGTACAGCATCGAAAAAACTCCGTAGGCGTTGTCGAGGGGTAGGTACGGCACCGTAGAACTTTCGTAAGCCTTAGAATTATGCGGTTTGATGAGAATTTTAATGTATCTTTGTCGCTGAATCCTAAACGAGAAATGATTAAGGTTATGAAGAAGTATTTATTGGCTAGTTTACTAGCGTTATTGGCTTTCGTAGGCAAAGCTCAGGAGGATAATTCCGATATCGTGAAGGTCGGTGATACCATGCCGTCATTTACGATTGTTTCCGACAACGGGAGTAAGTTGCAGTCCGCTTCGTTAAAGGGAAAAGTGATCCTCGTGAATTTCTTCGCCACTTGGTGTCCTCCCTGCCAAAAAGAATTGGCCGCTGTCCAACAAACCCTCTGGCCCAAATACAAGAACAACAAGGACTTCGTTCTCTTGGTGATCGGGCGTGAGCATTCCGATGCCGATCTACAGAAATATAACGAGAAAAAAGGCTTCGATTTTCCTTTGTATCCCGATAAGGACCGGGCTATTTTCGGCGCTTTCGCCAAGAACTTGATCCCTCGTGGCTATTTGGTCGGAAAAGACGGGAAGATCATTTATACGAGCAAAGGCTATACCGATGAGGAATTTGCTGAGTTAATGACTAAAATAGAGGGTGCGTTAAAATAAGAATCATGAAATATAGTAACATACATTTAATTTATTTTTCTCCGACACACACGTCCGCCAAGATCGTTTACGCGATAGCGGAAGGAATGGGTGCCACTTCGATGTCCGAGTCGGATGTCACTTGTGAGAGTCTGGATATGGAAGAGTATATTGATGATGAGCTGACGATTATAGCCGCTCCTGTATACGGTGGCCGTGTGGCGGAGACTGCCATGGAACGTTTTCGCATGTTTCGTTCTGCCCACCATGCGCCAGTAGTCCCCGTGGTACTGTATGGGAACCGGGATTATGAGGATGCCTTGAAAGAGCTCTGTGATTTAGTGTCGGAGCAGGGGTTCGTACCTGTGGCTGCCGGAGCGTTTATCGGCGAGCATTCTTTCAGCCGCAAGGGGATGCCCATTGCCGAGGGGCGTCCGGACGAGTCGGATCTTAATCAGGCTACGGAATTCGGGAAAAAGATTATCGAGGAGCTGGAGAAGGTTTCCTGCGTGGAATGCTTGTCCGCCTTGGAGGTGAAAGGTAATTTCCCGTATCGGGTGAAAGGCCCTTCCACTCCTCAAGCTCCTGTTACGGATAATGATTTATGTACGCAATGTGAGTATTGCGTGGATGTGTGTCCTACGCATGCGATATCCTTGGCAGACGAGGGTATGTATAGCGACCCGAACCTATGTATCAAATGTTGCGCCTGCGTGAAAGAGTGTCCCGAGGGCGCACGTACTTTCGATACTCCTTACACGGCGATGCTCCATAAGAACTTTAGCGCGCGCAGGGAGCCGGAGATATTCTTCTAATGGAGGACCGGGCATCCGGTATATTGTGAGGGAAAGCGTCAAAAGGCAAAAGTTCTTTTGGCGCTTTCTCTTTTTTTGTACCTTTGTTCGGATCGTTAATCTCAAATAATACCGTGTTTGTATGAAAACCTATTTATTCCTTTTGCTTTTTGTGTTTCAAGCCTTCTCCCTTTCCTCCCAGATTAGCCTGAAAGGGTATAATCAGGAGAAGATCGATCCTTCTCTTTTCGAGGGACGATGGAAAGCCCGTTGGATCTCCTACCCGGGTGAGGCCCCGAATGTATATGGGGTCTATCATTTTCGTAAATCGTTCGATCTGGAGGTGGTTCCTTCCCGGTTTATCGTCCATGTTTCCGCCGATAACCGTTATAAATTATATGTAAACGGGAAATTGGTATCCTTGGGCCCGGCCCGTGGGGATATCTATAACTGGAGTTTCGAGACGGTGGATCTGGCTCCTTATCTGAGGAAAGGGAAGAATACGCTGGCCTCCGTTGTCTGGAATTATGCCGAGCGGAAACCTGTTGCCCAGATCAGTTACGATCAGACGGGTTTTATCCTGCAAGGCAATACGGGGCATGAGGCGGTGGTAAATACGGATACCACTTGGGTCTGCCTGCGTAATAAGGCGTATGCTCCTTGGACCGAATGGCAGGTATTGGGGTATTACGTGGCTGGCCCGGGCGAGGAACTGGAAGCCTCCGCTTATCCTTGGGGCTGGGAACAACCGGATTACGACGACAGGAAATGGGAGAAGGCCGTACGGGGCATGGAGGGTGCCACGAAAGGATCGAGAGATTACCCGGGACGGTTGCTGGTTCCTAGCCCGATACCTCCGATGGACAGCCGGATCGAGCGTCTGGCCAAGCTCCGCCGGTCGGAAGGGATCGAATGTCCGCAAGGATTTCCTTACTGGCCAAAAGCTTTGACGATCCCGGCGAATACAGAGGTCCGCTTGCTTCTGGATAATGATTACCTGACGACGGGTTATTTCTCCTTAGCCTTCAGCAAAGGAAAGGAGGCCGAGATCCATATCGGTTATTCGGAAGCCCTCTATAAGCAAGAAGAGGAATCGACCACTAAATCGTATGCGTTGAATGGCAAGGGACATCGGGACGAGTTGACGGATAAGCAGTTTATCGGGTACGGGGATAAGATACTGGCTGATGGGGGAGATAATCGTCTCTTCACGTCCCTGTGGTGGCGTACATGGAGATATGTGGAGTTGAAAGTGAAGACGGCTTCCGAGCCTTTGGTGATCGAGGATATGTATGGGACTTTCTCTGCCTATCCTTTCCGTAACGAGACCACTTTCTCCGCTCCGGGACATGAGGAGCTGGGCCGTATGCTCGAGATAGGATGGCGTACCGCCCGTCTGTGCGCCAATGAGACGTATATGGACTGCCCGTATTACGAGCAACTGCAATATTTCGGGGATACACGCATACAGGCAATGATTTCCATGTATAATACATCAGACCCTTATATGGTGAAGAATGCCATAGAGCAAGGACGGCAGTCCATGGTGGCGGAAGGGATTACGATGAGCCGATATCCGTCTAGCGTACATCAGTTTATATCCTCGTTCTCTCTCTGGTGGATTTGTATGGGGCACGATTATTGGATGTACCGTGGGGATGAGGCATACATGAAGACCTTGCTTCCCGCTTACCGTCAGGTTTTGTCGTGGTACGAGCAATGGTTGAAGCCGGATTATAGTTTGTCGTACGTTCCTCATTGGTTCTTCGTGGATTGGGCGGCCGGTTTTGATTATGGCGAGCCGATACGGGAGAAAGAGGGAAACTCGGCGCTCCAAGATTTGATGTATATAATGACCTTGGAATTTGCGGCGGAGATGGAACAAGCGATCGGCCTCCCTGCCATGGCGGATCATTACCGGAAGATCGCTACCGAGATGCGTAAGACGATCCGCCCGAAATATTGGGACGCTGCCCGTAATCTATTCGCCGATACGCAGGATCATCGCAGCTATTCCCAGCATGTGAACGCCTTGGCGATCTTGACTGGGGTTACGAAAGGGGAGGAGGCCGTAAAGGTGATGAACCAAACCTTGGCGGATACGAGCTTGATCCAGTGTACGATCTATTTCCGTTATTACTTGAATCAAGCGTTGAAAGTTTCCGGTTTAGGGGATCAGTTTTTGGATAACTTACAAGTATGGCGGGATCAGATGGCGTTGGGATTGACCACATGGGCAGAGATGCCGGAGCCATCCCGTTCTGATTGCCATGCTTGGGGAGCCAGTCCGAATATCGAGTTTTACCGTATCTTGTTGGGGATAGATAGCGATGCCCCCGGATTTAGGAAGATACGGATCGCTCCGTCTTTGGGAAAACTGAAGGAGGTTTCCGGTACGATCCCACATCCGCTTGGAAGCGTGACCGCCGCTTATAAATTGAATGAAAGAGGTGAGGGAACCGCCCGTCTGGTCTTGCCGGAAGGTACTACGGGTATATTTATCTGGGATGGAAAAGAAATCCCGTTGAAACCGGGCGAACAGGTTATTTCGTTATCTTCGCGTCATTAATCTATCTAAAATCCTTATATGAGACGAGTTTATTCAATTGCCTTATTGCTGCTGGTCGCTCTCGGTCTGTCGGCGACAACGAAGGAAGTAAAGTTGAAATTAGTGGAAACCAGTGATATCCATGGAAACTTCTTCCCCTATAATTTTATCGAGCAGCGGGAGTGGGGAGGAAGTCTGGCACGGGTATATTCGTTCGTGCAAGAAGAACGCCGGACGTATGGCGATAACCTTTTGCTATTGGATAATGGCGATATCTTGCAAGGACAACCTTCGGCGTATTATTATAATTTCATGGATACGGTCTCTACGCATATAGCTTCCGCCATGATGAATTATATGGAGTACAATGCGGGAAATATGGGTAACCATGATGTAGAGGCTGGCCATGCCGTTTTCGATCGTTGGATCAAACAATGTGATTTCCCTATCTTGGGTGCCAATATTATCCGTACCTCCGACCGGGAGAACTATTTAAAGCCTTATGAGGTATTTGAGCGTGACGGTGTGAAGATCGTTGTACTGGGGATGATTACTCCGGCCATTCCTGTATGGTTGCCGGAGACTCTGTGGCAAGGTCTTTATTTCGCCGATATGGAAGAGACGGCCCGTAAATGGATGAAGATCATTCAGGAGAAGGAGAAACCGGATGTTGTGGTAGGTATCTTTCATGCGGGAAATGAGGCTCGTACCATGTCCGGCCAGTACCGTGAGGATGCGTCGATGGAGGTTGCCCAGCGCATTCCGGGCTTCGATGTGGTTATGATGGGGCATGATCATCGCCGGTATTGTGGTAAGGTGGCGAATATCGAGGGAGATTCCGTGTTACTGATAAATCCGGCAAGTAATGGGCGTGTAGTCGGTTCCGTTGATGTCGTGTTAAAGATGGAGCATGGAAAGGTTTTGGACAAACAAGTATCGGGTGTTTTGACGGATGTGGATAAGTTGGAGCCTAGCGAGGAGTTTATGGAGAAATTCGCTCCGCAATACAAAGCGGTGAATGATTTTGTCTCCGAGAAGGTGGGAACTTTTACGGAGAGTATCGCGACCCGTCCCGCTTACTTTGGGCCATCCGCTTTTATTGATTTTATTCACTCTTTACAATTGGAGTTGACTGGTGCGGACGTCTCTTTTGCCGCCCCGTTATCCTTTGACGCAAAAATAGATAAAGGGGATATCACGATCAGCGATATGTTCAGTCTTTACAAATATGAGAATATGCTTTATACGATGAATTTGACGGGAGCCGAGATCAAAGGTTTCTTGGAGGAATCATACGCTATGTGGACCAACCGGATGAAATCTCCGGACGATCATGTCTTATTATTGAAAGAGAGAAAGAAAGGACAGGAGAATTATGTCTCATTCGTCAACTTCAGTTTTAACTTTGACTCCGCAGCTGGTATCATTTACACCGTGGACGTAACGAAACCAGAGGGTGAGAAGATTACGATCTTGAAAATGGCGGATAACAGGCCTTTCGACGAGAATAAAACGTATAAAGTAGCTCTCAACTCTTACCGAGGTAATGGAGGAGGTGAGTTATTGACGAAAGGGGCCGGTATTCCCCAAGACGAGTTAAAGAGTCGTATCATTCATTCGACCGATAAAGACCTCCGTTATTATATGATTCAATATATAAAGGAAAAGGGCGTACTTAGCCCACAACCTTTAAACCAATGGCAAATGATCCCGCAGGATTGGACGAGACCGGCGGCCGAACGGGATTGTAAGTTTCTTTTCGGGGAATGAGTTTCCGTCCTTGAAGTGTCTGGTTTGCGATAGTATCTCAATGGGAAACGGTGGTAAAGTCAATGGAATAGAGATGGTTTCTCAATGACTTTACGGCCGTGTCCCATTGACTTTTTTGTATCCCGTATTAGGGATGTTGCTGATAGGTTAGGGCGCAAGGGGCGCATCTTTACGTATGTTTCTAAAACTTTTTCTGTAAATAACGTTTATACCCCTCTTGTCTGTAGAGTGATGTAAATATTATTTTTCTAAAAATGTTTCTTTGAAAGCGTAAAGATGCGCCTTTTGCGCCCTAGGATTTTTACCGGGGAATTTTCCTGATGCCTTAACATGTGGATATACAGTTGTTTGTGTGGTTCTTCCCTCTTCGGCTTTTTGGGTCTTTGGGGGGCGATATAATAGGTCCTTACCCACGTTTACGTGATCCGAAAGCACTAAAACCAAGTGCATTTCGCATGATTTCATGAGCTAAAAGCCGTTTTTTCTGTGTGATTTCCTATCGGGGCCAAGATCGTTTTTGTCGTTTTCATACGTGCAAATGTACTCGTGGAGCACTTGTTTTAAGTGCACGTGGTGGGCCACGTGAGCCGAGAATGGATATCGACGTATTATTAATGTACGCGATCCCCCTCGTGAAAAAAACTTGAAAAATAATACCGGAAAAGTTTGGAGGTTATGTTTTATAACACTACTTTTGCACCCGCATTCGAGAGAGAACGCCGGTCCAAAATGATGAAACAA
>OOCT01001119.1_pt1 | contig 10145 bp, 7 predicted proteins | sample 1671851 | NCBI WGS metagenome assembly OOCT01 (sample SAMN06348199, study PRJEB24527) | human gut metagenome | biome: human gut; feature: ankylosing spondylitis patient; material: feces | host: Homo sapiens | place: China | collected 2015-10
TATTATTATGATATATAATATTATTATGATATATAATTTATATTGATTATTTATATTACTTAGTCTTTATATCCTCTGGATTAACCTCTTTTCCATAGTAAGCCTTAAGATACATAGCCTTTATCTCACTCATAAGAGGATATCTTGGGTTAGCACCTGTGCACTGGTCATCAAATGCATTTTCAACCATCTCATCAAGTGTAGCAAGGAAGTCTTTCTCATCAACTCCGTAGTCTTTGATGGTCTTCTTAATTCCAACCTTATCTTTAAGCTCCTCAATAGCCTTTAAGAAGTTCTCAAACTTCTCATCATCGTTCTTTCCGGTAATACCAAGGAAGTTGGCACACTCAACATATCTTTCCTTGCAGTGAGGATAAGCATACTGTGAAAAGGTTCCCATCTTAGCTGGAACTTCTGCTGCATTAAAACGCATTACATCTGTTATAAGAAGTGCATTAGCAATGCCATGAGGTATATGGTGGTAGGCACCAAGCTTGTGAGCCATAGAGTGGCATACACCAAGGAATGCGTTGGCAAATGCCATACCAGCCATAGTAGAAGCAGTAGCCATCTGTTCTCTTGCCTTGGCATCGTGAGGTCCATTCTCATATGCTGCTGGAAGATATTCAAATATATTCTTCATAGCCTTAAGTGCAAGACCATCAGTATAATCAGTAGCCATAATAGAAGCATATGCTTCAAGAGCATGAGTAAGTGCATCTATACCAGATGCGGCTGTAAGCCCCTTAGGCTGATCCATACACATATCAGCATCAATAATAGCCATCTTAGGAAGCAGTTCATAGTCAGCAAGAGGATACTTTATGCCAGTCTTTTCATCAGTGATAACTGCAAAAGGTGTAACCTCTGAGCCAGTACCAGATGAAGTAGGAATTGCTATAAAGTAAGCCTTTTCTCCCATTTTAGGGAATGTGTAGATACGCTTTCTTATATCCATAAATCTCATAGCCATATCCATAAAGTCAACTTCAGGATGTTCATACATAACCCACATAATCTTGGCAGCATCCATAGCAGAGCCACCACCGATAGCTATGATGCAGTCAGGTTCAAAGCTGTTGATAGCCTTAGTTCCTTCAATGGCACACTCTAAGGTAGGATCTGGTGCAACATTGAAGAAGGTTGTGTGTGTTATGCCAAGTTCATCAAGCTTGTCGGTAACGCACTTAGTGTAGCCATTCTTATATAAGAACTGGTCTGTAACAATAAATGCTTTCTTCTTGCCTAATACAGCCTTTACCTCGTTAAGTGCAACAGGAAGGCAGCCTTTCTTAAAGTATACCTTTTCAGGTGCTCTGAACCACAGCATATTTTCTCTCCTCTCAGCAACAGTCTTAATATTAATAAGGTGCTTTACACCTACATTTTCAGATACAGAGTTACCGCCCCACGAACCACAGCCAAGTGTGAGAGAAGGTGCTAACTTAAAGTTGTAAAGGTCACCGATACCGCCTTGTGAAGAAGGTGTATTAATAAGAATACGGCAGGTCTTCATAGCTTCCTCGAATCTGGAAAGCTTATCGTCTTCAGTTGCAGCATTAATATATATAGAAGAAGTATGACCAAATCCGCCATCAGCTATTAGACGCTCAGCTTTACTTATGGCATCATCAAAATCCTTTGCCTTATACATAGCAAGAACAGGAGATAACTTCTCGTGTGCGAATTCCTCTGAAAGGTCAACAGAAGTAACTTCACCAATGAGAATCTTTGTGCTTTCAGGTACTTCTATGCCGGAAAGCTTTCCGATATTATAAGCACTCTGACCGACAATCTTGGCATTTAACGAGCCATTGATAATGATAGTCTTTCTTACCTTATCAAGCTCGGTCTTATTAAGGAAGTGACAGCCGCGTTTAGTGAATTCTTCTTTAACCTGCTTGTATACAGAAGAGTCAACAATAACTGACTGTTCAGAAGCACATATCATACCATTATCAAATGTCTTAGAATGGATAATAGAGTTGACTGCAAGTATAACATCGGCAGTGCTGTCAATAATAGCCGGAGTGTTACCAGCACCTACGCCAAGTGCAGGCTTTCCAGATGAATAAGCTGCCTTAACCATACCAGGACCACCAGTTGCAAGTATAATGTCGGCTTCTTTCATAAGAGTGTTGGTAAGTTCAAGGCTTGGAACATCAACCCAGCCGATTATGCCTTCTGGAGCACCGGCAGCAACAGCAGCCTCAAGTACAACCTTAGCAGCAGCTATGGTGCTTTCCTTAGCACGGGGATGTGGACTTATGATAATGCCGTTACGTGTCTTTAATGAAATAAGAGTCTTGAATATAGCAGTAGAAGTTGGATTAGTTGTAGGAATAACAGCGGCAACAACACCGATAGGCTCTGCGATCTTCTTAATGCCATAGGCTTTATCTTCCTCAATAACACCGCAGGTCTTTGTATCGCGGTATGCGTTGTAAATGTATTCAGCGGCATAGTGATTTTTGATTACCTTGTCTTCAACAATTCCCATACCAGTTTCTTTAACAGCCATCTTGGCAAGAGGTATTCTTGCTTTATTAGCGGCAAGGGCGGCAGCAGTAAATATCTTGTCAACCTGTTCCTGTGAATATGTCGAAAAGATGCGCTGTGCCTCTTTTACAGAGCTTATAAGCTCTTCAAGAGACTGGATGTTGTCAACTACTAAAGATTTTTCATTGTTCATAATTAGTTCCCCTTTTCTTAGATAATCATACATATACTTTGTTAGTGATGTATAGTGTTACGCGAAGTAACTATCTTAATAAAAATAAGATTGATAATTAATTAACAATCATTACGGTCATACTTTAACACTTATATATGCAGATGTCAATAAATTATTGCTGTTTTATAGAAAGTTTAGAAGTTAATAATTTATCAGTTCCCAATTTAGATATGGATAATCAGGTATTGGGAGTCTAAAGGCTGAAAATATAAGTTGACAGTGCAAAAATTGATGTTACAATAGTTGCGGATACAACAATTGGAGGTGCATTTTAATGCTTAAAAGAATATTTTCTTATATGAAACAGTATAAGAAATATGCCTGTCTGGCACTTTTATGTATTGCTGTTGAGGCAGTGCTTGAACTTATGGTGCCTATGATTATGGCTGATTTAATTGATAATGGTGTTGCTAATGGCGACACAGCTTATATTTATACTAAGGGCTTGCAGATGGCTGGATGTGCTGTGCTGGCACTTATCCTTGGCATTGGAAGTGCAAGATTTTCAGCACTTGCAGGACAGGGACTTGGCGCTAATATAAGGCAGGCAGAATATGAGAAATTACAATCATATTCATTTGCCAATATCGACCATTTCAGGGTTTCTTCGCTGGTTACACGTCTGACAAGTGATGTTACGAATATACAGAATTCGGTATCAACAGGTATGAGACCATTTGGCAGAAGTCCGGTTATGCTTATATTTGCATCATCAGTGGCATTTACAATTAACAGAACGCTTGCACTTGTATTCTTTGTGGCACTGCCTATACTTGCCGTTCTTCTCATAATTATTATTATGAATGTCCGTCCACTTTATGGACGTATGCAGAATGCGATAGATTTAGTCAACAGAAGTATTCAGGAAAATCTTACTGCGATAAGAGTAGTTAAAGCATATGTAAGAGGTGATTACGAGGTTTCTAAGTTTGAGGAAGTTAATGCTAATCTTAAGAAAGAGTCAGAGAAAGCATTCGGTATAGCAGTTCTTAATATGCCAGCTATGCAGTTTGTTATGTATGGAACGATTATATCAATTCTCTTTATCGGCGGACATCTTATTAATGCAGGACAGTTAAAGATTGGTGAGCTTACAAGCTTTTTAAGTTATGTTCTTCTTATACTTAATTCACTTATGATGATGTCAAATGTATTTCTTATGATGACACGTTCTTTAGCCTCAGCTTCAAGAATTGTCGAAGTTCTTGATGAAAAAATAGACATAACAGATGAACAGGCAGAGGATATAAGTGTTAAAAAGGGTTCAATTGAGTTTGACCACGTATGGTTTAAATACAAGGAAGAGGCAAAAGAATATGTTCTTTCTGATGTTTCATTTAATATAGAAGCAGGACAGACTATTGGAATAATAGGACAGACGGGTTCAGCCAAGACAACGCTTGTATCACTTATTCCAAGATTATACGATGCAACCAAAGGAACGGTGAGAATAGACGGAATAGATGTAAAAAAATATCCTATGAGACATTTAAGGGATGCTATTGCAGTTGTATTGCAGAAGAACACTTTATTCTCAGGCTCACTGCTTTCTAACCTCTACTGGGGTAATGAGAATGCTTCTATGGAGGAGATAAATGAAGCCTGCCATATTGCCTGTGTAGATGAATTCTTAGACAGACTTCCACAGGGGTATGATACTGATATGGGACAGGGCGGTGTCAATGTATCAGGTGGACAGAAGCAGAGAATATGTATTGCGAGAGCTATATTAAAAAAGCCAAAGGTGCTTATTCTTGATGACTCAACAAGTGCGGTAGATACAGCGACAGAAGCTAAGATAAGAGAGGGGCTTGCTAAGAAGCTTCCTGATATGACCAAGATTGTAATAGCACAGAGAATATCTTCGGTAAAGCACGCTGACCAGATTATCATACTGGACAGGGGAAAGGTAGCTGCGATAGGCACACACGAAACACTTCTTGCCAATAACAGGATTTATCAGGAAATATATGAATCACAGAAGGAAGGGGTGGATTTATAATGGCTAAATATGTTGGATATAAAAGACCTAAAGATACCAAGAAGACATTGAAACAGTTATTCGTATATCTTGGACATTATAAATGGATGCTTATATTAGTAGCATTTCTTGTATTCATAAGTGCAGGAGCTAATGTTACAGGAACATATCTTATTAAGCCTGTTGTCAATAGATTTATTGTTCCGGGCAATATGACAGGACTTTTAAAGGCTGTTATAGCTATGGGCGTAATGTATGCGTGTGGAGCATTATCAACACTTGGATATAACCGCATTATGGTTAAAATGTCACAGAAGGTTATACAGGATATAAGAAATGATTTATTTAAGCATACACAGAAGCTCCCATTAAAATATTTCGATGCACATACACACGGCGAACTTATGAGCCGTTTTACTAATGATGTTGATACAGTTCAGGAAGCTATGAATAACAGTTTTGCTATGATAATACAGAGTTTTATTATGCTGTTTGGTACACTTACGATGATGATGGTATTAAGCATACGTCTTTCTATGATAGTTGTCGTATTTCTTATTATAATGTTCTTCTTTATCAAATTTAACAGTAAGCACAGTAAGAAATATTTTAACAGACAGCAGGAAGAACTCGGTAAAATCAATGGATTCGTTCAGGAGATGATGGCTGGACAGAAGGTTGAGAAGGTATTTAACCACGAGGAAAAGGATTACGGGAAATTCTGTGAAATGAATGAGAATTTTAGAAAAGAGTCAACTAATGCACTGGCATTTGCTGGAATGATGATTCCTACAATAGTAAGTCTTTCTTATCTTAATTATGCAATATCAGCCTGTGTTGGCGGTATATTTACATTAAAGGGACTTATGGATTTAGGTACGCTTTCGGCTTATCTTGTATATGTAAGACAAAGTGCAATGCCACTTAACCAGTTCACACAACAGGTTAATTTCCTGCTTTCAGCCTTATCAGGTGCAGAGCGTATATTTGATATGATGAACGAAGAACCTGAGGTTAATGAAGGCAGTGTTACATTATGTAATGTTACGAAAAATGAAGCTGGTGAACTGATGGAAGCTTCAGGTAATACAGGCATATACGCCTGGAAGGTTCCAGCGACGAAAGATAAAGCAGGCTATTTTGTAGAGTTAAAGGGAGATGTGCGATTTAAAGATGTTGTGTTTGGATATGTAAAAGAAAAGACTATTCTTAATGATGTAACTTTATATGCAAAGCCGGGACAGAAGATAGCATTTGTAGGCTCAACCGGTGCAGGAAAGACAACAATAGTTAATCTTATTAACAGATTTTATGATATCCAGTCAGGAACAATAACTTATGACGGAATAGACATTAAGGATATAAGTAAAGATGATTTAAGAAGGTCAATGGCAATGGTTATACAGGAAACACATCTGTTTACAGGAACTATTGCGGACAATATACGATATGGAAAGCTTGATGCAACAGATGAGGAAGTAAGGGAGGCAGCTGTAATAGCCAATGCAGATTCATTTATAAGAAGGCTTCCGGATGGTTATGATACAATGCTTTATTCCGATGGAAGCAATCTTTCACAGGGACAGCGCCAGCTTCTTGCAATTGCGAGGGCAGCAGTAGCCAAGCCTCCTGTACTTATTCTTGATGAGGCGACAAGCTCAGTAGATACAAGAACAGAAAGACTTATCGAGAATGGTATGGATGCAATAATGGAAGGCAGAACAGTATTCGTTATTGCACACAGATTGTCAACTGTAAGAAATTCCAAGGCGATTATGGTACTTGAGAAAGGACAGATTATTGAACGTGGAAGCCACGATGAGCTGATAGAGCAGAAAGGAAGATATTATCAGCTCTATACGGGACAGTTCGAGCTTGAATAAATCGGACATTAATATAGCTTGAATTATTGTAATTTGAAATAAATAAATAAAAAGAATATAATCAAAATATAAAAAATAGTTAAAGAGGTGTTGGTATTGAATAATCTGATTGAGTTTTTGAAGCAGGAAGGTGTTTCTGCACAGCTTGTAGAAGAAGTTCGGCATTATTCAGAAGAACATACTGTAGATGAAGCATTAAAAAAACGTATTCCTGTACCACATTTTCATTATTATGGCAATAAGGTATGGGAAGAGGCTCTTGCAGTGCTTCTGTGTGGCAGAAATCTTTTGCTGGCAGGAGAGAAGGCAACGGGAAAAAATGTGCTTGCACAGAATCTTGCAGCAGTTTTTGAACGTCCGGCATGGGATATTTCCTTCCATGTCAATATGGATGCGGCTGCGCTGATAGGTTCTGATACATTTCACGATGGCAGGGTTACATTCAGACCCGGACCGGTGTATTGCTGTGCACAAAGTGGCGGCTTTGGGATTCTCGATGAAATCAATATGGCAAGGAATGAAGCACTTGCAGTCTTACATTCTGTACTTGATTTCAGACGTGTAATTGATGTTCCAGGATATGACAGGATAGAGGTTGCAGATGATACACGTTTTATTGCTACGATGAATTATAATTATGCAGGTACAAGGGAATTAAATGAGGCACTTGCCTCAAGATTTGTAGTTATACAGATGCCGCCACTGGCAAAGGAAGATCTTGAGAGACTGTTAAAGGATCAGTTCCCTTCACTGGTTACTAAGTATAACAAACAGTTTGCACTTTTATTTAATGAACTTCAGAAAAAATGTGAAAATGGTGAACTTACAGAGAAAGCTTTGGATCTGCGTGGATTAATTGATGCTGTAAGTCTTATAAAAAAGGGTATTCCAATCAGGGATGCATTGGATCTTGGAATTACCAATAAGATATTTGACAGCTATGAAAAAGAGCTTATACGTGATGTCATAGCTTCAAGGTTTCCCTTAAAGCTGCATAATACGGAGGTGTTTGAATAATGCGTACCATTTCTTATACTGCTAAGGAAAGACGGGCTGCTAATCAGGTATGGAATGCGGCGGAACGCTATAATTTTGATCCATTGTTTCTGGCTGTTGAAACAGGGGATTTAGATTCAGATTTATATATGAATCTTATAATTGGACTGGCATATAAGTATTATGGTGAAAAGGCAATCAGCACTTTATTTGGTTATTGGAACGGAGATATCAGTCAGGCTATGCTGGATGATCTGACATGGCTTTATCTGGAACATGTACTGTATACAGAGGAAGCATTAAAACGTCCGTCTATGACTGATTTACGGGTTTATTATGGAAAGGCTTTTTTTGCAGGTGAATATAAGCTGTCGAGGCAGGAGTGGATGAGTAAAAACCGGCTTGTATATAATATGCAGTCAGCCAGATGGAGCAGTGTGTCAGGGAAAAAGAAGGTTCTGCTGACACCAAATGAACAAAAGCTGTATGCAGAACTGACACCACAGATAATGCCTGAAACAGACCGGTTGATAGATGCTGTGCTGGCAATTTATCGCAAATTTAATCTTTTTGATGGCGTAAAACATGAAAAAAAAGCGTTGCGACTGCATTTTACAGGGGCATTTGCCCGGATAATGACAAGAATAATGCCTGTCAGCTCTGTAAGAAATAATCATGTAATGGTTATGCGTTCTTCTGAGGCGGACAATATGACTGGTGAAGCAGCTTACAGTAAAAAGAAAGATAATATAGCATATAAGAAAGAAAATGATGACTGCTCTTATATTGAGAATTGTTTTGGAAGATCTGTTATATCAGAGCAGACTCTTATTAAAATAGAAAAAGAACTGTGTACAGGCAGTCATACAGGATGCCATTTATGGTTTACAGATGGAAAATATATAACAAAGAAAAATATACCGAAGGAATTTCTTCATTTAAGAGAACAGTCACAGCTGCAGGTTGAAAGAAATCATTCATATTATAATAAAAATGTACGGCTTTATGATAGTCTTATTGCACATATAGTCGAACAAATCCGTAATAGCGAATATATAAGTCAGAAGACAGATGTAATATCAGGTCAGAGAGGAAGGCTTGATACAACCAAAGTATGGCGTGCAGAATATATAGAAGATAACAGGATTTTTCACACATATGAAGATGATAATCAACCGTCCTTTACAGTGGATCTGCTTCTTGATGCATCTGCTTCAAGGCTTCAGTATCAGGAAATGCTTGCTGCGCAGGGAGTAATTATTTCCAAAAGCCTCGTGAAATGTAATATACCGGTCAGGGTAACAAGATTTTGCAGTGTTAGAGGATATACAGTTTTTCATATATTGAAGTCTTTTAGGGATAAGAAGTGCGACAATATTTTCAATTATTATGCTGCCGGTTGGAATCGTGATGGTCTTGCTTTTCGGGGAATTGGTAAAATCCTTGATATGAACCCGGGGGTGGCTGACAGGCATCTTGTGATTATTTTAACAGATGCTGCGCCTAATGACAGCCAGCGTATTCTGCCATCACAGGACAGCCCGTTTGGACATGATTATAGCGACGATATTTCTGTTAATGATGCAGCCGAAGAGGTACGTGCACTGCGTGCTAAAGGAATACATGTATCGGCCGTTTTTATGGGAAATGATGCGGCGGCCAATAGCGCAGAAAAGATTTATGGAAAAGAATTTACAAGAATACGTCGTATTGATGAGCTGGCAAAGGCGGCAGGAAGACTTATACAAAAAGAGATTCAGTCGTTGACAAGATAATTGCAAATGTGTATGTGATTAGGAATGGAGATAATAGGGTGTTGGTATTTTATATTTTTATATAATTGTGAAAATGTATATATACATAAAATGACAACTAATATAAAATAAAAAAACAAAAGAAATGGAGAATGTAATGTACTGTAAAAATTGCGGAATGAAACTGGAGAATGGGACTAAGTTCTGCGGCGGATGTGGAATGCCAGTCGATAATGAGATTTTTGAATTTACTGAAAAAACACTTGATTATATGGAGAGGACAATAATTAAGAAAAGAGGGTCATTATGAAAAGTAAGCAGAATGTAAGACATTACCTGTTTGACGTGGAAATGCTAAGACGAAGATTATTAAGACCATATTTTATAGAACTTGGACTGACAGTTGGACAGGGGCAGCCACGCATATTATATGAGTTAAGAAAATGTGATGGAATGAGCCAGAAAGAATTGTCAGATGCCTGCCTTATAGAGGTGACTACGATGTCAAGAACGCTTGACAGATTAGAGAGTATGGGACTTATTAAAAGACAGAATAATCCAGAGTGCAGGCGTTCGTGGATTATATCTTTAACAGAAGAAGGAAAGGAAAAAGCTGACAGGGTATCTGATATATTTGATATGGCTGAGGAAGTGTTCCGCAAAGGTATAGGCGAAGAAGAGCTTAACAGTATGTGTGCAACGCTTGAAAAGATAGAGAATAATCTTAATGAAGCTATAGAGGAGCAAAGCACGTAGGGGAATAATTAACAGGTAATAGTATCTGATAATAGTATTTA
>OOCT01001120.1_pt1 | contig 10141 bp, 7 predicted proteins | sample 1671851 | NCBI WGS metagenome assembly OOCT01 (sample SAMN06348199, study PRJEB24527) | human gut metagenome | biome: human gut; feature: ankylosing spondylitis patient; material: feces | host: Homo sapiens | place: China | collected 2015-10
GACTCAGAAGTCATTCTTTTGTCTCAGCGCTTGGCGCTCAAGTATAATACCATACGCCGGGCCAGATGTCAACACTTTTTTGCAAGTTTTTCAGGTTTTTTCGCGCCGACTCAAATCCGCTTCAACCTCTTGGATTCTTCAGGTAATTTCTTTTGTCTTTTATAATGTATTATATAAAGGGGTACAGTATAGACAATGACCTTTATTACCCTGCGGAAAGCACTACTTCCTTTGCGCAGATTGTCAAGAGGTTTCGTCTCAAATTTTGTTCCGGAAATTTTCCTCTATTTTTGGCGAAAGCTACAAAACACAAAATGTAGTGGTTCTTCCATTGACATATCACTAAATAGTGATATGATAGTATCAACGACCAATGAGAGTTGCGGGTGCCTCTTGTATCAGGAGACACCCGTTCACACTGTATACGCGAAACAGGAGGAGCGCTATGAAGATCATCAAACGCAACGGTGCGGAAGTGCCTTTTGATATTACCAAGATCATCACCGCTGTCACCAAGGCCAGCGATTCGGTAGGCGGCAAGGCCCGTCTCTCCCGGGAGCAGATCACTGACATCGCCGCAGCTGTGACCGACCAGTGTCAGGCACTCAACCGCGCTGTCAGCGTGGAAGAGGTACAGGATATGGTGGAAAACCAGCTCATGGACATCAAGGCCCATGACATCGCCCGCCACTATATCACCTACCGCTATATCCAGAGCCTCAAGCGCCAGACCAACACCACCGACGAGCGCATCCTGAGCCTTATCGAGTGCCAGAACGAGGAAGTCAAGCAGGAGAACGCCAACAAGAACCCCACCGTCAACAGCGTCCAGCGCGACTATATGGCCGGTGAGATCTCCAAAGACCTGACTGCCCGCCTGCTGCTGGACCCGGAGATCGTCAAGGCGCATCAGGAAGGCCTTATCCACTTCCACGACTCCGACTATTTTGCCCAGCACATGCACAACTGTGACCTTGTCAATCTGGACGACATGCTCCAGAACGGCACCGTCATCTCCGGCACCTATATTGAGAAGCCTCACAGCTTCTCCACCGCCTGCAACATCGCCACCCAGATCATTGCACAGGTGGCTTCCAACCAGTATGGCGGTCAGAGCATCAGCCTGACCCATCTTGCCCCCTTCGTGGACGTTTCCCGCAAGAAGATCGCTGCCGAGGTCGAGGCCGAGATGGAGGGTCTGGATGTCTCTGCCGAGCGCAAGCGTGAGATCGTGGAACGCCGCCTGCGCAGCGAGATCAACCGCGGCGTCCAGACCATCCAGTATCAGGTCGTCACCCTCATGACCACCAACGGTCAGGCCCCCTTCATCACCGTGTTCATGTATCTGGGCGAGGCTCGCAACGCGCAGGAGAAAGCCGACCTCGCCATCATCATCGAGGAGACCATCCGTCAGCGCTATCAGGGTGTGAAGAACGAGGCCGGTGTCTGGATCACCCCCGCCTTCCCCAAACTCATCTATGTGCTGGAAGAGGACAACATCCACCCCGGCGACCCCTACTACTACCTGACCGAGCTGGCTGCCAAGTGTACCGCCAAGCGGATGGTCCCCGACTACATCTCCGAGAAGAAGATGCTCGAGCTGAAGGTGGACAAAAACGGCGAGGGCCACTGCTACACCTGCATGGGCTGCCGCAGCTTCCTGACCCCCTATGTTGACCCCGAGACCGGCAAGCCCAAGTATTATGGCCGCTTCAATCAGGGCGTCGTGACCATCAATCTGGTGGACGTGGCCCTCAGCTCCGGCGGCAACTTTGATAAGTTCTGGAAGATATTCGACGAGCGTCTGGCCCTCTGCCACCGCGCTCTGCAGGCCCGCCACAAGCGCCTGCTGGGTACCCCCAGCGACGCCGCCCCCATCCTGTGGCAGTACGGCGCACTGGCCCGCCTCAAGAAGGGCGAGAAGATCGACAAGCTGCTCTTCGGCGGCTACTCCACTATCAGCCTCGGCTACGCCGGCCTGTATGAGTGCGTAAAGTATATGACCGGCAAGAGCCACACCGACGCCGGCGCAAAGCCCTTCGCCCTCAGCGTGATGCAGCACATGAACGACAAGTGTAACGAGTGGAAGAAGGCCGAGAACATGGACTACTCCCTCTATGGCACCCCGCTGGAATCCACCACCTACAAGTTCGCCAAGTGCCTGCAGAAGCGGTTCGGCATCGTCCCCGGCATCACCGACAAGAACTATATCACCAACAGCTACCACGTCCATGTCTCCGAGCACATCGATGCCTTCACCAAGCTGAAGTTTGAGAGCGAGTTCCAGAAGCTGTCTCCGGGCGGTGCCATCAGCTATGTGGAAGTCCCCAATATGCAGGACAATCTCGAGGCGGTCATGAGCGTGCTGCAGTTCATCTACGACAACATCATGTACGCCGAGTTGAACACCAAGTCCGACTACTGCCAGTGCTGCGGCTACGACGGCGAGATCAAGATTGTCGAGGACGACGGCAAGCTGGTGTGGGAATGCCCCAAGTGCGGCAACCGTGACCAGAACAAGCTGAATGTCGCCCGCCGCACCTGCGGCTATATCGGCACCCAGTTCTGGAACCAGGGCCGGACGCAGGAGATCAAGGATCGGGTGTTGCACTTGTGATCCTCTCAGGCGCTTCGCGCCAGCTCCCCCAGAGGGGGAGCCATTGGCAAGCTACCCAAGCACAAAAAATTGCAAGGCAAAGCAGCGTGCTCTGCTTTCAGGTCTGATTTATGAATTACGCGACTATTAAATATTACGACATTGCCAACGGGCCGGGCGTCCGCACCAGCGTCTTCGTTTCCGGCTGCCGCCACCACTGCCCCGGCTGCTTCAATGAGGTGGCATGGGATTTCGGCTATGGCCAGCCCTTCGACAAGCCCGTCCGCAACGAGGTGTTCGCCTCCTGCAAGCCGGACTATATCACGGGCCTCTCCCTGCTGGGCGGCGAGCCGATGGAGCCGGAGAACCAGCGGGAGCTGGTGACCTTTGTGCAAAATTTCAAAGCCCTTTACCCGAAGAAAACGGTCTGGTGCTACTCCGGCTACACCTGGGAGCAGCTGACCGGCAAAGTCCCCTGCCACGCGCGGTGCGAAGTCACCGATGAGCTGCTGAGTCTGCTGGATGTGCTGGTGGATGGCCGCTTTGTGGAGGCTGAGCACGACATCTCCCTCCGCTTCCGGGGCAGCCGGAACCAGCGTCTGCTGGATGTTCCCAAGTCCCTCGCCGCCGGGCAGCCGGTGTGGTGGCAGGACGAAAAAGTGTTCTCCACCCATACGATGGAACGATAAAACATAGCAATTCAACTTTTTAATGCAACAGCAACAGCGTTGAATTGCATATCGCAAATATGCTGTTATCCTGTTGCGTTATTTTCTTGGCTTGCGATAAAAAGCGCAGATTTTCCACAACGAGCCTCTCCGCTCGTGGAAGATCTGCGCCTTTTCTTATTCTCTGCTTCCCACCATATCCTCAATGGCCCGCAGGAACGCCATGCCATAGCGGGCGGCTTTCTTTTCGCCGACGCCGGTGATGTTCAAAAACTCATCCATGCTCAGGGGCTTGCTCTGGACCATTTCGCGGAGGGTAGCGTCGCTGAACACCATGTAGGCCGGAACATTCTGCTTCGCTGCAAGACGCTTGCGGAGGGCGTAGAGCGCGGCCAGCAGCTTCTCGTCTGCCTCGCTGAGGTCGCCGCCGGCAGCAGCACGGCGGGCCGACAGCCGCCGGGAGTTGGCCGCAGCCCTCTGCTTCGCGGCGGCAGCGCGCTGTTCCACCTCCTGCGCGTTCTGCTCGGCAAAGAGGCAGCAGGAACAGTTGCCGCACTTTTCAGGTGCGGCCTCGCCGAAATAGTTCAGCATGAACCGCCGCAGGCACTTCTGGGTGGTGGAGTAGAAGGTCATATACTTGAGCCGTTCTTCCGCCTTGCGGGCGGCCTCGGCCTTGACGTCGGCGGGCAGGCCGTTATCCGCCTCCATCTCTTTGTCGATGAAGAAGCGGATGGTTCGCACATCCGTACCGGAATAGAGCAGGATACAGCGGGACGGCAGACCGTCGCGGCCCGCGCGGCCCGCCTCCTGATAATAGCTCTCCAGATCCTTGGGCATATTGTAATGGATGACGAACCGGACGTTGGGCTTGTCGATGCCCATGCCGAAGGCGTTGGTCGCCACCATGATTTGAACGCGGTCGTAGAGGAAGTCGTCCTGATTCTTCCGGCGCACCTCGGCGTCCAGCTTGGCGTGGTAGGCCGCTGCCCGGATGCCCCGGCTCTGGAGCAGGTGGGCCGTCTCGTCCACCTGCTTTGTGGTGCTGCAATAGACGATGCCCGCGTTGTCGCCCTCCCGGAGCACAAGGTCCAGCAGCTCCTTCGGCTTCTGGCTGGGCAGGGCGCGGCGCGTCTCGAAGTAGAGGTTGGGCCGGTCGAAGCCGGTTGTCACCTCATAGGGCTGATGGAGCTCGAGGTGGCTGCGGATGTCGTCCCGCACCCTGGCCGTCGCCGTGGCCGTGAACGCGCCCACCACCGGGCGATTCGGCAGGCTGTCCACGAACTCCTTGATACGGAGATAGCTGGGGCGGAAGTCCTGCCCCCACTGGCTGATGCAGTGGGCCTCGTCCACCGTCACCATGCTGATGAGCTTTTCCTGCGCGAAGCGCTGGAAGCCCGGCATTTCCAGCCGCTCCGGGGCCACATAGATGATCTTATACCAGCCCTCCCGGGCGCGGCGGAGCATGAGGGCCTTCTGGTTGTCGGTGAGGCTGTTGTTGAGGAAGGCCGCCGCCACACCGGCCTGCACCAGCGCCCCCACCTGGTCTTTCATCAGGCTGACCAGCGGCGACACCACGATGGTGATGCCCGGCAGAAGCAGCGCCGGCACCTGATAGCAGATGGATTTGCCCGCGCCGGTGGGCATCACCGCCAGCACATCCTGCCCGGCCAGCAGCCGCCGGACGATGTCCTCCTGTCCGGGGCGGAAACTGTCGTAGCCAAAAACTTTTTTCAAGATAGAATGCGGGTCTGCCATGGGTGCCTCCTGCGTTTTTCAAATCTGTATCCGTATTATTATAGCACAGCCCGGCCCGAAATGGTATCAGATCGCTCTTCTGTCGTCGTTTTTGTCAGGTATTTGCTGGTGTTCCTAGCTTTTTGTGCGCGAAAATGCTATAATAAGAATACATATCTCCATCTCCGGCCCATTTTGTTCTGAACATGGCCGGGCAAGCACGATAAGGAGCTTATTTTTATGCAACAGAAACTCATTACTTTTGCCGTCCCGTGCTACAACTCGGCGGCATATATGCGCCACTGCATCGAAACGCTGCTCTCCGCCGGGGAGCAGGCTGAGATCATCCTCGTGGACGACGGTTCCGTGAAGGACGAGACCCCGGCCATCTGCGACGAGTACGCTACCAAGTACCCCACCATCGTCAAGGCCATCCATCAGGAGAACAGCGGCCACGGCGAGGGCGTCAACCAAGGCATCCGCAACGCCACCGGCCTCTACTACAAGGTCGTGGACAGCGACGACTGGCTGGACACCGACGCCCTCCAGAAGGTGCTGGCCCGCCTGCACACCCTCGTGACCCGCGGCACCGCCCCCGACCTCATGATCTGCAACTATGTCTACGAGCACACCGAGGACGGCACCAGCCACACTGTGCGGTACACCAACATCTTCCCGCAGGAGCGTCTGTTCACCTGGATGCACGTCGGCCACTTCCGCCCCGACCAGAACCTGCTGATGCACTCGGTCATGTACCGCACTGAGGTGCTGCGCAAGTGCGGCATGGTGCTGCCCAAGCATACCTTCTACGTGGACAACATCTTCGTCTACCAGCCTCTGCCTTTCGTCAAGACCATGTATTATATGGACCTCGACCTCTACCGCTACTTCATCGGCCGTGCCGACCAGAGTGTCAACGAGAGCGTCATGGTCAAGCGCGTGGACCAGCAGCTCCGCGTCACCAAGCATATGATCGACTGTCAGGACCTCGACGCCCTCAAGGGCGAGAAGAAACTGCGGGCCTATATGCTCCACTACCTCTCCATGATGATGGCCGTCAGCGACATCTTCCTGCTGCTGGACGGCAGCGCCGAGGCCAAAGAAAAGCAGAAGGGCCTGTGGCAGTATCTGCGCGAACACACCAGCGCCGCAGTCTACCGCTCCATCCGCTTCGGCTTTGGCGGCGTGACCAACCTGCCCTTCCCCAAGGGCGACGCCATCGTGGTGGGTGGCTACCGCATCGCACGGAAGATCTTCAAGTTCAACTAAATTCACGATTGTTGCATACAACAGGACCGCTGCCTGCGCAGCGGCCCTGTTTTTTTGCCTTTTTCGGCCATTTATTAAGGAATCTTCAATTTTGTTGCCTGAAAGGATGTTGCTTTTTAGATAGTGGGATAGTATAATTCATTACTGTGCTGTGTTTTTGGGCTTTTGGCAAGCAGCAAGGAAACACGCTTGACTGAGAAAAAGGAGGAAAGGGCGGCTGTGCGTCGGTATCGTGCTGCTGCCCGCAATATCGCATGGAACAGCTTCTCATCTGCCTTTCCGTGGCGCTTATCGCAGGTCTTTTGATGTCGCGCCTCGCAAAGGCGATCCATTTGCCGGCGGTCACATCTTATCTGCTGGCAGGCCTGCTGCTGGGGCCTTTCTTTCTGGGGCGTCTGGGCCTGAGTAATTTTGGCATCGGCTTCGGCACCCTCGAGCAGGTGGACAGCCTGTCCATCATCACCCAGGGGGCGCTGGGCTTCATCGCCTTCGTCATCGGCAACGAGTTCCGTCTCTCGGCTCTTGAGAGCATGGGCAAACAAGCCATCACGGTCGGCATTTTACAGGCCGTCATGACCACCGCCCTCGTGGATGCGGCGCTGGTCATCCTGCACTTCATCCGGCCCGACATCATCTCCATGGCCTCGGCCATCACGCTGGGTGCTATCGCAGCAGCGACGGCCCCTGCCGCCACCCTGATGGTCGTCAAGCAGTACAAGGCCGACGGCCCCCTCACCCGCCTGCTGCTGATGGTGGTCGCCATCGACGACGCCGTGGGCCTCGTGCTCTTCTCCGCCTCCTTCGGCATTGCCAACGCCCTCGAGCAGGGCCGCATCGACGCCATCAGTGTTCTGGTAGAGCCGGTGGTGGAGATCGTCTTCTCGCTGGGTCTGGGCGCTGCGGCGGGCTTCGCGCTCAACAGCTGGAAATTTATTTTCACTCCCGCTCCAAGCGCATGAGCCTTTCCGTGGCCTTCGTGCTGCTGACGGTGGGCCTGTCCATGGTCACCTTCGACATCGGGCCGCTGCACTGCGGCTTCTCGCTGCTGCTGGTCTGCATGATGACCGGTACGGTGTTCTGCAACATCTGCCCCACTTCTGATGAACTGATGGACCGCCTCGACCGCTGGGTGTCGCCGGTGAACATCCTCTTCTTCGTGCTCAGCGGTGCAGAGCTGGATCTGAACATCCTCTCCGACCCGCTGGTGCTCCTCATCGGCGTGGTGTACATCGCCTTCCGCTCTCTGGGCAAAATTTCCGGCGCCTTTGTCAGCGGCCGGGCCACCCACTGCAGCCACAACATCCAGAAGTACCTCGGCATCACCCTGCTGCCGCAGGCTGGCGTGGCGCTGGGCATGGCAGCCGAGGCCGCTGAGCTTTCCGACGGCCACATGGTGCGCAACGTCGTGCTCTTCTCGGTGCTGGTGTATGAGCTGGTAGGCCCCACCCTCACCAAGCTGGCGCTGACCGCCGCCGGCGAGATCATCCCCGAGGGCCGCACCAATGCCCGTATGGCCAACAAGCCCGAGTTCCCGGTCTCCCTCGACTAAGTCTTCCTATGACAAACGGCACTCCGAACTGCTTCGGAGTGCCGTTTACTGTATCTTTTGGTCGAATTATATGTTATAATCGTCTCACGGTCCTTACCGACCCAATTTCATTGGGAAGGGAGGTGTGTCCTATGCACGAGATGTTGTCTTTCATGGTATCTGTCGCAGCTGGTGTGACTTCTAATCTCATCAGCAAGTGGCTTGACAGAATGCTGAACAAGGACTGTAAGCACTAAAAAGAAGACCCCTTCTTTGGAGCTGCAACTCCAGGAAGGGGTTTTCTTCTTTTGGTGTGAATTCTATGCACGAATTCATTGTCTTTCTGTCTTTATTATATGCGATAGTACAGAAAAGTCAAGCATTCACTTCAAAATAACTTCACCATTCTCAGCATCCACCGTCAGGCTGCCGCCCGCTTTCAGGGTGCCGTCGATGATGCTCTCGGCGGCGGGGTCCTCCACAGCTTTGCGGATGACGCGGCGCAGGTCGCGGGCGCCGAACTTGCCGCCCTGACTCCTGGCCACGAGGGCAGAGAGAGCCGCCGGAGTGTAGCTGTAAGCGATGCCCTTGGCTTCCATGCTGGGCTTGTACTCATCCAGCATGAGAGCCGCGATGCCTTCCAGCGTCTGCTGGCTCAGCGGCTTGAAGGCGATGACCTCATCCACACGGCCAAGGAACTCAGGCCGCAGGAACTGGCTCAGAGCCTTGCGGGTCTTTTCCTCACTCAGCTGTTCCTCACTCTTGTTGAAGCCGAGGCCGGAGGTCGTCTTGTCGCTGCTGCCGGCGTTGGAGGTCATGCAGATGACCGTATTGGAGAAGTCCACCGTCCGGCCCTGTGCATCGTTTATCTTGCCCTCGTCGAGGATCTGGAGCAGGATGTTCATAACGTCGGGGTGGGCCTTTTCGATCTCATCGAACAGCACCACGCTGTAGGGGCGGCGGCGCACCTTTTCGGTGAGCTGGCCGGCCTCTTCGTAGCCCACATAGCCCGGAGGCGAACCGATCATGCGGGACACCGCATATTTCTCCATATACTCGCTCATGTCGAGACGGATGAGCGGGTCGGGGCCGTCGAAGAGCTGGTTTGCCAGCTGCTTGACCAGCTCCGTCTTGCCGACGCCGGTGGGGCCGACGAAGATAAAGCTTGCGGGACGGCGGCGGCCCGACAGGTCGGCGCGGCTCCGCTTAACGGCCTGTGCCACCAGATGGACGGCCTCGTCCTGACCGATGATCTTCTTTTTCAGCTCGGCTTCCAGCCCGGCCAGTTTGACGAACTCCGTCTCCTGGATCTTCACCGCCGGGATGCCCGTCCACAGCTCAATGACCTTTGCCACATCGTCCATGGTCACTTTTATCTCGCTGGCAGCAGCCTGCTTTGCGGGCAGCTCTGCCTCGAGCTTGGCGATGCGGGTCTTCCGCTGGGCCACCTGCTCATAGTCGATGGCCTCATTGACGTCGGAGGACTCCATGTCTGCCTCTTCCTGCCTGAGGCCGTCCAGCTCCTTCTGCATCTCGAGATACTCCGAGATGACCGGGTGGGCGAGATTGCAGCAGGCGCAGGCTTCGTCCAGCAGGTCGATGGCCTTATCGGGCAGGTAGCGGTCCGTGATATACCGCTCACTGAGGGTGACGATGGCGCTCAGCACATCGGCATCCACCTGCACATGGTGGTGCTCCTCGTAATACTTCTTGATGCCGTTCATGACGGCCAGCGTATCGGCCACGCTGGGCTCTTCCACACGGACGGGCTGGAAGCGGCGCTCAAGGGCCTGGTCCTTCTCGATATACTTGCGGTACTCGTTGAAGGTGGTGGCGCCGATGACCTGTATCTCACCGCGGGAGAGGGCAGGCTTGAGGATGTTGCCCGCGTTCATGGCACCCTCGCTCTCACCGGCGGAGGTGATGGTGTGGATCTCGTCAATGAACAGGATGATGTTGCCAGCGGCCTTGACCTCGCTCAGCAGACCCTTGACCCGCTGCTCGAACTGGCCGCGGAACTGGGTGCCGGCCACGAGGCTGGTCAGATCCAGCAGGAAGATCTCCTTATCCTTCAGACCCACAGGGACATTGCCCTTGGCGATGCGCTCCGCGATGCCCTCGGCGATGGCCGTCTTGCCGACGCCCGCCTCACCGATGAGGCAGGGGTTGTTCTTCTGGCGGCGGCTCAAGATCTGGATAGTGCGGTAAATCTCGCGGTCGCGGCCCACGATGTCGTCGAGCTTGCCCTCCCGGGCTTTGCGGGTCAGGTTCTCACAGTAGGTGTCGAGGAATTTGCGGCGGGGCGGCTTTTTGCCGTTCTTCTGGGCCTTTTTGCTGTTTCCGGCA
>OOCT01001143.1_pt1 | contig 9877 bp, 9 predicted proteins | sample 1671851 | NCBI WGS metagenome assembly OOCT01 (sample SAMN06348199, study PRJEB24527) | human gut metagenome | biome: human gut; feature: ankylosing spondylitis patient; material: feces | host: Homo sapiens | place: China | collected 2015-10
TGCTGCTGGAGGCCCTACGCCGGGCGGGCGCCACCTTCGCCGACGAGGGGGCGGCGGAGTGTCCGGGAGACCCTATCACCAAGGCGGATCTGTTCGCCCTGGGCCTCACCGGCGGAACCGACAGCGCCGCGAAGCGCCGGGCGCTGCTGAAGCAGCTGGACCTGCCGGAGCACCTGACGCCCAACGGCATGTTAGAGGCGTTGAACCTGTTATACAGCCGGGAGGAGTTCCTTTCCCGAATGGTGAAAACTCAGTAAAAAGCGGGAGGAAGCCGGGCCATCGACAGGGTTCGACAGCATTCCCCCAAACGGCAGTGCTACAATTTTTTTGTTCGTGTGTGACAACAGACAGAAGGAGGAAATCGAGGTGCGGGCCTTCCTGGTAGGAAGAAGGCCGTGCCGCGGCGTACCGGTGGACTACTTTCTGCTGGTGGAGGAGTGGGACGCCCTCTGGGAGTGCTACGGCATCCGCGTGGAGAGCGGCGGGGAGCGGACGGAGATCCCAGGGATCACCGCCTCGCAGTCTGGGATCCTGTCGCTGCTGTCCAAGCTGATGCGGGGGAGCGTGACGCCCGTCGCGGCGCGGGATGTGGTGGAGGACTGGTTGCTGGAATAGCGTGCAGTCCGGCCGTAAAAAGGAGTCCGGAGAGGATGCAGGGTGTGCATTCTCTCCGGACTCTTTTTACAAATTTCAGGGCGCTTTTGCCAACGCCGCCAGAACGGCGGACAGGAGCGGGCACAGGACCAGTCCCGCCGCCAGCAGCCGTCCCCGGCGGGAAGCGAACGTCACGCCCTTCCGTCCCGCCCGTTCCGCCAGCAGCCCCATGGGGAGGGACAGCAGATAGATGCATCCCCAGAAGGCCCAGCCGTAGTGCCCGTGTCCCATGGCCGCTCCCGCCGGGTGGGGCCCCAGAACCAGCCCCATCAAAAATCCAATGAGAAAATAGGCGCAGGTGGTGACGGAAAGCCGGTACCGCCCCAGCAGCGCTGTCAGGGCAGAGAGGGCCATGGCCCACCAGAAGAGACCGCTGCTGAGGAGCCAGCCGTAGAGATAACTCTCCCCGCCGCTGGGTCGCTCCCACAGCAGCCAGCCCAGCAGGGAACTGCCCTCCAGGGGGCACCAGAGGATGCGGCCCAGCAGGTAAAAGACAAGATACCCCGCAGTTACCGCCAGAGCCGCCAGGACCCGGGGACGCCAGCGGCTCCAGGACCACAGGGGTGGAACTGCCTCTGCCGCCGGAGCGTCCGCCCCCTCTGATGGGAGCAGCAGGTCCACCGTGGTGCCGAAGAGCTCCGCCAGGCGGAAGAGGTTCTCCGTGCTGGGGGCGCTCTGGCCGGACTCCCATTTGGTAACCGCCTGGCGGCTGACATCCATCCGGCGGGCCAGAGCCTCCTGGGACAAGCCTGCCCGCCGGCGGTGTTCCCTGATCCGCTGACCCAGCGTGGTCATGGACACACCTCCTTTCAGACTTTATGCTACCAGAATTCAACTCCTTTGACCACCAACTATCCGGCAACAATCGGTTGCGGCGGCGGAAAAGGGCAGCTTTACCGCTTCAGCAGCCGCCGTAGAGAAGCGGCGTCCAGCAGGTTCACCGTATGGAAGGCACCGCCGTAAAACACGGCGTAGTTGTTGAACACGCAGGGAAGAGCCTTGGCCTTCTCCAATGTGTCTACAGGCACCAGAGAATACGGAGCCCCGGCCTCTCCACACACCTGCCGGATGATCTCCAGGCTGTTGACCGCATAGGGACACTGGTCACTGTAATAAATCGTCAGCGCCTTTTCCTCGATGGTCCCCGCCCTGGCTTGGTCCGTAAAGCGGGGGAGGGTACCGTCGAAGGATCGGGCCAGCAGGGTGTAGCCATAGCCCGTTTCATCCACCGTCTCAAAGCCGTACTTCCGGGCGAAGGACTGGTCGGAGAGCCAGGCCTTCTGTTTTTCCGCCCCCAGCATGCAGATGCCGGATTTTCCCCGGTCCCGGGCGTCCGCCAGGCAGTGCTCCATCAGTGCCCGGCCGTACCCCTTGTCCTTGTATGCACCGGCCACCCAGAGGCAGTAGAGGTACAGATAGTTGTCCCCCTCTACAGGGACCCAGGCGGTCTCCAAAGGGGCGTACTCGATAAAGACCTTTTCCTTGACATCCAGTTTCCGGAAGACGTGCCCCTCCGGCAGGCGGTCCACCAGCCACCGGCGTTTAGCCTCCACGCCGGGGTGGGGCTTTTTGCTGCGGATGATGCAGCACAGGTGCTGATCGGCGATGTTTTCCGCCGTCAGATCGATGAATCCCGGTTCCATACAGACGCTCTCTTTCCGCCGGAGACGCCGGCCTTTTTTTCGTATCGTACCAGATCCGGCGGAAGAACGCAACTGTCCTGCCGGTTCGCCAAAGGCGCTGCCAGCGGCAGGTTTATCTTATGATGCGGTGCCGGCGCATCCCGCTTTTGGGCATTGAGGAGAGGTCAATCTCCGTTTTGTGAATATGTGATCGCTTTTGACATATTCCCGCATACAGACAAGTTTTTGCTGTCCCCATGCCGCCAATGGCCGTCTAAAACAACGTATTGCATTTCCCCGTCAGATTTTGTATAATAAATATCCTAACGTGTACGCATACCAACGATACACTGCGCGAGAGGGAGGAATGACAGCGCATGGCAGAGGAGATCAAGCTGACGCAGGACGAGGCGCCGGAGAGCCGGAACTTTATTCACGCTTTCATCGAGGAGGACATCGGCCCCGGCGGCCAGTTTGAGGGGATGACCGTCCACACCCGGTTCCCGCCGGAGCCCAACGGCTACCTGCACATCGGGCACTGCAAGGCGCTGACCATCGACTTCGGCACGGCGGAGAAGTTCGGCGGCCTGTGCAACCTGCGGATGGATGACACGAACCCCACCAAGGAGGACGAGGAATTCGTAGACGCCATTCAGCAGGATATTCACTGGCTGGGCTTTGACTGGGGCGACCGGTTCTTCTACGGCTCGGATTACTTTGACGAGGATTATCGTCAGGCGGTGGGCCTCATCAAGAAGGGCCTGGCTTATGTCTGCGAGCTGACGCCGGAGCAGTTCAAGGAGTACCGTGGAGATACCACTACTCCGGCCCGCTCCCCCTGGCGGGACCGGCCCATCGAGGAGAGCCTGGACCTGTTCGAGCGGATGAAGAACGGCGAGTTCCCGGAGGGCAAGTACACCCTGCGGGCCAAGATCGATCTGGCCAGCGGAAACTTCAACATGCGGGACCCCGTGCTCTACCGGATCAACTACCTGCCCCATCACCGCCAGGGGAACAAGTGGTGCATCTATCCCATGTACGACTTCGCCCACCCCATCCAGGACGCGCTGGAGGGCATCACCCACTCCCTCTGCTCCCTGGAGTTTGAAAACCACCGGCCCCTTTACAACTGGGTGGTAGAGCACTGTGACCTGCCCAGCCATCCCCGGCAAATCGAGTTTGCCCGCCTGGGCATCGACCACACGGTGCTCTCCAAGCGCAAGCTCCGCAAGCTGGTGGAGGAGGGGAGGGTCTCCGGCTGGGACGATCCCCGGATGCCCACGCTCTGCGGCCTGCGCCGCCGGGGCTATACGCCCCGGTCTATCCGGAACTTCTGTGAGCGCATCGGTGTGGCAAAGTCTGCCAACGTGGTGGAATACGGCTTCCTGGAGCACTGCCTGCGGGAGGACCTGAACGAGACCGCCCAGCGGACCATGGCGGTGATCCGGCCCATCAGGCTGACCATCACCAACTATCCGGAGGGGAAAAGCGAGACCGTTACCGTGGAGAACAACCCCCTGGACCCCGCCGCCGGCACCCGGGAGATCGCCTTCTCCCGCAACCTCTGGATCGAGTCCGACGATTTCCTGGAGACCCCGGTGCCCAAGTACAAGCGGCTCTACCCCAATGGACCGGAGTGCCGCCTGAAAGGGGCCTATCTCATCCGCTGCACCGGCTGCGTGAAGGACGAGAACGGCAGCGTCACCGAGGTGCTGGCGGAGTACGACCCGGAGAGCCGGGGCGGCGACCCCGCTGACGGCCGGAAGGTGAGGGGTGCCACCATCCATTGGGTGGATGCCGCCACCGCCATCGACGCGGAGGTGCGGCTGTACGACAACCTGTTCACCGACGCGGACCCGGACGCCGCCGACAAGAACTTCCTGGAGTGCCTGAACCCCAACTCCCTGGAGGTCCTCACCGGCTGCAAGGTGGAGCCTTCCCTGGCGGATGCCGCAGCTCCCGCCAGCTTCCAGTTCATGCGCCTGGGCTACTTCTGCCTGGACAGCAAGGACTCCAAGCCCGGCCATCTGGTGTTCAACCGATCTGTGAGCTTGAAGGACAGCTTCAAGAAATAAGCATACAAAAAGACCGCCGAAGGGCGGTCTTTTTGTATGCGCTTCTCACAGCGGGATCTCCCGGTCCAGCTTGTAGAAGGTGAAGGACCCGTTCCCCAGCAGCGTCCCCGCCTGGTCCCGGATCTCCACCTCGTAAAAGCAGAGAGTTCGGCCGGGCTTGGTCTCCCGGGCCTCTGCCACCAGATGGTCCCCCAGCTTGGCGCTGCGGAGAAAGTTGTAGGAGGCGTTCACCGTCACGGCATAATATCCGTGGGAGGCCATGGCGGAGCCGCAGGCCGTGTCTGCCAGGGAGAAGTAGCAGCCCCCGTGGGCAACCCCCACAGGGTTGGCGTCCTCCGCCGTGATGTCCTTTACCGCCCGGGCGTAGCCGGGGCCGATCTCCTCCACAAAGATCCCCAGCCGCTGGGCGAAGGGGTTGGAGCTGTTCCGGGTGTCTCTGAGCTTTTTGTAGTCCATGTGTGCGGTCTCCTCGTTTTTGATGACTTGCTTTCAGCTTACTCCGAACTTGTGAAAAGGTCAATTTTTTTCCTCCTTTTTTCAGTGGAAATTCAGAAATCCATGATAGACTGCCTCCATCTTGACGGAAAGGATTTGCTGCAATGAAACGAATTGCTTCTCTCTTGCTGGGGCTGGCGATGGCTGCGGCCGCGCTTTCTGGCTGCGGCGCGCAGGGCCGCGAGACGGCCGCGCAGGAATTTCCGGACGCTGTTTCCATCGTCCTCTCGGATGACGGCATTATTGTGGACGGGAAGGCGGTCTCCACAGACGAGTCAGCCGCCGTCCACACGGCCCATGACATTGTCTGCTATGAATCCGGCCGCGACTTCACCTACGGCGAGGGCACGGAGGCCGACGAACACACCGCCGAAGAGGCGGAGGCCCACACGGTGGTCCACATCACACAACCCGGCACCTACGCCCTCAGCGGCACCCTGTCCGCAGGACAGATCGCTGTGGACCTGGGGGAGGACGCGGAGGACGACCCGGCGGCAGTGGTGACGCTGATCCTGAACGGCGTGGACATCACCTGCACTGTGGCCCCGGCGGTGATTTTCTATAACGTCTATGAGTGCGGCAGCACAGACGAGGACACCGCCTCGGAGACCGTGGACACCTCCGCCGCCGGTGCCAACGTGCTGATTGCTGACGGTACTATCAACAACGTCACCGGCTCCTATGTGGCCCGGATCTACGACCCGGACAGCGTGGTGCTCAGCGAGGACGGAATGACCGTGGAGGACAGCGAGAAGCTCCACAAATACGACGGCGCATTTTACTCCAAGATGTCCATGAATGTGGACGGGGGTGAGGCCGGCACTGGTGTGCTGAACATCACCGCCGACAATGAGGGGCTGGACACGGAGCTGCACCTCACCATCAACGGCGGCACCATCAACATCACCTCCGGCAATGACGGCATCAACACCAATGAGGACAATGTATCCGTCACCACTGTCAACGGCGGTTCCGTGAACATTCAGGTCACCGGCGAGACCGGCGAAGGCGACGGCATCGACTCCAACGGCTGGCTGGTAATCAACGGCGGCGCCGTCACCGCCGCGGCCTGCTCCGACAGCGGGGACGCGGGTATCGACGCCACCATGGGCATCACCATCAACGGCGGCACAGTAGCGGCCTCCGGCAATATGTATGACCAAATCGACGGCGGGGCCCAGAACTATGTGGTGTTCTCCTTTGCATCCCGGCAGAACGGCGGCCAGACCTATACCCTGCAAAACGCCGACGGGGAGACTGTGGGCACCTGGACGCCGGCAAACGACTTCACCTGTCTGGTGGTGTCCTCCCCGGACCTGACGGCAGGGGACTACACCCTGTGGCAGGGAGACACCCAACTGGCCGGCACCATGTCCGACGGCGTGGGCAGCCCCGGCGGCGGTCGGCACATGGGCGGTGAGGCGCCTCCCGCGGACTTGGATCCCTGGCAGGCGCCGGAGAGCGAGGTGCCGGAGAACGCTGGCAGTGAAGTTCCGGACGATCCCCCTGAGCGCCCGGATGGGGAAATGGAGCCTGACGGTAGGGAATCTCCCGCAGGCGGCCGCAGCCCCGGCGGCGGAGAGGGCGGCCAGAGCGCCGCGGGCCTGTCCAAGACGTTCACTTTGTCGGATGGCGGGAGCTTCTTTAACGGGCTCTCACCGACGGAGACAACAGAAGCCTCTGAGACGTAAAGACAGCGGGGCTGGTTTCCCGGCCCCGCCTGCTCATATATTTTTTTTGATGGTGTTGATGGCGCCCTTCTCCAGCCGGCTCACCTGAGCCTGGGAGATGCCGACCTCCGCGCTGACCTCCATCTGGGTCTTTCCCTCGTAGAACCGCAGGGAGAGGATGCGCCGCTCCCGGTCATCCAGCCGCTTCATGGCCTCTTTCAGGGCGATGCGGTCCGTCCAGGCCTCGTCGGTGTTCCGGGTGTCGCTGACCTGGTCCATGACGCAGATGGCGTCGCCGCCGTCGGAGTATACCGGCTCGTACAGCGACACGGGATCTACGATGGCGTCCATGGCGAAGACCACTTCCTCCCGGGGGATGCCCAGCTCCTGGGCGATCTGTTCCACCGTGGGCTCCCGCTGGTTTTCCGCCAGGTACTTGTCCCGGACCTGCAGGACTTTATAGGCCGTGTCCCGCATGGAGCGGGACACCCGGATGGCGCTGTTGTCCCGGAGATATCGGCGGATCTCGCCGATGATCATGGGCACGCCGTAGGTGGAAAACCGCACCGGCTGATTGATGTCAAAGTTGTCGATGGCCTTGATGAGCCCCACGCAGCCCACCTGAAACAGGTCGTCGGCGTTCTCGCCCCGGCCGGCGAAGAGCTGGATGACGGAGAGCACCAGCCGCAGATTTCCCTCGATCAGTTCCCGGCGGGCCTCCTGGTCCCCGGCCTTGGTGCGGCGCAGGAGTTCCATGGTCTCCTCGTTTTTCAACACCTTCAGCTTTGCCGTGTTGACGCCCGCGATCTCCACCTTGCCCTGCATGGCTGTGCCCCCTCAAAACCTGAAACTTCATGAGTTCAGTATGGCCGGAGGGCTTTTTTCCTATACTGGAAGCTTTTGTCGCTTTCTGCCCGTCTGCATAAAACAGTGTTGGGACATTCCGTCCACTGCATAGTCTCAAGGCAGGGGGTGAGCGCGGTGCAGTGCAGGATCCGGGATTTCCGGTGCAAGGAGGTCATCAACGTCTGCGACGGCTGCCGCCTGGGCTACGTGTCGGACCTGGACGTGCGGGTGCCGGAGGGGCAGGTGGTAGCCATCATCGTCTACGGCCCGGGCCGCTTTTTCGGCCTGTTCGGCAGGGGGGAGGAGTTCTACATCCCCTGGGAGTGCATCCAGCGGATCGGAGACGACATCATCCTCATCGACAAGCCCTTTCAGCGGCGGGATCCCCGCTTGGAGCGGAAGCGGCGCAAGCGTTGCTGACAAATGCCCCCGCGGCTTTCACCGCGGGGGCATTTGCGTATGCCGGCGGAGCGGTCACGGCTCCTCCGGATAGGGGATCTTCAGCGTCATGCCGTCGTGCCAGACACCGGCGCTGCGGGAGATGGACAGATACTGCCCCTCGGTAAAGCCGATGGTCTCCCCGTCGTGGAAGGTGACATCCTCCTCCAATACATAGCTGGCCAGATCCAACAGGAAGCTGTGCAGGTCACCCGGGGCAGCCTGGGTGTCCAGAACCTCTATCTCCTCCTTGCCGAAGGCCGCAAGGCCGTCAGTGTAGCCGCACAGGCCCTCTTCCCGGCGGTAGAGGCCCATCCACACCAGATCCAGCAGGGGCAGCTCCCCGTCCTCCATGGGCTGTGCCGCGTTGAGATAGAACTCCGGCTGGTACACGGTGCCGTTGGCGTAGACACCCAGCGTTCCGCGCTGGCGGCAGGCGGCGCACACCAGCTTCACCTGGAGTATGGCCGCCTCTCGGACGGATTCCTCCCGGGGCAGGACGGTCACCAACAGCTGGCCCCGGTGGCGGGCAGCAGATTCCGCTGCCTCCGGCCACAGGTAGTTGTGGGCGGCGTTTTCCTCCGCCTCGCCGTGGGGCACAGGGAATGGGTATAGGCAGACCGCCGCCAGCATTCCACTGACCTCAAAGGTCAGGGTGCTGCCGCCGTCTTCAGATTCCTCCGCCTCTGTGAGGCAGGGGATGCCGTACAGATCCCGCAGATCCCGGCGGAACTGGTCCGGGTCCCAGGCAGGCGCTTCCAGTAGGACAAAGGCCAGGAAGGCGCCGCCCTCCGGCCGGGTCAGGGCGGGCTGCCGGTCCTCGCTGCAAAGGGAGAAATCCCTGTCGAACAGGACCATCTGCTGGTCCTGCCCCCGGATGTAACACAGGCGCATCGTCCGGTCCGGATGGACCGCGAACCATTCCAGGGATAGTCCCTCCGTTCCCAGCCCCGCCTGGGCGGCCAGGAAGGTTCGGCCCCGGCGGTCCAGCTCCGGCAGCCGGCGCACCAGCTCCCGGACCCAGGAGAGGGGAAACTTGGACAGTGCCGCCTCGTTCATGAAGAAACGCCCCAGCAGGCTGCCGTTCTGATAGGGCAGCCGGAAAGTGCAGTAGGGGGCGTCCGCCTCCCACTCCGTGGGGGAGAGGGCGGCCTTGATGGCGGCGAGGTTCTCCGGATCGCAGCAGATCCCGGCGATGGACAGCCGCTTTTCCGCCTCGTTTTCGTCTCCGCCGGCCTGCAGAACCGCGTCGCACTCCGGATCGATCCAGTGGAACTCCATCTCCTCCAGGGAGCGGCCCTCCTGGATCTCCCGGCGGAGAGTGGTGAACTCATAGTCCCCGGGCACCAGCTCCAGGCCCCGGCGCACCGCCTCCAGGGCGCCGTCCCGGTCTCCGAAGTGGGCACGGAGCTTGCCGGTCTCCAGCCAGCCCCAGGGATACTCCGGGTCCAGGGACACGCCGGTCTCCGCATAATGCCGGGCCTCCTCCAAGCGGCCGCAGTACATCAGGGCGCAGGCGTAGCGATAGTACCAGATCCCGCTCCCGGCCGCCTCCGCCGCTGGTTCCGAGGCGGGCATCCACTGGGCAGCTTTATAATAGTAGTCATAGTCGTCGATGTTGTTGCAGGCATAGGCGTACCACAGGGCAAGATCCAGATCGCCCCGGGCCTGCTCCTCCGTGAACTCTCCCTGACGCACACCGTCCCGGACCCGCTGGTCTAGGTAGTCCAGCATTTTGTAAAAGTAGCCGGAGACGTCTCCGCACAGTTCCTCCAGTGCCGCCACATCCTCCGCCATCAGGACCGGCGGAACCTTTTCACCGGGAACCGTTCCACCCGGAGATGATTTCTGCTTTTCAGTGTCCATCCATGTGCTCCTTTCTGATCTGCCGCGTTTTTATATAAACTGAAAATGGGATTTTGGTCATTATAGCAGACAGACAGGCGCGGCGCAACAACAAATGGGGGGCTGCTGGGGAACTCGGACAAATTCGGACAAAACCGGGAATTTTACACGGCTTTTGGGAAAAAATACTTGCATTGCACACTGGATTGTGATACTATATTTCAGCATTCCG
>OOCT01001146.1_pt1 | contig 9825 bp, 9 predicted proteins | sample 1671851 | NCBI WGS metagenome assembly OOCT01 (sample SAMN06348199, study PRJEB24527) | human gut metagenome | biome: human gut; feature: ankylosing spondylitis patient; material: feces | host: Homo sapiens | place: China | collected 2015-10
TATATAGAACATTTTTTTTGCTTAAAAATATCGTTCGCTATGTAATAACATAGTGGCTTTTATTTTTGTTCACCAAAAGACAGTCTTTGTAATTATTTTGGTGCCATGATCAAAGCGGAGCGGGGATCAGACTTCGTATATGTATGGCAGTCAGGTCACTAAGGAGCTGAGCTAAAATGCCCTGGAAAAGGTCTTTAAACAGTTTGGCAATGCTGATGCTTATGAGCAGCAGCATTGCCAACGCGCAAAGTGCCGACAGTTTTAAAACAGCTGAATATAATGAGATAGGCTATAATGTGCTGGATGCAGTGAATGCGGCGTCGGCTTATGCCAATGGCTATACAGGAAAAGGCGTTATTGTGGGTGTCTGTGATGATCCTATTAATTTTTTGGTTCCTGAATTTGATTTAAAACAAAATTCTGAGATGATCAATGTTGCTGGTGCCGGAGTATATAATTGGGCGAATTTTACTCATGGTACTCATGTGGCTGGTGTCGTGGCCGCATCTAAAAACGGCCTGGGTATGCATGGCATTGCTTTTGATGCCGAGATCAAGGGCTCTACTGCCGGTAGGATTTATTACAGTGACGGTTCGTTTGAGAGCCGCAAGGACCTTTATGCTTATTATGTGCAGCATCCGGAAATCAAGGTTATCAATAATTCCTGGGGAACTGGGTGCTATTTGACGAACATCGATGATAATCAGGCTTATGAGCTGGTGCAGAGTGGAGTTCTTACTCCTACAGGCAACCCGGAATGGCAGGATTATCTTTATAATAATACCATACAGTTCAGAGAAGCGGTTGCCCATGATAAGCTTTTAGTATGGGCTGCTGGCAACAACGGTCACACTATGGCGAGTATAGAAAATACCAGCCCTGTTTTTGACCGAAGCCTGAGCAACAATTTTATTACTGTTACCGCAGGCGATGCTGCGGCGCTGCACCGTAATAAGACGGGCGGTTTTGACGCAGACTGCAATGCTATCGCAATTTTCTCTGATCTGGCTCAATATAGAGAGGACTGTGTTTTAAACGCACCGGGTGTTGCGATTGTTTCCGCTAATGCTGACTTTGCGGCTGCTGGTCAAATGGATGTGATTAGGTATGGTACGTCTCAGGCCGCTCCACTGGTAACAGGTGTGGGCGCTTTAGTCCAGCAGGCGTTTCCCTATCTTGGCGGCAAACAGATAGGGGATGTGCTGTTGAGCACGGCAAATAATCAGATTGTGGCGACGGATGGTTTTTTCATAAATGTACAGGAGGATCCAGGAGAAGGAGATAATAAGTCAGAGCTCAAAATAAATATTTTTGTTCCTCCTGGTGGAGCCGCGCTGGATATTGAGAAAGCATTCGAGAAGGCCTACGCAGAAAACGAAGATCTTTTTTGGGGATTTTATGGTATAAAACTATCAGATGATAAAACAGATGGTAAAAAAAGCTGCACAGTGAACTGGATGCAAATGTGGAAATTGATGTTTTTGAAGATGTACCGGTGGAGGCACTGTTCGGACAGGGCATAGTTGATGCCGGGAAAGCTGTTGGAGGACTTGGGGCGATCAATGTCAGGCGGCTGAGTGCCGGCGATATCAGCGATGCTTATACGGTACGTGGAAAAGCTGAAAAGCAGGCCTTATACAGCGTGGATACTCAGGGCTATGATTCTGTCTGGAGTAATGATATCAAAGAAATACGCGCAGGTTATATTGCCGCTGATCCGCTCGGTTCAGGAAAAGCTGCTGATTCAACAGGAGCTGACAGCGATGTCAAAGATCTGTACGATCGCTGGCTGTACTATCAAACCAACTGGCTGAAAAATCCCAAAGGTGTTAAAGACAATAACAGTTATATGGTTGAGCGATATATCACAGATTTCAACAAGCAAATTGCAGACACCGGACTGGTAGGATTGCACGCCGGGCTGATAAAACAGGGGGAGGGTATTCTGAATCTGACCGGCAACAATACCTATCAGGGCAGTTCTATCGCAGTACAGGGCACGCTGCAAATAGACGGCTCTGTGGCCGGCGATGCTTATAGTACAGGCAGTGGTACGATTACAGGCAAAGGCACGGTCAATGGCAGCTTGTATAACGATGGCAGAGTGCAGGCCGGCAGTTATGGAAGCATCGAAAATATGCAGGTTAGGGGCGGCTTCAACGGCAGTGGTACGATATTGCTCAATACAGACGGTAAAAAATATAATTGTCTTAATGTAGACGGCGATGCCCATATCGACCGGATGGAGGTTAAAGCGTCTAATAGTGCTGCCCCCAGAGTCAGCGGCGTATTTATTACTGCGAATAGCATAGTTTCAGGGAGCAGTACAGAACATGAGTTTTCCGGGATGCTGGATGCCCAAATAGTGATCGATAATCAGGCTGGTAAACTTACGACTTCTGTCAGTAATAATACCGGCGGCAACAGCGCTACCTTTGCTGCTTTGAATAATATGTATTTTTCGCTGGATAGTGACCGGCAAAAACAGATGTACAGGCTGTATGCCCTGGATAAAACTAATGCTGCAGCCGCTTTTTCGCAAATAGAAAATGGGATGCTGCTGGATCTGGCCCATGATGCCATGAAAAACGGCTCTGTAATGAGAGCGGTATATGAGCAGCCGGCACTGGCGCGGCAGGACGGATTGTGGATGCTGAATAACAAGCGCTGGGGACGCATTGGCGGCGTAAATGGGCACGGCTATAATCTGACCATTGGCAAGGATTTTCTTTCCGATGAACATGGATATTATGGTCTGTTGTTTGATTACGGCAGCAATACTGTCAGCGGAGCTGCGGGAAGCGGCGAATATGACAGTTATTCATTGGGCTTATATGCTGGAAATAAAAACAAACCCGGCAGTATAACAGGCTTTGTCAGCTATGGTTTACAGGCCAATAAGGGTACCGCTTATCTGCCGGTACTGGGGCAGACCCTGAAAGCGGTTATGACAGTAAAACGTTGGGGATAGGCGTTGAGTATGCCTATGATCTGGATTATGGAAAGCCGGAAGAATTGTGGCATTTCAGTCCTTATGCCAAGCTCAATTTTACCCATTATAGGCAGAAGGCCTTTAGAGAGCATGGTGCAGGTGTTTTTGACCGCAGTTTTGGCAGTTATAGTGATAATTATGCCGAAGGGGAGCTGGGCTTATCCTTTGACCGCAGTGAGGGTACGGGCGGTTATGGCATTCGCCTGGGTTATAAGCGTATCCTGACTGGCGAGCGGCAGCTTATGGAAGTCTGCTTTGCTGAAGATGAATGCGGGTCCCTGCTGCCGGTACGCAGTTGGGGAGAGGGCAGGAACCATTTTGTGGCGGCGGCTTATGTCAGGCATGATTTCAGCCGAAAATGGTCGGCTGGCGGCAGCCTTAGCGGGGACTGGTCTAATGGTGGACGGGAGATCGGGGCCCGGCTTGACTTGGCTTATCATTTTTGATTTCTTAATAATAAAAAAGACAAAGCCACTGTCACACTTATCACAGTGCGGCAGTGGCTTTGTTGCGTGAGCAATCGGCACATTTACAGTGCATTTTGGGGGGGGTGGCTCAGCGAACTTGGTATTTAAGTTCTTTTTCCATCAGAGCGCCGTTTTCAGGGTTGAATTTCATTTCGCCGCGTAATTCGGGGGTATAGAATTTCAACTCATATTCATAAAGGCCGTCGTCGCTGTCAAGTTTTACTTTAGTGAAGGTTGCGTTGGGGAATTCTTTGCGAACGAGGTCCTGGACATCAGCGGCAGATAGTACGACTCTGGGGCTGCCGAGAACTGTTTGGGCATCCATTTTGAATTCTTTTACAGCGCCGCCGTTTTTGAGCACTTCAACTTCATATTCGGTGTTGGTAGCGTTGTCGTAGAATTTTACTTCGTAATAAGCTGCGTATTTGTGGCTTTCGTCTTTGGTTACCAGATGAGTGCTGCCGGCAGGTACCCATTGTGCAGCGATGCTGCGTGCCTGATCGGCGTTGATGAACTCAGCGGCAAAAGCGGTTGCTGTGATTGCTAATGTACAGATTGCGGCGGCGATGATCGCCAGGATTTTTCTAGTCATGTTTTTTACCTCCTTGCGCCGTTTTCTTTATTCGGCGTTTTCTTTGTCTTTATTATAACGCGGAAAGATTAAAAGAAGATTAAAAGAAAATTTAATAAAAATTTATTTTAAAAACTTATTCGTTAATTTGCTTTTTTATTGTAAAATTCTAGTAGAAGGCTTATTGAAAAATAGGAAAGACAAGGTCTTTTTATGAAAGAAAATAAAAACTGGAAAAAACAGATCGCCTTATTCCTGATCAGCCAGAATCTGTCGATGTTCGGTTCGTCAGTAGTGGGCTTTTCGATCGTCTGGTATATTACCGTAACGACTGAGTCCGGATTCTGGATAACGCTGTCGACGTTGGCAACGCTGATTCCTCAGGTGCTGGTTTCATTGTGGGCGGGAGTATTTGCGGATAGATATAATAAAAAAACGATCATCATGCTGGCGGACGGTTTTACTGCTTTGGCGACACTTCTGGCTTTTGTGGCTTTTCATTATGGTTTTGCAAATTTAAGCTTTTTGATCTTTATCGCCTGTCTGCGTTCTGTCGGCGGCGGGTTTCAGGCTCCGGCAGTCAACGCGCTCTATCCGGAGATTGTGCCACGGGAGCATCTGCTCCGGATCAACGGTATCAACCAGATGGCGAATAATGTGCTGCTGTTGCTTTCTCCGGCAGCCGGCGGCGCTATTTTGGGTATGTTTGGGATGCAGTGGACTTTTTTAGTAGATCTGCTGACGGCAGTTATTGCCATTGCCATCATGTTCAGGCTGAAAATAGTAAGAAGAGCAGCGGACAGATCTGATAGTTCGGTACTGAAGGAACTGAGGGAAGGTGTACGTTACACCTGGTCACAGCTGCTGTTAAGAGTAATGCTGGTCTGCTATACGGTAACTTTTGTTCTGATTACTCCGGCGGCGTTTTTGTCACCGCTGATGGTAGTAAGGAGCTTCGGCAGTGAAGTTTGGAAACTGACGGCCAATGAAATGCTGTGGTCGCTGGGCGCTCTTTTGGGCGGCGCGTTTGTCGCCTGGAAAGGCGAGTTCAAAAACAAGATTACGATGATAGCGGTCTCGTTGGCAGTGTTTGGCTGCACCTTTGCGCTGATGGGACTGTCGCGGGTCTTTTGGGTGTATCTGATCTTTGATTGCATCTGCGGGATGTTTGTACCGGTACTGATAGCGTCTGAGACAGTTTTGATCCAGACTAATACGGAAAAGGGTTATATGGGGCGTGTTTTTGCATTGCTGCAGTTTGTTTCGCAGGGGATGATGCCGATTGCTATTCTTGGCTTCGGACCGCTGAGCGATCTTGTCAGGATAGAGTCGATCATGATCGGCTGCGGCCTGCTGCTGATATGTTGGAGCCTGTATTTTAAAAAGGCGGCTGGCCGGGCGCTGTGCAGTATTTGACTGTTGGCAGGGAAACAGCCTTAGGCTTGTGCTATAATAAAAATAATTGAGGAGGTTGCGGCTATGAGACTTTTATTTGTGGAAGATGAGCCTGACCTGCGTGAGGTGCTGAAAAAGCAGCTGCAGGGAAGCGGTTACAGCGTCGATGCCTGCGGCGATGGTCTGGAAGCTCTTGATTATTTACAGCTTACAGCCTATGATGCCGTTATTTTAGATATTATGCTGCCCGGAGTCGATGGGCTGTCGGTACTGAAAAAAATGCGTACTGCCGGCGATAAAACGCCGGTATTGCTGCTGACGGCGCGGGGCAGTGTTGAAGACCGCGTCGCCGGTCTTGATCTGGGGGCTGATGATTATTTAGTCAAACCATTTGCTTTTGATGAGTTGGTGGCGCGTTTACGGGTGCTGCTGCGCCGCAGCAATGGACAGGTGTCGAACGTGCTGCAGTGCGGTGGTCTGGAAATGGATCTGAACAGCCGCCGCGTCAGCAGAGACGGGCGCGAATTGCAGCTTTCCGCTAAAGAATTTGCTGTTCTGGAGTATTTGCTGCGCAATCAGGGCGTAGTCTTAGCACGCGAAACGATCGAAAACCATGTTTGGGACTATGATTTTGAGGGCGGTTCCAATGTAGTCGACGTATATATCCGCTATCTGCGGAAAAAAGTAGATGACGGGTTTGAGAAAAAACTTATCCAGACAGTGCGCGGCGCCGGCTATGTGCTGAAGGAGACTTTATGAAAAAGCTGTCTGTTAAAATGAAAATAACCCTGTGGTATACAGGGTTGATCGTGATAATTTTGAGTGCTATTTTTACGGCTGTTTTGCTGGCAACAGACAAGGTGTTGCTGTTGGGTGTACAGAACAAGCTGGAAGAAGAGGTGTATGATTTTGCCGAAGAACTGAAGATCGACAGCAATGGCCGTCTGCGTCTGGAGAAACTGGATTTTTTAAAGGACGGGGTCAGGCTTGCTGTATATCACGAGAATGGTCAGATGATCACGGGCCTTGTGGCCAGCGGTCTGCCGGAAACACCCTTTGCAGACGAGCTGCTGCAGAAGGCCGGAAGTGACCAGCAAAACTGGTTTGTATATGACTTTTATTTTAAACCGCGTCATGCTGATAATTTTTACTGGGTACGTGGAACGGTACCGCTTAGTTCTGCATATGCGGAACGGGATAAGATTTTGCGGCAGTGCGCATTGTTTTTTCCGCTGCTGGTCCTACTGGCTGCCCTGGGCGGCTACTGGATCACTAAAAAGGCTTTTCGTCCGGTAACACGGATCACGGAAGCAGCCGCGCAGATCAGCAGCGGCAGTGATCTGTCCAAAAGGATCGAACTGGAAGGCGCTGATGATGAGATCGATACGCTGGCGAAAACCTTTGACGGGATGTTTGCCAGACTTGAGGATGCTTTTGAAGCCGAGCGACAGTTTACCGACGATGCTTCCCACGAATTGCGAACACCGACCTCGGTGATCATCGCGCAGGCTGAATGTGGTTTACAGTCGCCTGATCTGGAAAGCAAGCAGCAGGCACTGCAGGGAGTGCTGCAGCAGGCCGGGAAAATGTCGAAGCTGGTCAATCAGCTGTTGCAGCTGTCTCGGGCGGACAGGCATAAAGAAAGCCTGCATTTGGAAGAATTTGATTTAAGCGAACTGACCGAGATGGTGGCAGAGGAAGCCCAGGGGCTGGCAGAATCCAAAGCGGTCACGCTGACGGCAGAAATCGAACCGGGAATCTTAGTTAAAGCTGATCAGACTCTGATGATGCGTATCTGGCTTAACCTGCTGACTAATGCGGTCAAGTATGGCAGGCAGCAGGGGCAGATCTGGCTTACTTTAAAGAGTGACGGTAAAAATGCGGTCGGTACTGTTCGCGATGATGGCATTGGGATCAGCGCAGCCGAGCTGCCAAAAATCTGGAAACGTTTTTACAGAGTCAATACCGCCCGCAGCAGTGGTGACGACAGCGGCACCGGTTTAGGGCTGGCGATGGTGAAATGGATGGTCGAAAGTCATGGAGGAACAGTAAGCGCTGTCAGTACCTTAGGGGCAGGCAGTACTTTCAGCTTTACGATCCCGCTGCGGCCTTCGTAAAATAAATAGGCAAACAAAAAAGCTCACTTCGCAAGAAGTGAGCTTAAATTTCTGGTGGCCCCGGCAGGATTCGAACCTGCGACCTTTTGATTCGTAGGCAAGGGTTTTAAAATAAAATCTTGCGTAAAAAATGCCCTGTAAGCGCATAAATGCAGCGATTACGGTATTTTATGTGATCTGTTGTCTGAGCGTGGTAATACCGAAATTTTGGCTAAAAAGACAGTATTTTGGGGTATAAGTTCCCCAACTGTTCCCCGTAATTACAGAAGCACCGTTTATCAAAACGGTGCTTTCTTTCTAAGCAATATTATAAATGTTGGCGGCTGTTTTGGCAATCTCTAAAACTTTGTCCTGCCGGCGCAGGGCATATTTGTTGGTTGTTTCTAAACGGCTGTGACCTACTACAGCAGCAATGTCTGCTGCAGCATAACCTTGAATAAACATTTCTGTTATAAAGCTGTGGCGCAGATAGTGGAAGCTGCGGTAACGCACGTTAGCATGCTTTAAAATCATCTTCCATGCTCTTTGCATATTACGGACGCTGATAGGCGTTCCGTTGGCTGTGCAGAATAAATATTTACTATCTACATTGCACGCTGCCAAGTAGTCTTGCAGGATTTTACCTATACCGGCATCAAAATATTGTATCCTAACAGAAGCTTTGGTTTTGGTTTTTCCCACATAGGTTCGGCCGTTGATATCAGCTTTTACTGCATCTTTTATTTTGCAGTAATTTTTTTCAAAGTTTAATGTACTGCGCTCAATTCCCAAAATTTCACCTATACGTGCGCCTATAACACTTTCAAGTGAACAGAGGGCATAATAGCGTAAAAATTTAGGCGTGTTTTTTAATTTAGTGATAATAAGTTTTATTTCTTCCGGTGTAAACGGTTCATCGTATTCCGGTTCCTACTCCGGAACAATGGCTATATCCATAGGATTTTCAAGAATAAGGTTATTTTTCCTTGCCGCTCCAAATAGGATTTTTAAGAATTTATATACCTTTGATTTATTGGAAGCGGACAGATCAGCTTCTGCAATAAAGGCATTGATATCTTCAGGCGTGATTTTATTCATTACTTCGTTTGCCAGCGGATAAAGCTTTGAAGCCAGGTAGGTGTAATAATTAACAGTGCTTTCAGCTATTTTAGGATTGGCAGCCTTATTTTTTATGAAGGCAAAGGCAAAATCCTGCAAAGTAGTATCATAGCTGTAGAGCGGGTTTAAACTGCTGTATACAAGGCGCATTTTATTGAGCCAGTTGATTACTTCTACTTTATCAACATGCCTGAATTTATGCGGTTTGCCGTTAGTATCGCGCAGTGTGCCGCACCATTTTTGGCGTTCCTTGTCCCATGATAGACCGCCTTCACCGTTTGATCGTCTTTTTTTCATATAAAAAACCAGCCTTTCTTTAAAATTGTGTATAAAGTAGTAAAGGCTGGTTGCAATATGTTATAATATTAGCGTAATCAGCCTTACTTTTGCGGGTGGGGTTATTACAGAGCCGTTCGGTGCGCCAACACCGGGCGGCTATTTGTTTAGAGGTTTGATAAAAAACCGTTTTTGTAGAATGATTCTCCAGTAGCTAATAATCTAGCTACGAGAGTGTCATTGCGGTCTTGTGAAGGAAAAGGTATACCACTATATATTAATAGACCTAAAGCGGCTAGTCTATAGGCAGATGCGGGATGTTCTAACTCTTGATTTGTTTTAATTTCTCCGTTTGGTGCCTCATATAATTGTTTTAGTTGAGGAATATCAATAATATTAAAATTGGAAAGAACTCCACATAATTCTTTGAAATGATTTAGATGTATTTTACCTTTTACTAAATTCGCATATAAGTTACCTAAAATTTTGGTTTTTTCTTCGTTATCAAGGTTATTTAAATAAATAGACAACATACAAAGTTCTTTTGTTAAATTTTCTTCTGTTTCAAGATTTTCTTTATAATATTTTTCCCTTTCTTGGTGAGATATATTGTTTTCCTCTAAAGATGTGAAAAAAGAGTTTATTTTAGCGAGTTTTGCTATTTCGGAAAATGTATCCATAGTTAATTTTATTTTTACTAAAGAGGAAATTACTGGAAGTGAAGCGGCTATTTTATCCAGTTCTTCAATGAATTCTTGATTGTTTTCAGATGATACTAAATATTCAATGGCCTCTTTACTTTCTTTTACAGAGTCTATTGCTCTAGTAAAAAAACCTTTTAAATAACTTTTTATATCCATGTCTGTAGGGGCTCCTTTTATATAATAATATTATTTATAAATTTTGTTG